>Ga0126336_10002262_pt1 | contig 10845 bp, 4 predicted proteins | sample SidCmetagenome_FD_92530 | JGI IMG/M metagenome (GOLD analysis project Ga0126336, IMG submission 92530) | Coral microbial communities from El Islote,Puerto Morelos, Mexico - Siderastrea C C metagenome | ecosystem: Host-associated > Invertebrates > Cnidaria > Coral | place: El Islote,Puerto...
GCAGCCTGCTCTCCAGTATTAGTACTTCTTTCTGGTGGGCCTGCCTTAGCTTCTTGTACACCTCCAGCTGATCTCTCATCTCATCGCCCTGCCTGTTGTGCTCAATAGCCTGTCTTGCGATCAAGTTTTGAGGACGGATGGTGGCAAACCTGTCATCATCCTCACGACCTTGTGGTAACTACAGATAAAGACATATCAAGTTAGAATACATGCAGGTTATAACAAGTTCTCTGTACTTATAGGTGATGATGGATGTGACGACGTGGCTAAATAAACAACTTGGTCACTGTTCGTGCTGGGAAAGCAGAGGGCAAGTCAGGCAGTTTGTGTTGTGGCTGCTGCCACTCTTGATGCAGAAGAAAAACGTTTCGATGGGTTTTATGAAACTGAGTTGCAAACTAAGGAGTATACATTTTAACCCTTTCACACCCACAGTCAGTTATGGTGATTCTAACTTCTGAGTCTGTGGACAAAATCCTATGGTGTGACCATTCAAATGAAACCTTGTCAGCGGTACTTTTCACGTGGTACTATTTATATTTAAGTATTTTACAAAATGAAATTTGGTATTTGTCTTAAATTTTGATTTTAGGCACTCTTGGGATGAGGGTTAAAAACATTACACATGGGTGTATCATATGCCTCCTCAAACAAAGAACCACTGGTTTCACATGCCCACAACAGATGTCTCTAAAACCTTTGGACACATTTTTTGTTTCTCCAACACAAATGTAGAATCCGCAACAAATGTTTCCTGCATGCACAAATCGGGAAACATACGGAAAGGCAATATTTCCACAACGTTGTTGCTGCAACAATTGTTCATACATGTATTTGTATGTGTCTATAGCATAAGTCTGAAGCTGTGTAATGTGGTTCTGACTTTACAGTCTGTGAATAAAATCCCGTGGTGTAATCATTCAATGAAAGCTCTCCGCCAGCACTTTTCCGCAGTGTTACTTATTTTTTCACCATTTTACAAATTAAACTATTTAATTTTTTCTTAAATGCTGATTTTGGGAGTGATCTTAGTTTGAGATCTTGGGATCTTGCTAGTTAGTATGTGAACAGCACACGTGAAACTTACGCTGATAGATGGCACCACAAATGGTTCTGGGGCACCTGGTTCACTGTCTTGATCCACTCCTTGCATGCTGTCTGTACTACTTGCAACACTGGCGACACTACTCACACTTGCTTTCTTATTATTGGCAATTTCTGCACTCTAAACAGGCCAATGCAAAAAATAGATTAATAATTGTACTGCAAGAGATAAGCCTCTACCTGGCATCTCTAACAGCTATTATTTGGATACAAACCATTAATGTGCATACATGTAAAAAGATTGTGAATACCAGTCTTGGCGACTGTCTCCCTCAATGTAACAGTTCTCAGTGAAACGGTATACTGACAATGCTCTGATGTCTGTTGAAAATCATTTAGCTGACCAGTTTGTCTTGATTTTCGCATCCGTGCTTATAATCAATTTTTTAGTCAGCCATCTTCTTTTCTGATCTTGACTGTGGCTGTTTACAAGAAACTAAACCACATTACTTTGTCTGACTGTGTCAACATGATTCATCGTAGTTTTTGTGCTAAAGGCGTGAGGAGTGAAAGAAAGAAACATCTGATGAATGTTGAGTGGTACAAGATAAGCCTGCTGTTACAAATGGCATGTATGACTGAACTAAAATGTACTGGTACCATGATCACAGTTAACAATGAAGTGACAAGTGGATAACATAAAACCATTATATGCAAGTGCATGACATTCCTTGTTTTACCATAATTATCCACAAGAGAAAACCTACAAAACAATTAACACGTTTTATCCACAACATTGACAAGCCATCATTTCAATCACTTCATTGACCTTTTGCAAGTAGTCAATTTGAATTATACACACAACAAACACTCATTTTCACAAAAATAATGTCAACAAAAGATACAGGAAAATACACAGTGTAGAACTGATGGAAAAAGACAATGGCAATGAAGACTGTAATTTTATGGGAATAATGGTAGTGCATGCATGTACAGTGTACATGTGTGTATGTACATGCCATAAATGTACATGCAACAGATGAGCAGACAGAACCTTTGCTGATCTGAATTGCACAAATGATGATGATGACGAAGATAAGGAGTCTTCAGAAAACGCCAAGCTGTCCTCAGATGCTGAAGGCCCATCCCCCTCATCCAACACCCCATCAAAGTTTACATGGCATGCTGACTCAGGAACAAGGAATAAAGACTGAAGTACAGACAGAAGAGAAAGAGAGAGAAGACCTTTAGTAGGTTAAAGGTGTCAGGATGCAAATTTTTCTTAATGGACCCATCAGTTTCTTAAAATATATTAGTGGGGGCATCCAGAATAATAAAAGATAGAATGCTACCAAATGAAGATGATTGACCTTAAAGATCGAATCCCACTACCTTTTCAGTTTTGTGCAGCAGTTTCTCAGACAACGAGAAAAGAAATACATGCAGCAAGTAAAATGTACAATAATAAGATAAAAGGTATGATTGGAATTTGGTCAAGAGAATTGTCATTTTGAAGTTGAATGGGATGTTTTTTATAATGAACAATATGTCAACAGCACATGTCTATCTGGTTTAGTCAAAAGAAAAGAGTTTTCTAATTTTAACGTAACTTAAATAAGAGAAAGATTGACTGTAATCTGCAACAAGCTAGCCAGAACAAAAATTATTAGAATGGTTACAGTGCGACTACTTGGACCAGGCCACTTGGAAGAAAAACTGACTAATCACAGCCTTAATTGAGAATAAAAGAAGCCAAACATTTTTTCATAAGCTGACCAATAACGTTGAAGGATCTAGACAATACATCTCCAAATAAATTTGAAAGTCTAATTCTGCGGACCTCTCAGGAAATAGGCTAATTTTTTCATTGGTTAGCTTCAATGGTGATGTTTGAAGGTTTTCAAACAGTGCGGTGTTGACTTGATGTAGATTGAAAATATCTCCCCGATTGTTTATACGTGTTAACGGTAAATGTAAATGTTTCCAAAATGGCTTTCGCCCAGAAAATGCAAGTAAGACTAAATTGAGAGGGCGGCATATTCAGCAACAGTCGGCAACATTCCTAGCTATTACAAGATTACGTTTCAGAGTTGCAAAATGCTGAAATGGAACTAAAAGCTCGATTTGGATTTCCTTGCAGTATTGAGACTGCGGCTTTGAATTGAAAGGGCTGCAGAAGTCAGAATCAATACATCAACGATAAGCATCTGTTGATCCAAAAAGCAGTTAGTGAATAGGGAGATTTGGGAACCTCTGTTTATTATTGAACGATTAAAGCAGGCAAATGTCGATATTTATCTTTAGATCTGTGTTTGTTTATATTATACTCGCTACGCTGAGCAAACGTTTATCAGAATTGAGCAAGTTTTTGCGTTACCGAATTTGTTTTCGAAAAGGTTTCTTCTACAAACATACTTAGGCACTAGCTGTTCTGCTGAAACGAAAGTATTGTTTAAGGTTTGTTTATGGGCAAACATTTTGCTATCAATTGTGAATTCGACCTCTAAATGTTCTGCTCAAAATTTAGGATTGAAAGTAACCAATCGTAGATGAGGCAGTTTCCCGAGAGGTCATGATCAGAGGTCATGGTTTCAAATTTTTTCGAACGTGTATTGTCTGGATGCTTCAACGTTATTGGTTGTTTTCGAAAATACTTTGCTATCTTTTGTTAGCAATTAGCGTCGTGATTGGTCAATTTCCTTCCAAGTGGCCCGGTCCCAGTAGTTGCACTGTAGTAATGCTGATCTGTTTTAGATAAACACAGTCAAAAAACGTAGGCCATTTCCAACATGTATATCTAAAAATATACATGTCTATGCACCGTAGCCTGAATATGTGAGAAATCCAAATTGTAGTGCGTGGTAATGTGTCAGGCAGAGGTGTCATGGGGGCTTAATAGAGGATTTACGGTAAGATTGATAGAGATAGTTTTGACAGTGTAACAAGCATTACGTCTTGCCCACAAGAACATATTAAGTATCTCTGACACAAAAACTCACTGCTTCAGACTTGTCATCCTCATCTTCAGTTTCAGCCACAGAAATATCTCCCTCTTCGCTCTCTCCTGTGGGGTCGCTCATAATTATTTTCTTCATTTTGCGGTAGTTCATATTGTCAAGAGCTCTTACAGCTTGCTTTGTTCTCTCAATCAGATCAAGGATGATGCCTTCAGGTCTTGGTTGTGAAACAAATGCATGCTACAAACAGCAAAACAAACAGGTCAGAAAAACTTACAAATGTATTCTCAGTTACTTTTGCAGGTAATTATTCTGTAAAAGAACAGAAAACTGAGGGGTCCAGGGGCCCCATCTATACAAGATAAGGCCAAAAATTGCAGTTTGCAAGCATATTTTTAATTCCTCCTACACTCTGTCAAAGGTTACCAAGCCTTAAAGACCACTACACCTTGCCTTGTCAGGCCTCGACCAAGTAAATACTGTTCTGTCAAAGGGCAAACACACTTGTAATGTCAATCAGGTAAATTTGGTTTTAGTTTTCAGCAGTGGGTATTCCATTTCATTTTGGAAGAATCAAATTTTGTCACGATTTGTGGCAAAACAAATTTGGTTAGCCTACAGGAGATGGTCTCAAATGCCTTTATTTCCTTGCTTTTTTCCACATTGTCTAGAATCACAAAAATTAAGACCCTTTAAAAGTGAGTGACAGTAAGGTACCTTGACAAACACTTCTACATAATTAACCTTCAGCAGAATTACTATGATTTTCAGTTGAGTAAGGCACGAGAGAAGTTTGGTCACAAAGTTTTAATGTTCAAGTTACCATGTTGTCAAGGGCAACTTGCTCCGTTTCCATGGGAGACTGCATGAATGATCACGTCTGACATTTTCTTGCGCGCTTCAAAACGGCCATTGGGAATTTGAACTGGCAGCGGCTCAATTCTTATCAGGTGGTTTTAAAAAAATTGTCATGTGATTTGCGTTGTGAGACCCACTGATCACTGTCAAAAAGCAATGGCTTTCATTCAGTGTGAAGTCCAGCAACGAAGATTTTTCAAATTGCTTTTGCAATTCAGGAGAGCTTGAAAACTCTCCCAACTCGTTATGATTTAGAAGAATTTGAACGGAAAGCCAGAAGTGTAAGAGGCAAAGACATGCCAGTGCCGTCAGAATAGCTGAACATTTACGCTCCAGTGATTTCACCTTCACAGGATGTACAACAAGTTCAGGCAGCAGTATTAAAACACAACACCGTTGAACAGCCCAATTTTCACATTCATTCAATTTGGAATCTCTTGCCAATGCAGTTTACTTTGTAGGGAAGCTGCCCGAGTATTTAATGTTGGAAGCCGAAAGTTAAAAAATTTAAAAAGTTCCACTGGTGATTTGTTTCATTCCCGATTGTAGCTGACTGCGTCACACGCAGGATACTCACAGGAAAAATATTTTAATGCAAGCAAAACATCAATGCATATAGTTTACTTTTGTAGCTACAATTTAAGACTTATTGTAATAGTCTAGCTGTTACAACAGTACTGTTTAATTTTCTAACTTCTTAACAAATGCGTATACACGTCAACTTTTTGACAAGCAGGCTGGGCGATTGGCGGGTCTCACAACACGAATCACATGACAATATTTTTAAAGCCACGTGATAAGAATTGAGCCGATGCCAGTTCAAATTCCCAATGGCTGTTTTACCACTCTAGTTGAAAGACATAGTCTCTCTTGGAAACAGAGCAAGTTGCCCTTGACAACATGGTAACTTGAACGTTAAAACTTTGTGACCAAACTTCTCTCGTGCCTTACTCAACTGAAAATTGTAGTAACCATTAATAGTGCTGAAATAAAGGCTGTCTGTCTGTCTGTCTGTCTGTCAGCATAGTACAATGCAGGTCAAAAATAAATAAAGAAAGATTTGCCACAAAAATTACTTCATATGACATAGGCCTAAACATAGTTTACATACTTGTAAGAGGTCCTCTGCTGTTGGTCTGACTGCTGGTTGTTTCTTCAAGCATATCTGTACAAACTCCACAAAACATGGAGACCTAGTGTTGCACGAATAAAAGACATCAGTCACCAGTCACCTACGAGGTACACTAAATTACTGAACATAACACCTAAAGAAAAGTCTTTTTACAATCTAAGAAAGCCAGTCTTGCAAGTGGGCAGAGGCAAATGCTCTTAAAATGTGCAACTTTAACTGTACAACGTACCACTGTGCAATCCCTGCACCCTGACTTGCTGAAACATCAGGCAGAGATAACAAGCACTGCAACAGTGTACACGTACATTTGTACATGTATATCACTGGTAGTAAATATTTTACAATGGTTGTTCTGATGACATTTTTGCCAGGTTTATACAGTGATGTCAAAAAGGTTGTTTGTTTTCATAGCTGACTGTGCATTATGATAATTACCCATGGAAGCATTTCATTGAAGGGCTCTGGAGAAAAATGTTATTCAGAATCTTGCTTTTTTGCACAGACAAAAAACTTTGCTGTCAAAGTATATTACCTCAAGGATAATTTTTTTTCCAACTTCAAGACATCTTGTTACCACCCAAAACCCTCTTCAAAGCAAAAGAAAGTTGTAAAAACTCACCAGCGGTCTGGAGTAGAAAGCATCGGAGGGTCATTCTGAGCTATGTGGTAAAGGGCACTCATTGCATTCATGTTAAACAGAGGAGGTTTTCTTTCAGCTGGAAAGGAAAAGGAGAGATTTGACAGTGATCAGTGTGCACTTATATTTGTGACTTTACAGGACAAGAATTAGTTAATTGTAAAACAATACCGCCAGATAAGCTACACTCACAGACAAACACGTGTTTAACTCGCGTATAAACTTTTTCTTATTATCACTGGTGTCATGCATCAACTGAGCTTTGTCTCTTCTTTTGTTAAACAAACCTTGTGTTTATAACCACAAAATATAGCAGGGCTTGAAATAATTTCCCTGCTGGCGCCAGTCAAGTTATCCAGTCAAACCTATTTTTACTCAGACACAGCCCATTTTTGGCCGGACAAATATCCATTATGTCATATCTCTATAAAATTCTCCTTCCCCTCCCCGCATGATGTTTACATATCAAACAAGTGCATTTTCTATGCCTTTATTGTACATGCAGCCTCGAACTCAATGCAGGAAAAGTGGAATGCACAGTACAGCCACAACGTTCGGCAAAATCAATACTACATTTGTGCATACAACTATCGCTTCAGTTCCATGTCTTCAATACGGTTAAGGTCATTCCCCTGTATTGCATTACGCATCCTTATGCACATCCAGGGAGTAATAGGTTTCCTATGAGAATAAGCTCACCAGAGAAAAGAATAGTTATTTACTCTTGAACAAGCACGGGGACCTACCTTTTTTTCCAAATATTTTTTACCTACCATTCATCCTCTTTTTGTTCAAAGAGTTAGAAAAAAACACGTTTGAAAAGAAAATTATTACTAGAAATGCGTTACTTACACAGATGAAATCACGACCTCGAGAATACGTACGTAAGGAATGTTTTAAGTCAATTTCGTCTGATACTTCGAGTATTTACCATAAAACTTCTAGTAAATTGTTCCTTGTTATTGATATTTGACATCTAGTACATTGTTTCAAGATTTTCTTTAATCACATGCTTCCCCTTCCTACGGAAAGTAGCATAAACTGATCAAATAAACGTGTTCGTTAGGTGAAATTGCAAGGAATTATGGGGTAACTTGAGACGATGATATCTCGTAAACGGACATGGGGACCTATTCTTTTCATTTTATATTTCAAAACAATACACGATAGATAACTTGTGAAAGTTTGACAAAAATCGTATGTTAAATTTTATTTCAGGGGAATGACCTTAAATTTTAATACCTACTAAAGTTATGAAGTTGATGAAATCGAAGCTTGTGATCTAGTTGATTCTCATAATAATACAAGCTAACTGGTGTGAATATACAACAAGAAACACTTACAAGTAGAATCCATATCCACCGACTTGATATAATGTAAGCTTAGAATGAATTAGCTTAAATCTTAAAATGTTTCAGTACTATTAATATCTTATTAAAAGGGGCCGGGGAAACGATACTAACAGGCAACTCTCTTTTTTCATTTGGAATACTTGAAAGCGAAACTTTGCAACCGATAATCAATCATTTATTAAAAGTTCTTGGTCTGGCAGTATCTCATTCTATCTTTTCCCCTTTTTATTCACCAATGCCAATAATGTTGAACGTTTAAAAATTCTAAACCTGAAGCTCTACATTAAATTTTTCTTTACAAGCATAAACGACCGGACACATTGTCCAGCCATCCAAGGCTTTGACCAGACAAAACCTATTTTTGACCGGACATTGTTGACCAGTCGTTATTTCAAGCCTTGTATATGAAAAGTTGTACGTGGAATCTTGAGAAAGGTTTTTTTTTTTTTCATTCTTGCCACATTACACTTGTATGACTTGTACAAGTGTAATATGGCAAGACTGAACAATATGATGTATCATATAGATTCTCGTTCAAGACAGCAAAAAGAGGCCACAATAACCAAGTGATCATAATTATAACGTGGTGGTTGTATGGTAGAGTATCACTGCATAGATCTAGAAAACTCTTACCAAGTTCAACACAAGTAATTCCTAAGGACCAAACATCCACCTACAAGAACAAAGGGAAGTAAGCTTTAAGATCTCAGCTATTGCACAGCTTCATGTAAATTGCACAGAAGCTTGAAAAAGGTAAGCATATTTTTTTCTCTCAAACCTTTCCATCATACTGCCCCTCATCCATAGCAAGTATGACTTCAGGGGCCATCCTACAAAAAAAATCAAACTTATGATTCACATTCAAACTTTGCAACAAGTGTTTTCTGCTAATATGTTTGTCTACAAATTTTTTCATTAGCAAACACTCCTCAGACTCTAAAGAAACCTTTACAAGTCTTAAAACTGTTAGTATGGATCCAATCATGATCAAGGAGTACCAGGCTCACTAACGATGAAAAATGAAACTGTCTATACTCAGACTTCATTGAGAGAGATGCTAAGATGAGGACTATGGTACCATACTTTCTCTATCATTCCACTCCAAAAAGCTTTCTACCTTAAATGAGCCGTGAGAGCAATCTAGCTTCAGCTCAACCTTGAGATATGAATATCATGCAAGCAGACTACACAAGTCATGTATTGCTTTCAATTGAATGATCACATTTTAGTAGTACAAAAACACATGACATCCACATTCTGAAAAAGTTAAAGCACATTAGTGCATTACATGAACCAAGGTTTGTCTGCAGAGGAACACTGTTCATCTTACCAGTACGGCGTCCCTACAAATGAATTGGCTGGAGCCAGCAGAGCAGCTGATCCAAAATCCGCTGGAAAGGAAAGGCAAAATCAAAATGAATGTTATTTACTTATCTAATGTAAGAATTCTCACTCTATTGTTATCCTAATGCCAAGTTGCCTGGATGACGATGATGACTGTAAGAATTAACCCATACTGACGCTACTGGAGTACATGGTCCAGATAATGGACTCCCTTCGAAAATGTTGGGATATAGTTAATCTTTTAATGATACAACAAATTACGAGTTCCCTTAAATTCAAAGGGCAAATAGTTAATTTTTTATTTCATTCCATCGGAGATCTTTCCTAGGTCATTCTTTAATTACAAAAAGAACAACCCTTTTTACAGGCTCACTGGACGGAAAGTAAAAAGTGTTTCACATTGTTGATTAGCTTAACTAATACACCACTTCAGCCCATAAGCAGGTCTTATATAAAGCCACATCTTACCTAGTTTGACTGTGCCATCTTCAGTCAAAAGAACATTTCCAGCTGCAATTAGGAAACAAAATAGCTGTTTGATATACAGTAGTTGTTGACTGCTTGTAAGAGGTAGGAGTTGAAGATGGTAACACAGTGATTGTGTCATTACAGGAGTCTACATCACAGTCATAAATGTACAGTATTAAGTTCGTTGCATCAAATACAGTGGAAACTTTTTTAAGTTAAGCAAAATCCCTTTGAAAATCTGCCAAAAAATGGTTTGCAATTTAAGAAAGGCATGTAAACTTCAGCAAAAAAAAAAAAGAATAGATTCCAGATACAACAATGGTGACATTCCCTTGGCTCATCAAAGTAACAAAAGCAACAATATGCTGTCAAGGAGCTTACCTTTAACATCTCTATGAATTCGTCCATTTCTATGTAAATATCTAAGTCCCTGGATAAAACAAACAATGCCTCCATTGTTAACAATAGTACAGTAATTTACAATATTCATTATCTGGAGAATTATTGGTAACTTCCCACCTTGATTTTACAACATAACAATGCTCTACATGGCACACTACAAACTTGCCAAGCATGTGGCCTAAAGTCAAAAAAATGGGTCATGTTTCCAGAGTCAAAACAATGGGTCATGTTTGGTTCTAACTTTTTATAGCGTGCCCATTCAAATGAAAGCTACTGCGGTAAGTGCTACTTAACTCTGGCGATGTTTATTATGTTATGCAAGGTGATTCTGACTTTTGAATTTGTGGATGAAATCCTGAAGTGTTACCATCCGGGTGTGTTAAAACACGAAATGGCGAAATGGCAAAATGCCGAATTGCCAAAATAATAAAAAATAAAATTATCAGTAATAAAATTTGTCTAACGGATCCTACATGTCAATTATAGCGCTTGCTTGATAAAAAAAAAACTAAGTCGTTTTACTTTATAGAAGCGAATTCACTATGTCGCTTGCTAAAAGAAACTTCAAACACGTTCTCTGTTTTCAGTTTTTACCGAAAGCGATGTGTCGATCGCTGATGTCGCGAGCTCGAGCGTAACGAAAACTTCAAA
>Ga0126336_10002263_pt1 | contig 10844 bp, 5 predicted proteins | sample SidCmetagenome_FD_92530 | JGI IMG/M metagenome (GOLD analysis project Ga0126336, IMG submission 92530) | Coral microbial communities from El Islote,Puerto Morelos, Mexico - Siderastrea C C metagenome | ecosystem: Host-associated > Invertebrates > Cnidaria > Coral | place: El Islote,Puerto...
ATTATTATTATTATTATTATTATTATTGTTATTATTATAATTATAATTGCAATAGGTTACGTTCGCGCCCTATGTGTGCTATTTTAGGTTTTAGCATGAAGATATGTCACACTGGTATGATAATATTAAAAATTACTGCCTTAACTACCCTGATAAAGCTAAACAAAAGCGTACAATACCAATACCTTCGACGAACTTTCTCTCTCTGTACGAGTGATGTCTTTCAGTGTCAATGTCTCACCCATAGAGAAGTTGTAGAAATTGCAGAGAGCATATTTTCCCGACAAAGAGGATCATTTGTGACGATGTCTTCCAGTATGGCTTCTACTTCAACGTATAGAAAAATGTAAGGCTCTTAAGTTAAGGAGCACAAGTAATAAAGATCCAGACTTTTAAAATTCTCCTTAAATTTCATGAACCCTAAGCCAGTTTAATCTTAGTTGCCAGAAGGTATCCAAGCTATAAAACGCTGTTTATCATTTTTCCTTTAGCTTCGAGTTTCATTAGATAAGGCAAAAAAGTAATTTCGTGAATTAGCAGAAGTAGGAAAGAAAAGCAAGAAATGCTTCAACTCTTATATTTACAATTACTCGAGTTGAAAACTTTGGATTACTCTCTTGCACTTAACCTAACATCCTAATAAGACTGCTTTGGTATTTGAATACAAATTCCTTCCTAGCGCCAACTTTTCAGACCATCCCTTTAGAATCGAATTTTCTGCTATTAAAACTCGCGAACTCAGTTTTATAAAGTGAAATTGTTTCTATACTGAGTTTGCGAGTTTTCATAACTGTTTGAAAAATGATTTGTATGCGAAGAAGACGACGAGCGAATCTTTACACCAAAGTTAAATACATTTCTGAGCAGTTCAGAGTAAAAATGGCATTTATACCTTAGCTTAAACTTGAAAATAGTCATAAAACTCTCTAGTCTTTTTCATTTGCACGTGTGTTGTAGCGAAGACTTTGTATCTTTTCTTGACGCCCGACCGCTTGTTGTTTCGATAGTTTCGAGGTTTCTTCTTGATAGGACAACCCCGAGGAAAACATAAAGAAATAAGATTAATAAATCCTATTTCTAACTTTCTGCACACTTGTACCAGGCAAATGTTACGAAAGCAAGTGTGGACAATATTCTCTCACCTTTAATATTTGCACCAAAGCTGTTTCCATTCCAGGGTTGTTTCCCTTCTCTCGTCGTTTACAGAGTTTTTAAAACTCTTTGAAGGGTTTACTATGCTCTTTGACGGTAACTAACGAATAATATCACCAATATTAGAGAGCATATATAATGAAATTAAAGGTTCTTCGTTCTCTGAGAAGGGAGAAGTGTTTGAACACTGACAGCAAACAAGATGCAAATCAAGTGTGAAAAAAGCGCCAAATTTTTTAACGCACGTGGACGCTATTACCTGATTGACCTCTCAATTCTCAGCTTCTTCCCCATTGACCGAGTAGTGACAACTGAATGTCGTCTATTGTTTAGCACACGCACGTCTTAACTACAGGAAATTTCTTCACGTAAACTTCCACTAAGATCAAAAGGAAATGCAAAACGATAATTTGGGAGGTGGATAGCAAGGAGACAAGATGAAAGACAATAGGAAAGGATAAGACAAGACACTAATTCCGTCTTTTTTCTTTCGATCAGTCTATTGTAGGCTCGCTCTCCAGCCGTTTTGTGCGCCCGCGTTCCTTCGCACGCGGGAGGAGGATGAAACCGGATTCCCTCAAAAGGCTGAAAATCGAGCCTATATCTATTGAGACTTGGAGTGTTTTCCATTTGCAAAAAAAGAAAGGTAATCTCGGTTGAACTGTAAATGGTAAGGCTATTTTGGTTTTCCTGACCAGAATTAAGGGCGGTGCCTCATTTTGTTACTGCGCATACGTTCTGCACATCTCAGGTCTGGTGTGAGTTTCTCGAAAGTCCCGAAACGTTTTCCGCCCCGAAAAGCCATTTGCAAAAAGTTTCGGGGCTTTCGAGAAAAGAGATATTCGGGTTTCTTAAGGAATTTGCCTACTAATACAACGGTATTTTTGCGCGGTTTATGACTATGTGGAAAAAGCAGATCCTAGGAAGGGGTATCAGAATCCAAAATGAAAATTGGGTGTAGACAGCATTTTTCAGAGACAATTGCTCTGCTTTTTCATTTTGCCAAGATCTGCTTTTCCCCCATAGTGATAACCTTTGCAAACATACCTCTGGATTAGGACCCACCAGTATGTCTTGAGAGGTAGTCCAAAATTCCCTATTGGAATATCCGAACGGAAAACTCCTACCAGTTGCTGGCCCTGCGCCAATAGTTAAACTAGTTCCAGACTCTCTGTAAATTAGAGCGAATTGCACAAATGGTACATGCTAATCGGAATTCCCCATTTGGGACGTTTAGCTTATCATTTGCATAAACCGCTGACAACCGGTTTCCCCATGTAAATGATAAACAACCTTGGGAACTAGCAAATTAGTGGAATTGTTCGGGCAACGATTTTGAGCTTGGGAGTGTTTCTTTTCACGACACTCATTTGACGTTCTGAGGTAAAGGAAAGTCGAAAACAAGCCACGGGACACCCAAGTTAGCATGAAACTCAATACAGGTCACAACAATTTCTTTTATTATTCTACACAAATTAAACATGTTTCAATTATCTGTTATTAAAAAGCAAACCCAAGTCCTATTCAGTGCTTTTCATAATCTTTTTTTCCAGAATAATTATTATCTTCTAGAAATTGAGTGCTAAAGTTACACGATTGCAAACTATCACTGCGGTGATTTCACTTGAAAGTTAATACAAATGTTAACGTTTTTGCCAAATGTCTGAAAAATGAACATTCTCAAAAACAACAAAAAACAAAAAAGCAAAGTATAGAGTGGTTTTAAATTCGGTGTCATAAAACCTGCCATACCATAGTATTTACTCTGGCCAATCAAAAACAACACAATAAACCAATCACACAAAATCACAATAAACCAATTACAGCTCAAAAGCAAGTGCATCTTAATGGATGAGAAAAGCACAGGAAAACACATGCAAACAAGTTGAAATTGGTTTTACTTAGAAATTGGTTAAGAAAGTGGAGTATCTGTTTTTAAACCAATCAATGAGTATAGCAAAGCAAAAAGTGAATTACTTTGGATACTCAATTTAAAACCACTCGATGCAAAATTTGGAGGTTAAGTAATTGGAAAACTTTCTTTAACAATTATTCACCGAAGGTGAAGTGAATATTGTAGAATAATCCCCGAGACAAATGTTTTAGTATAATTGCTCAGGCGATTATCAGAGCAAGCGCATTTTCTTTTTTCTTTTCTCCAAAAACATAAAAAGATCGCACGGTGTCCATTTTGAAAATTAGTGCTTCAGTATTATAATCACCTCGCACTGGATGATTATAACAAGATATGATGTAATCCTCAACCAATCAGAGCACGCACTTCTCCATAATCACCTGAGCAATTATACTTAAATGTGATATTCCTAACCAATATTTTTCTAGTTAATAAATGACCATTTAATATGTACATGTTACCCTAAATATTATTTGATATACCCAATGTTTTATTATTTTTTTACAAATATATTTTTTACTTGCATCACCAACTTAACCTTAAAAGGAATTAATCAATACTTGAGCTAGCGTGTGTAATAGGTACCAAAAGGGGAGGAAAAAGACGTAATCATTTGCAAGCATGAAGTGCGAGATGCCAGCATGGAAAGCGAGAGTAGGGAGGAGGAGGAGGTGCCCTCTCCTTTCCTTCTCTCACGCTCCATGCTGGTGAATAATTTCTCCTCTTTCCCTGTCCTTTCTGCACCAGCCAAGCAGGTTGTCTTTGAGCCTCTAATTAACTAGAATAGAAAACCCATTTCCCTTGAAAATATGATGAGCTTACTCTATATCAAAGTATCTATGTTTCACTTAAATGTTCAAGATGGCACTATTCCACAATAAAGCATGTCAATAACAGGAAAAACAATAAATCAAGAAAAAACAATTGCAACCAGTCATTTTGTCAAATGATATTGCCTTCAGAATTCTATGCTTGGCAAAAACTAAAATCTACAATCCCCCCTTCCTTCAAGATAAAGCTTCTCCTAATTTTAGTAATTCTGACAGTTTTACTGTAAAATAAATTTCAACAATTTTCTTATTTCTGAACCGATTTCAACATTAGCAAGTTCTAAAGCTGAAGACGTCACATACAATCTTTGATCAGAAATTCGCTAAACAAACTAAGCTTAACACTATTAAAGAGAATATTTCTTTTTATACAAAAAACTGGTGTATTGTTTTTCAACACTTTGACATTTTGATCTGTCACTTGCTGGAGAACTACCTTGTTTGCAGCTTAATTGGAGCATTTTTTTTGTTTCTATGTGTACAACCAAAACATTTCTAGAGACTGCTCATTGCCAGACAAGAAACATCCAAGTTGGCTAATGCTCCACAGCATACTGTCTTCCTTTACTTTGAGAATAAACCAATAACAATTGTATTTTATTCTATAAAATTTGTTAATTCAGTATCAAAATATGGTGTATCAGCAAGACAGTCGTTATCATTAGTTTGAGTCATAAAAAGTTCTAGTATATCCCAAACCAGTGGATAGTGTTTTTTGCATGCTTTGATTCACTACTCAAACTCAGTATAGTTAACAGTAAAAATATTATTCACCAAAGCAGAGGCGAACCGGGGTAGATATCTGCCAAGCCAAAAAGTGTGGAGTTAAATATCTGCTACTTTTTGACCTCTTCACCGACACTGAGGTGAATAATTGTTTTCGTATATGCCAAACCAACAGATAACCAGCACCAAATAGTACATTTTTTTCCCAAGAAATGAGAAAAAAAATTGCCTAGCCAATTAGAATCTGTAAAAAAATACTATCCACTGGTTTGTTATAGACTAATATCTGCTGTTCAACTCATGGCATTGCTCTGAATTTCACACGAGAGCTTTTCCCCATTTCTCATAAAAAAGGAACTCTTTGGTACTGGCTATCCACTTGTTTGGTACGTACATTGTATAATGCATCTCAGTGCCAGTGAAGTGTGGTAAATATTTCTCTTGCTACTTCACGGTTCGGTAAATATCCACCACTATTCCCCTCCACTTTGGTGAAAAAAAAAATTTAATATACAGATGCTCTCCCAGGTTGAGTCTGTTGCAAATAATGGATTGTTACTAAAAGAACTGTTTGACTCAAGCAACAAAAATAATTTGTCTACAAATGCCAATCCTGTGGAAAGAAATTCAGAAAATAAAGACGTTCAATGTTTTACATTAAAGGCAAGTTTCCACATAGTTTCCAGGGAAAAGGCCAGTTGCTCCTCCTTCTGTGACACCCTCAAACCAACCATCATCGTTCTTTTTGATAACATATATGATGACTCCCTCTGGAAAAGTAAGCTCATCGTCTCTTTGCTGAGTGTATTCATACAGCGACACAACTGAAACATGACAACAAAATATTAATATTCTTCAATTACCAATTCTGTAACTTGCAGCCAACTTCTACTCAACTAACAAATGGGCTTAGTAGAGTGCATCTTAAAACCAGATGTTTAAAAAAATCTTCCAAAAAGTGTTAACAAATTAATAGTTGTAGTTTGTTTAACACACATTGTAACACACATTTGTTTTAGCAGTCTTCAAACATAAAACACTGTGATAGTGTATCACTTGCTAGTATACCTTTATGTGAAGAGTTAAGACTAAGGAGAAGGATGTGAAATGAACACCACTGGATAGGATGGCTTACTAACTCTAAACAGGATTATGAACATCATAAATGGTTTGAACCCAGGAGTCATATCATAAGTTGGTGAGGTATGATTGTCGGGGTAAGTGCAGTCCTGAGAGGGACGGTTTGTGGTGAGATTGACTGATGTTTCGACAACCTGAGCAGAAGTCATCATCAGAGTCAAGTGGACAGTTGCACTTCACCAACTTTCTATTAACACTGTTATTACCAGATTGATGGGGATAAACCTTTATCTGTACAACAAGGTGGAGGGAGGTACAATAAAGATGACTCTTGTCTAATCAGACATCACATCAAAGGATTCCTGAACATAATGACCAGGGTTTCTTAAAAAATTATTCTATTAGTCCAGCAAATTTATTGATGAATGTTTTGCCTCAAGATGGCCAGTTGAAAAAATGCTTCTTGTTGTGTCTAAGAGAAATAATTTAAAAAACCATAATGGTTTGTTCTCCCTTAAACATATCACTTGATTTCTTTGTCTGAGAGTGTAGGTAGCTTATTGCATCTAGGCAAAGGTACATTGCCTTAATTTTAGCACAGGTTTAACCAAACACAGCAAAATCATCGTGACATAGCCCCATTAAGAACCACGACGAAAACTTTGACAAATAGCTAAAAGAGAGGTAAAAGTCATGCATAAGGCAGCTTGAGAATTTCACAGTGTTTTCATTGACAATGATTAAAGTGGAACTATGATCAAAAAATCATATTTTAGTTTTTCTTCTGATTTCAAAACTATGTTTATGAAACTATTTTTGTGTGAAATTTTAAGCCTTAATTTTGAGAAGACTGTTTATTTAAGCTGCAATTTTCCCATTTAATGGTCCGCCATTGTTACACCAGAAAGGATACAATGACGTCATTTACTCACGAGCTTTAGAATACCGTGTGTGAACACAGCTTATTAGTTATGCAGTGTGTGTGAAAGTGGCTTATTTAGTAAGCAGCACGGGAGGTTTGAGCTTTCAGTTTCTCAAACTCCTGTTTTGCATAACTAATAAGCTGTGTTCACACTGCATTCTGAAGTTTGTGAGTAAATGACATCATTGTATCAATTCTGGTGTAATAATGCCAGACCATTAAATCGGAAAATTGCAGTTTAAATAAACAGTCCTCTTCTCAAAATTAAGACTTAAAATTTTGCTTGGGGAATGTTAAGTAAACATAGTTTCGAAATCCAAAGGAAAAAAATAAAGGTCAATTTCTTTTTTTTTATCAAAGTACCACTTCAAGGCAATGGATTCATACTACAGTCAACTGGCAGATTTCTTCCAGGTTAAAGCTACAATCTGACCACGTTCACCAGAAGCTGTCATCATACTTTGATCATAGCACTTAACTTTCCTGATCATGAGTCCAGGAAAACTGACTTTTACAGCTCAAATCCAATATGTCACACAAATAAAATCACTTTCCAAATGTTGTGAAGTGTTGGTTCACAAGCCCACCTTTTTCAATATAGTTTTGGGGTATCCAGGACTGCCCTTCCACTGGTGGTGGAGGAGGGGTCTGGTACATGTCTTCTGGTGGTGCTGGCATTGGCAATCCTGAGGGGGACTGGTAAAAATCTTCTTCAGCAGGGGGGGGTGGGGGGAGAGGACTCATTGCATCTAAAGGGTAATAAAAGCTATGTTAGTAACACAAATTGTTGATCCTGTAACAACTGTTTACCAAATGATTACTATCTTGTAGCTGAAAATGGGCTTACATGCTCCACGGTGGGAGACAAGTTTAATAAAAAGATTATCACTGTATGGCAATATAGTTATAGCCCTTTTGGTACCATAATATTAACAGATGTTATAACCTAGGCTGTGTGTCATAAAATTGCTGAAAATAAGGAAATATTAGTGGAAAGTTTGTCCATCAATAAGTTAAAAATGACCATTCAATGTGAGAAACCCACACAATTTAAATTCTTATAAAACTGAAACACAATCAAAACAAACAAACAAACAAACAAAAAACATTCCTTTAACAAATTGTTTATTGAAGGCGTAACAATAAACTAAAAACATGCTTCCTTACCAACAACTGACTCATAAGTACCAGCCCCATCTGAAATGCAAAATAACGATTTAGGTCAAGTTAGAGACTGGTTTTCAATGATCATGAAAAGAACTTCTGTCTAATGTTTTTAAAAACGCAACAAGGCGACAATTAAAGTTTGTTGAAAGAAGTTTACCCAGGGAATGTCAACGCTTTGTATTTAGCGTATACATTGTTCGTTCACTTTCCTTCAGTTTAAGAAATACAAATAACTGTAATAAAGAACATGCACAGCTAGCTGAAACTGTATTTTTAAACGTACAGGAACGCAACAATTTAATACTTAACCCATCGACTTGCGTGTTTCGCATAAAATAAATTTTGTCTACTCAAGTTAAATTGAAATATTCTGATATAGAAAACTATGGTTACGTATCAAGTAGAAAACAGCCATGAAAACGAAAATTGCTGAAATTTCCCACATGTTGTCCTGTATCAAATTTCAACTCGCTTATGCAAATTAGTCCATGTTTACAAAAGGTTGCGCTGCTTCTTAAACCTCACCATCACTTTTGTAAAATAGACAAAATAATCAACAAAAAGGATTTCCAGCTAAACATTTTATTCAAATAAACAGTACATTTGCTTTTAGTAGTGAAAAACTCTAGATTTTCTAAAAACGCAGGTAACTTTGGCAGAAACTTCACTTGACTTTATAATAATGGCGACTGCTTGATCAAAATTGGAGCCGCTTTGGGAAGAAAATTGCAAAAATCATAGAAATCTGGATAAAACGATCAGCTAAACAATTTTTGAAAGGCAAATCAGCACTTGAAAACAACATTTACCATACTGTAGCATTTACTTAGGTCTTGTAAAATCTATTTGACGTCCACAGTCTGCTTTATTTAGCTTGTGTAAATATTGTGGTTTCCCAAGACCACCTGGGAGCCTCGCTTTTGTTCAAGTCGAGATTTCATCTGGTATACAACAACAATTTCCCATGATTACATGGGGACTTCAATTCTGCCTCCTCGGGTTTTAGCCTCTGGGCCAAAACCCTGCGTGGGCAATAAATAGTACCATGTGAAAGTACTGCTAACAAGGTTTCATTTGAATGGTAACACTATAGGATTTCGTCCACAGACTCAGGAGTTAGAACGAACTTAATGTCTCCATAACTGACTCTGGGAGTGAAAGGGTTAAAATAATGTTATTAAATGACAAAAAAAAATTAATAATCTCTTAATGCTAGACAGTGAAACCCAAATATAATGAACCCCTATTATAAAACTAAGACCCCTGTACAAAAAAACGATATTCTTCAGCCCGGTAATAGTAAATTGTATCCAAAAGGACCCTGATATGACAACCCCCATTATAGCAAACACATTTTGACAGTCAATTGCCACTTTGTTCTATCAGGGTCCCACTGTAACACTTCAAGCCGTTTTATCCTAGGAAGAAAGTATCATGAAACAAAACAGGATTATTTTTACCTGATGAAGTAGCTGCTCCTCCTACCATTGGCAAAGGAGGGGGTGGGGGTGGGGACATAACTGCCCCTCCTAGTGCTGGGGGAGGAGGAGGGGATGGAACCCCAGGGGGTGGGGGAGGGGCTGGTATATCAGAGGGTGATGGAGAAGAAGGAACTGCAGGTGGTGGGGGTGGGGGTGGAACCATGCCATCAACAGCTGAAGGGAATGAACCTTCTGGAGGGGGTGGGGTGATAGGCACAGTGGGAGGTGGGGGTGGGGGTCCTGGTTCAAAGACTGTCCCAGGTGGGACAGATGGGGGCATTGGTGGGGGAACAGGAGGGGGTGGAGGTTTGGAGGTGAGAGGAGCTCGTCTTGAGGTTCCTGCACCAGGCATTGACCGCAAGCTGCCCTTATTTGCTTGCTGAGCTGGTTGTGGTTTTAGTTTCTTGGAACTTGGGCGGCGTCGGCTTTCTTGGCGATCACTTGTCTTGACTCCATGACCTAAAGAATGAAAAAGAAAAGTGTAGAACAACTTGTAAGTTCATGGATACCGGTTTTAAGGCAGAAACACCCCTGACAGTTACCTATATTATCCAGTAAAGAATAATCAGTTGTCCTTCTGCCGTAGCGCAAAAGTTTTTCCCGCTCAGCTGGTGCTATGATCCTGTGTGTGCGTCCTGTTGGTTTACTGGAGGCCAATACACCTATTTCTCTCCGAGCCACTTTTTCCTTGTGGATGTCAACAGTCTAATAAAACAATTTAACAGTGGATAAAGGTAAACTCTCAAATGGACTAGGGCATTGTCACTATTAAGTTAGCAAATATTTTCTTCAGGAATACTGCCAACATCTAGATATTGTTCTCATTTTCTTATCTTCCTTTGAATTCTTCTATGCCTCCCCCCCCCCCTGGAAAAAAGAGAAAGCAGTGAGGGCAGTAAAGAGAGAATTTCAGGAGCACATAGGTCTACCTCATCTGTATGTGTCAGAAAGTCCAGTGGACAAGGCATAAGTCAAAGTCACAGACCTTTTAATTCCATGAGTGGCAAGTATCCCTACATAATTTCTATAGTTTAGACCCAGCGAATGAAAAATTTAAAAACTATTTCAGCTCTTCCTACTAAATGTAACATAGGTTCCAAACTAGAAATACTTCATAACATATACACCTTCAGGTGAGCACCTAAACTGGTTTCTTTCCAAGCTGTAACTGAATTGACTCTAACAGACATTTATTTGGTTCTAGTAACTTGGCTGACGTATTTTTCACGACAAAGCTACGTACCCATAAACATCCATAGATTTGAAATGTTATAAAAGCAAATATCTTCAAATCCAAAGGAATTGGATAGTCAAAGCACTCATTGGTGATTCACAACGAATATTTTATTTGCCAGTCTTAGGGTAAAGAGAGGTGCACAATTGCTAGAGAGAGTATGCCAGACACGTGATAGTTCCCCCTCCCTCCCTACCCATGAAAGCACTAATGTCTTTTATGTGCATTTCTCTATGTAGGCTAATAAAGCCCTTTGCCCCCCCCCCCCCCCAAAAAGGACTTTGTTGTGTGTTTTTTTTTTTTTTTTTTTTGGATATTATACAGCGCGTTTTCATGG
>Ga0126336_10002264_pt1 | contig 10840 bp, 12 predicted proteins | sample SidCmetagenome_FD_92530 | JGI IMG/M metagenome (GOLD analysis project Ga0126336, IMG submission 92530) | Coral microbial communities from El Islote,Puerto Morelos, Mexico - Siderastrea C C metagenome | ecosystem: Host-associated > Invertebrates > Cnidaria > Coral | place: El Islote,Puerto...
CTATGTTAAATGTTGAAATTGACATCAAAGAAAAATAACTTTGAGAGTTTGTCGTACGTGGGATCGACAAATTTTTGCGGGATCAGGGATCAAATTCTCCAGCGATTTTGGGATCAGGGATCAGAATTTAGGGTGAAAAAATGGGATCAGTCACGAAAAAATATACCTCGTTACGACCCTGTGAATGAGGCCTTCCAAGGGGGGTAGCCTTGTCGCTTTGTCGCGTCTTTTTCCGGAACGATGTCGCTGAACTAATGGTTGTAAATGTCGCTGTCGTTTTTGTAGCACGTGTAAATGTCGCTGTCGCTTCACAAATTCTCTAAAATAACGGAATTGCTTGTTATGTCATAGTCACTGCCCTCCTTTGCTATGAGTCTTGTTTTGGAGTTTTCCCCTTTGTTTTGGAGTTTTCGGCACATCTCGGCAGATGGTCAAGAAAAGAATTGAAACATGCATTTAGTGTCATCAATATCACGTGATCGTGAAGAGGAACTGTTAAATTATTGGCCACCAGCTCCTTCTGTTTACCTCCAAACGACACAAATCGAGATTATAGGTACTAGTGAAATAACGGTCAGTAAAAAGTTTGCCTCACCGTGAGGCCTGAAGTCACTGGGCATGTAGATCGCGATTATTCGTAGATTTCTTCCTCAACAGGCGACGCGATCTGGAAGAGTGCTTGGCGAGAAAAAAAAAACGAAATTTAGTTTAAGTGAAATCATTATGTAAATCATTCTGAAATCATTCTGTAAATCACTTTACGGTTACGTTATTATTTTATAATAAAAACGGACACGCCTCCATATCTTAACCCTTTGGAGTAAGAAACACTCAAGATCGTTGTCGTTTATTACTCTCAAAAGAAAATCAGTTTACAAATCCGATCTTTTGGGACGACGAATATTCTTCTAACACTTAGAAATTCTAAAACATGAGACCCTGAAGAGTGTAGGCACAGTGAGCTTGAAAGGAAGGGTTCGCCAAGAAATAAACGGCCGCCGGGGGCGGGAGTATCTAGGGGGGGTCAGGGGGCATGCTCCCCGGGAAATTTTGAAATTTTGTACTTCGGGAATGCGATTTTCAGCATTCTGAGGGGCAAGTCAAAGTAGTTATATGAATAATTTTTATAAGTACATTATTGTTGTAATACTATGATAACCATTTATGTAAAGCGCATTAGATCATATATGCATGGATTTTTGCGCTATAGAAATAATAAAGTTATTATTGTTATTATTAGTTTAACTGCTGTAAATTCAAGTCAATTTTCGGGTCAAAAAGAACAACTATATGCTGATAACGTAGATACTGGCGGAGATCCTGAGAATCGGTCAATTTGCTGCTGTGAGCGACTTAGGTAATTGACAGACCGTAAATGAGGCTTCACAATCTGTTACATGTCATATAACAGATAAACCTGCCAGGAAAAAAATCTGATCGTCTGCTCTCAGTCTGGATACAACGCATAAAAGGTCACCGATTTACGGAACCCTTGAAGTCATGCATGCAGTAAGGTGGTTACCAGTCTTAATTTTGACTGACTGCACTGAAGCACCAATCAAATAGACTCTGATTATTATCTTTTATTGGTAAAATACACAATTTCCTGAAGTCGCCCTCTATCTATAGTGCTTATTGTGTCGCTGTCGTATTTTGCCGGATCAGCTGAGTCGCTTGTCGGCGTTTAGAAAGTCCCATGTCGCCAGCTTTCAGGGCCGTGTCGCTTGTCGCTTTTACCCCTTGGAAGGCCTCTTGAATCCCGGGCATATGGAAGTGTTCTCTGGCGACGCAATCGCCTTTGTCTGATCCTGCCACCATAATTTGCCACAAGGTTGAAACTAGAAACAATTTCTCGCGAAGCATGGCTGTTAGCGGGAAAAGCTGCAGAAGCCGCCGCCGATCGTGATCCTGGAAAGTTAAATCTTGAGGACAACTCTTCGTTTACGTTTTGGAAAGTATCTACAACATTAACGGGCGGGAGAGCACTGTTGTTGCTAGAATCCTGTTGAATTGAAGAACCTGGCGCCGCTTCCCTTATCTCTGAACTCACAAGTTCTCTCACCAGGCGTTGGATCCTGTCTTCTTCCATTGCCGCCATGTTGCTGTTTGGTGCAGCCTCGCTTTCATCCTTCGCAGGATACGGGTCAGCTCATCATGGCATAAGTTTGCACGCCGAAATATATGTCGAAACTGTATCCGCAATATGTATGTCGAAATTACATTAAAACGAGGCAATATAAACCGAGATCAACATACATCGACTTGGACATACATTTTGCAAACTGTGGATACATATATTGCAATTGGACATATATATTGACCTTTGGGCATTTATTTTGAGATTCGGACATACATATCGAAATTTGAACATGTATATTGACTTTTGGACATTCTGAACCTATTTGACAAGCATACACGGTGTTACGCTCGTGTACACCAGTAGCGTGCGCCAGGCCAGCGATAATTTAGTAACGAGTTTTTTGTCCACGTGGCCGCCACTTTATTTTGCTTATACCGCTGTTCAAGATAAATGCAGCTCAGGAAAAGTTTTTCCTAATTTCCCGGCTGTCCCGGGAAGGTAGTCGCTGTTGAGTCCCATGATATGCATACGTCTTCCAGCTTCTTCCGGTCCCTTTAATACAAATATAGGCAGCAAATTGACACTGTGTAATTCCAAAACTTTCCACCAATAGTCGAATTATTGCTCAAAATTTATTTCTCGTTCTAAATGTCTGCTTGTAATTCCGTGCGATGTCCCTCGATTTACTCTTGTTCATTGTGATTCCTCAGTATATTAACCTCAAGTGAAGGCTGTAATACTGTGTGATACCGTGTAATATAGCATGTGATGCTGTTTATTAAGTGCCTCGTGATGTCTCGTGATTCATTGCCATACCTTAGTGAACCAAACTTCCATAGGAAAGTGCCTTTTATTCCAGCCTCATCATCAGCAGAAAAGAAAATAGAGTAAGTCGAGTATTTTGTAAGGATATAATAATCTGTATAACACGTGTTATCATGCCTGTGTGCTCCCAAAAACCAAGAATCAAATGAGTGCGAGATTCGATCACTCAGTAATTCGGGAAAAGAAACAGTTTCCTTAGCAAGGGCTGCCGTATGGATATTTTGTTTGCCATTTTCTCATACAGTTCAAGTCCAGAACAAATTCTCAGTCGTATAACAGACGTTGCTGATGTTAGGCTTGTCCATGCGATGCAGTTTCTTCAATTTCCAGCACTGTCTTAAACCGACTGCCATTGATTCTGGGGTCGTCATCGTAAATTCAAACCACTCCAGTGGCACTAACTACTGACGAGGATAGGGTAATGTCCAAAAATCGCATCATTGCCTAGTCCTTACAATAAAATGTACTGCCGTCAATATTTTAGGTGTAATTAGTTTACTGAAGAGAGGATTCTTTTTTTACGGGCACATATCTTTCCATTTCGTAGGAAACATTGTCTTATGACTATCTAGTGTTTCAGATATATCAACAGAAAACTGTGGCGTCTGAAAACATTCGTTAAGGAAACAAATATGTGAGTTATGATCTTCACCTTATTTTGTAGTTATTACCAGGAAATAATGTTCATTTCAATTATTTTCAGTTTAAAAAAATGACAAAAACCCAAATCCCCAGTGCTGTTATTTTTTACGCCGTCTGGTGTAAACTTGAAGATCGAAAAGCGAAATAATTTAACGACTTCTATGTGTTTTTTCTTTTTTTCTATTTAGTCTGAGTAGTTAAAGAAACTAGTAATTAAATCTTCGAAGAAACGTGGACATTCCAAGAAATGAAGCCATCATAACAGTGTTAGAGAGCAATAAAAATACAAAAACACTTTGAGTTGTTCTCGGGCAGGATTAGCAAGTAATCAACATAATCCAACGGGCTTTACTTGTCTGTGCTCGTTCGACACCATTGTCTCACACTTCACCTACTTGGACATTTTAATTGAAAACTAATCTAACCTACCCACTGCGGTATTTCAATGCGTTGCTGAAAATTTTCAAAAACCAATCAACTCGGTAACGTAGTAGCAATCGTGTTTCTAAAAAACATGGCCACGAAGAAAGCCAATACAACTCAGGGGCACAATCAGTTGTTTTGGTAACATAAAATGACCGAACAAATGAATGTTAGTTTGTGTCTCACCCAGAGCTACAATTCCTCTTGATCAAAACAATGCCTCTTGATCAAAACCGATCGGGAAATGGTCAACATTCATAAACATTAAAACATGAAACAAACTGCTTTTTAATTTGTTTAGTTAGGCACAGTCAAAACATTTTCAATTTTAAGAGATTAATAACTAGAACAATCAGCCGTCGTTTGTTGAGCGGCTATTGGGCGTAGCGTTCATATCTTTTGAGAGACGTCACTAACTATCATGAACCCTAAGTTCAACAAAAACATCATCCTGATTTTTCCATCTCAGTTGCACATCTATCACGGAATATGAGTGCATCTGTACGTCTGCACGGTAATACTAACAGAATAAGGCACCACTCGGTTGATCACAATAAAAACAGCAACCTTCTAAGATCTTGATCCCAATTGCCACACTTGAGATTCTCATTTAGTGATTAAAAGCTAGAGCCGCTTTTGTAGTCGATAAAAACACAATAAAAAGCTTTCGCGAATGAATGAGCCTACGTCTCGTAATATTTGACCCGCCTTCAAAAAATTAAGCCCTATGAATGGTCTGAAAAAACAAAATCAGGGATTACAGTTTAACCGTTAGTAGACCAACATAGACTGAATAAAGCTGAACATTATTCGGATGACTTGAAGTCGGTTAAAAGTTCTCAGAATGTCACATTACATAAGTAGGGGGTAGCTAGCCATTTTTGGTTTGTAGCGCACAGGGGAGGGGGGGGGGAAGAAGTCGAGTATGCTTATGATTTGTTCCATTCACGCTTTTTTAAGGTGGCTTATATATAACCTAAACACTTTATTATAAAATATCTTCACGTCATGAATTCTCACCAACTAAGTGCGATCTAATTTGAAGTTATAACGAATTGTACTGGACTGAATGCCCAGCCAAATATATCAATTCAAGTTTTGTGGGAATTCGAAGTTTAACATCCTGTTCTTCTTGCTGCAAAACTCACGAGCCACGGCCTCCCCGTCAATCGTTGTCCTTGTACGCGTGCATTAGAGCAAGAGCTGAGAGTCGCTCTGTCTTCATGGTTGCCCGTAGATAAGTCTTGACTCTACGCATCGTGTTAAAACTACGGTCAGGAGTTGCGGTTGACACAGGCATCGTGAGAAGGATCGTGAGGATGGTATTAACGTTTCGATAAAGCGTTGGATTGATGCAGTCGAGGGTGTCAACTAGAGTTGTTGGTCATTCTCCAGTTGAATGCAGCCACTTTGTTTTCCACCGCAACAACTCGTTGTCTTACTCTCTTGTCGGTCAGATTGTTCTTGTGCGCCGCATACATCTTGTCTTGGACGTCGTTGCTTAATCCTTGCAGTTTTGTTGGGAGAAGTTACTGGCCTATGAAGCGATCCTCCTGTAATAAGAGCCTGTCATTCATTTCTTGAATTATATGATCAATAAGAGGGAGAAACACAGCTCTTTGCCAATAGGACTCTGGGACATTTACCCTGTGTTGCTGCCTTCTTGTTGTTCTTGGCATTCTTGGCTCAATGTCAAACTCAGCTGCAATCTGTTTCCCCTGCTCATATACTTTCTTCCAAACCGACGGATCCCCTCCCTCAGCTCCCATGATATTTATTACCACTCTCGCTTCTTGGGCTGCCTCGATGAGATCTACGCTCTTTCCTTACAACATAGTTGAGAAGGCAACTGTGTTGGAAAGGACATTTTCTGCTGCACATAGAGCAATAATAAAATCAAACTGCTTGATAGAGCATAAGTAGCCCCTTGCCTTTCCATTGCCATCCTGGGTCATGGTTTCGAGCTCCTGTACTACAACTGGGAACGCTGCAGGGAGGGTATATAAAGCATCAGCCCTACTCGCCCATCTTGTCTCGCAAAAAGTTCTGTCAAAAAAACACTCAGAGACTAGTTCTATGAAGTGAGAAAAAAAATGTTCGCATAATAAATATACCAAGAAAAAGTTTGTAAGCCCGGGCTTACTGGCTTAAAGGGAGCTACGCCAATAATAACAATTTGCGCAATTTCTTTGGCACGAAACGTTGAGTGAACACAAATAAGCGCCAGTCAAGAAATAAAAACCAGAATACGAAGAACTGTAGGGCATCGCCTAACAGGAAGAGGTATATCAGCAAGAAAGCATAAGTTGTTCCGACAAACACAATACTGGAAATGAACACATGCATATCTTCGCAGCAAGTAACTAACAATCCTTGATCGTTAAACTTTTCACAGATTGCCGAACAAAAGCTATTAAGGCAGAATTGATATCGATGAGATTTTGACCGGCTGGTGAAGTTGCTTTGTAATATTGTGTTCGTGCTCAAGAAGACGGTTGTAAACGATTGGTGATGCTAACGACTACAGCACAAACTAAGTGCAAACAATGTGCTCAGTCAATATTTGCATCTATTGTTTAGTGTTATTAAATGAAGATCATTCCTGACACTGAAGAGTTGTTAATGACCTTATATATTATCATTATACCAAAAACCGCAAAACGCAGACACACCAGTTTGTGATCTTACGTCGTCAAGGCAGAATCGCTAGTCACCCAATCGGGATGCAGTGCCGAAAAGTGAGTGTCCAGAGAAAAAACGGAACGTAAACAAACAACATTGTATAGCAACTAATTTGTATAATATCGTGATGAATGTAAAGTCAACAACTTCTTTAAACGATACATAGAGAAAAATTGGCGCGCTTATTCAAGTGGCCGTAGCGTGCAGAATATCACGTACGAGTGCACCAATTGAACAGGTCAGTTTGTTTTCAAAACGTTCTCATAGTACAGCTTTGATGTAACAGAACTATCTGTTGTGTAATCTAATTAACTGGTGTGTTCAGAACAGATTTTAACGCTCTTTTTTTCTCTGGGTCGTCGTCTGGATCTGGGCATCCTTGGAGCGCAAACGTGATCTTCTTACATAAGATGTTGTCACACTCCTTGCTTGGTCAAGAGAGCGAAAGACACCTTTTTCAATTATTGTTGTGAACCGAGGCATGAATGACGTGGTTACAGTTCAGTGATACTTCATTGGAAAAGGAATTAGCATAACAGATGGATATTGTGTTCTGAATGGCGTTTAGAAGTGATTGATTAAGTGTTGCCTTAGGGTGAAAGGAGGATCTGATAAGGGTTGCGAAATCCCAGATCCAGGACATTTTCGTATTCGTTATGACAAGGCGACCTTTAGTATTCACAAACGTTCACCACAGCAATTATCACCCGTGCTGGTAGACTCTCACATCAAATCAAAGTTGTCAACAGGGATTTAAAACTGTTAATTAGCTTGGTTTTAGACACTCCATCAATCACACGTCCCATTGGACTCGTTTGAAGAAAGCACACCAAAGATCCATTGGTTGAAAACCTAATCTTATAATACTGGCCCAAGAGACTGCCAGACCTGAAGCACTATAATAACACGTCATACACGTGCAAATTAGTGATATGTACACATTTCAACTGTAGGTTGCATATTTAATACAGAGACCACTAAAGACACCGGTAATCAGAGAGTCACATTACCGGAACCTACAGTCAACTCAGACGCACGGATCATCATTAGAGTTACACAAAACAAAGAGCAAAGAATGATCAGACACGAAGATACCAAGCTAACCAAGCTGTTTGTCGGAGGCATTCCATACGACACAGATGATGATTCTTTGAGAAAGTTTTTTGCAGAGTTTGGGGAGATCAAGGAGGCTGTGGTCATTCGAGACAGAGATACACAAAAGTCTAAGGGCTACGGATTTGTAAGTAGCTTGACGTGTGCGGTTAAACAACGGTGGGATTTCTTATCCAGTCACTGTCTAACAAAGATTCTCTTATCCACAGGTTACGTTTTTCGATAAAGAATGCGCCGAAAAAGCACGTGTGAACAGGAGACCGGTTATCGACGGAAGAACTGCAAACGTAAACTTGGCCTACCTTGGCGCCAAACCCAAGCCAAGTAAAGGTCAGTGTAAATGATCTTCCCGGCCATTTAGTGATGATGTTAGCTTAGAATAAACCTAAGTTGAAAAATCTGGCTCAGTATTGCGTTATATCTCGCTTCATTTGCGCTGAATCAAACGCAGACCCTATCAATAACACACAGTGTTCAGGAAAAGTAAATATCGCTGTTTGATTACAAATACAACGTGATTTGTTTTTTGCTGTTTCTAGGAAGTGGAAAGAATGCGATGACGGGTTTTGGACTTAGCTACAAACAGAATGCAGTGATGGGGTAAGGTAGTTTGGTTAGTTATTTGAATACCGCTCGGTGAATGTCAAAATTGAAAAACGCATCATTTATAATCTGAAAGTGATCTTAAGCGCAAAATGGATTTTATCACGCCTAATTCTTCAACAAACGCTCTGTTAACCTACTGGGGATAGCGAGCTGCTTTTGGAGTTTTGCATCATCAAAAAGTATCACAGTAGCTTTTCATGGACAAGGATTACATCAGCGTTATTAGCTATCTCGGTAAAACACCAATTTACTTCGCAAATTTTGAAATGAATATTTACCGGTTTTTCAACAACACAAACGGCTTCAAAAGTTAACAAATGACATAAAATAGGTTTTAAGGGAACAAAGATATCTAAACTACTGCGTGTGGAGAACAAGGCAAGTCGAAGGCTTCCGACACAAATGTGCTTATTGTGGTATTCAGCAATTGAGAACAAAATTTGTGAATAATTTAAAAAGTAGAAATGGTGTAAATTAACTATCTTTTTGATGAGAAATCAGCGGCTTGTTCAATCTAAAAAAAAATTTAAGGCACTCAAAAATTAAAGGCACTCCTATCGCGTTCGGTTTTTCGTTCCGGTTTATCGAAAAAGTTAATTGAAAAGAGAGATTTTATAAACCAGACAATGAGGCACAATACCGTCTAGCTTAATCAGTTCTTTTTTATTATCTTCATTATAAGGGTCAAGTCAACAACTAAAACGACAAACTTTTACAACAACTTGATTATACATTAAGCGCTAAGTATTCCGTCAGTAAGCATTCATCACGCACAGATAGATATGATGATTAGAAGAGCAACAAAAACAGTTTTCAATTTTCTTGCAGTCCTACAATTACATTTGATTTTCAAATGCCACACTTGACGATCCCTACATCTTACGTAACATGAGATCCGCACTTGAATGGAGTCAGTCGATTTCAATTGTCCTTTATTCGAAATGTTTGCTTTCTTAAGTGGAGAGAATTAGATCTAATCAGTTGGTTTGAAAACACAAACTTCATTTTCGCAGTATGAAATACATGCAAACGTACAACCAAGAGAATAAAAGTGTTTGTTTTTATGTTCAAAGCCAAAATTTAATCAAGTCCCTTGAAAGGAGCTGCATTGTTGCTAAACTACAGTCAAAGTTGCCTTTTCTTTCATCTTCAGATCTCAGTTCCCTGGTAGTTTTCCTGCTGGTTTTTCACAAACGATCCAAGCGAATCAACAGCTTCAAAGCCTTCCACTCGTGTCTCCAGTTCCTCAGTCACCTAATGGTCAAATGCCATCTATCCCACCTGCAGTGCAACCTGTCCAGCTCATCGAGTACAACGGAGTGCCTACAATCCTGTTCAGCACAATGTACGATCAATTGTACTACTCGCCACCGCCATCTTATGTGCCTTCTCCCACGCTCCCAGCAAGTTCAGTGGCAACTTCATTCACGTATCAAACCGTGGCCCCTCAAACACCGCCATTTAACTCGATCAACGGTCAGCAGTTTTTTCCAGCACACGTGGAAATAATTGGTCCACCACAGCTTTGAGGAACTGACGCTTCAGATTTCAGCAACATTCAAGCGAGCGGGGAGGTTGAAATTCCGGTTTGAAGTGGCAAGTAGCATTTTACTACCATCCCTCGACCGGCAACTAGTGTAAATTCAAAATCGGCATGCTGTTAAGACAAAAGGCAAACTGTAGAGATATATCAGGAGCAGAAAAGAAATGTACGAACCGTAAAGTATATTTTTAATCAATTTTCTAATTTATTAAGAAGAGATAAGATGCTAAAATTTGGGAGCAATCGTGTAGCGATCACGGTATTAATGGTACAGAATTCAAGCATGTACAGTAGTAGACCAAAACATACTTATTACACAGAAATACACAACACAAATGAATCTTTAGTAGGGGCTTTTTATAATGATAATGTCAAGACAGAGACTGGTTTAGCAGATATTAGATCATATTATGTGAAGCGAAAGAAAAATCAGTGTAGAACTGAAACTAAGAATGCAGTAAATACAAGGCAGTCGCACTTAGATAAGAGAGCAGAGAGCAAACCTATTGTAAGTAGTAACAAAGAAGCAAATAAATAAGTTCACTGAATCAGTTGTTTGTTGTCTTTGCTTTCTACAATTTTTTTCCAAAGGAGTCAAACTAAAAGAAATAATAAATCAGATATGACTCATTTACTCCGATGTTGACACTTACTTTACCGGGAACACTATCATTACTGGGAACTCGTTGAAGTATCTTTAAACCTTAGTAGATCGTGTTAGCACTTCAGCCATCCTTGAACTTGAGGGACTTCATATTAGCATTCGTTATGTTCTCTATCTGTCAAGCTATTTAAGATTTTTTATTCGTGTTTCATTACTTTGCCGTTTCCATGCTACAGGAATGTGAACGTGAAACTATGACTTCAGATTTCCTTACGACTTATTGAGTTACAGTTGTAGCAATCAAGTCAGGGAGGCAACTTAA
>Ga0126336_10002265_pt1 | contig 10835 bp, 8 predicted proteins | sample SidCmetagenome_FD_92530 | JGI IMG/M metagenome (GOLD analysis project Ga0126336, IMG submission 92530) | Coral microbial communities from El Islote,Puerto Morelos, Mexico - Siderastrea C C metagenome | ecosystem: Host-associated > Invertebrates > Cnidaria > Coral | place: El Islote,Puerto...
AGCGCTGCACCGGTATCGCAGAGGTCAGGGTTCGAGTCCCGGCAAGCCTGATTTTTTCAGGCTTTCTTTTCGCAACTGCATAAGTTGCGTTAATAACTGCGAGGATCTTCTTTACATTTAAATGAAAACTGTTGTGTAATAATATCTTATGTTGGAATAAAGATTTAATATTTCATAGAAGTTACTGTATAGTTAAAATAGAACTAAAAGCCAGCATACCCCAAGTAAACAGTGGCCAGGAAGATGCACTGGGATTAAAATGACATCATTGTCCAATATATCGATCTAATGAAGAAGACCAGGTCATTTAATGGGTAGATATTTTGTATAGCCAGTTAGGCTAGAGGACACAGCACTCAGAAATCAGTCATAATTCAAAACAAACCTTTTTGGTCCACTTAACCATCCACTTTGCCCCATGCTGAGACAGCTGTTTATTAAATAAGGAGTTGAAGCAATGAACTCTTGGGTAGCCTGATAACTGAGGGGAAAAAAAGGAAGCCATGAAACCCTGTGTCTCCATCATGTCTAAATCTATTCTTAATTAAATAAACTGTGAAGATGTGAAACAACAATTCTCAAAACCATCTGTATTACATTAATTACCTCCTTTGCTCTCTGATTTATGAGCTCCATATAAAAATTTATAATCTGAAAAAAGGACACAAAAAAGATCAAAAGATGCTCCACCATGTGAGTTTGTTGCACAGCATTTGTGCAATTGTCATAAATTTACTCTAAAGATTTTGGTTTATATTATACAAATCAATGTTTTCAGTCTCGATTGTCACCTGATCATTTAGCTGTTGTCCATCCTTTAATCTGCCTAACCCTTTCACTCCCAGAGTCAGTTATAGAGACATTCAGGTGATTCTGACATCTGAGTCTGTGGATGAAATCCTATAGTGTTACCATTCAAATGAAACCTCTTCAGCAATACTTCACATGACACTTTTTATATTTCAGTATTTTACAAATGTAATTTGGGATTCGTCTTGAATTTTGATTTTAGGCACTCTTGGGAGTGAAAGGGTTAAATCATCTAGTGTAAGTTGGATGGCAAATTTCTCTAGGATTACTGGTAGTGGTGTGTCAGGAGCTGATCTGCCAGTTGGACATTTGGGAACCTAAGAGGCAGATCATTGAGAAGTTCATTTTTTATTGCTATTTTATTTCTTCTTTCATGTATTACCTTCTTTAAGTAAAATAGTATGTAGATGTATCTGTGATTCTACCACATCACATTAATTTACCTTTTGCTTAATTCTGTAGTAAAAGGGCACAATTCAAATAGACATGTGGTAATTGAGACAAGGAAATTATGTGGAGATGATAGATCTCAAGCTAAAGTAATTTGTAGGATGGGGTATTTCATAATTCTATTAAACTCAGGGGTGCTAGTAAGGCATGGTGCTGGGGATCTTGCCCAGCTATACCTGGCTATTTGAGTCCCAACTACTTTGTGATGGAAATAGAAAACTATGATTACACCAGAAACCAATTTCCCCTGACAACTCTCTACATTTCCCTGCCAGTTGTTAGCCCTGTTGAAAACTGTTTCAAGTTTGTTAACATGAGCAGCTCTCACAGTGGTTAATGAGTTACTTCTCCGTACCTTATTCGCACTTGGGGATTTGCCACTGTGCTCCTGTTGTCGTGAAGTTTGAAAACTGTCCCTACAAGCCATTATCATCATCATCATCATCATCATCATCATCATCATCATCATCAATGCAGTAAGTTTATAATTAGTTACGTTATTTCATTAGCACTTATTTGAACACACATTACGTGTAATTAATGAGATGTAGTTATTTAGCCTAAAAGCTACCATTAAAGGTCTAGTATATTTAGTCTCAACTACATTAAGCCTGAAATAACTTTTGCTAATTTTAGTCTGGCGGCTGTGATGAATAAAAGCCCTATATATGTGATATGTTCAACCTATTGAAACTACAAACAGGCTAGGCTTGCCCTTGTTGTTACAATGTTTGAAGAGCACTGTAAGGCTTTACAGTTCACACTTCACTTAACCAAAACGTCGTGAGTTAAACTGTGTTAACATTGAAACCTTTATAAACTGGCACAATATCTGTTGTTTTAATAATAGGCTGTGGAGATTCATTTGCTGTGTCAATAGCCAGGAAAAAAATAATGAATTCTGAGTTTATTACCTTGTAATTTTTCTTTGTTTGTTTGTCCTTTTAAGGAGTCGCGAGAGGATGCTGTCTACCTCTCCAGAACAGATTGGTAGCACCTCAAAACATCGTTCGACCATAAGCATGTCATCCCCCAAGACTGGCGCCCGCTCCTCGTAGCCCTTCTGTGTGACAAACCTTCTGATGTGATCAGCCACAGCTTCCAGAGTAGAAAATACCATTGTTATGGCACTTCCATTCCCATCAACAAAGCCCGTACTGTTCCTTGCATGTGGATCAAAGAGTACGAGGCAGCCATCGGGAAGTTTTTTGATGCCTACTGTGTAGTCCAGGAATCGTAGCAAACTGCCGGTGTTGGCCTGGAGAGCATTGTACAAGGCTTTTTCCAGGGTTACAAATGCGGAATTGCTGGCCTTAGAAAAAATGTCACCAGTAAGTATACCTTGTGGAAAGGTGAGGCTCCCGCACTCACCAGTAATCTTAAGGGCGGCTTGCAGCTCTTCTAGTGACAGCTTGTCTCCAGGATTACCAATGGCCCTTGCAAGTACTGTGTGCACACGGTCACCCACCTTTAGAACAGCGTCAATTAGATTTTTGGATACCTTCCGTTCTGGAAATTTGGCATGGTGGAGAAGAAAGGTGAACCTGTTGCTTGTGCACTGTTTGCCTCTGTTACTTTCGCAAAATTGACGATCTTCGCATTGTTGGCTCGTGGATCCCTGAACTACTTTTATGGGCAAAAAATGTTGACCAGGTTGAACGGGCCGCTCTGGTTTGAAAGGTAGGCTGGTCAGGACGGCTTCCTGTGATGTCAGAGTTGAGGTGTCCATACAAGGGTCAGGGCGTCTTCTCTTAGAAGGAGGTTCAGTGGTTGGGTTCAACTCAGAAGTTTCATTAGTTGGACAAGGATCTATATTTTCTTTGTCAGATGGGCGGCGTCTGTCAGGGGATCTTGGTACGATACAAGGTCCCGAGGATGCGCGTTCGTGTAGTCCAGGATTTTTCAGAGCCATGGACTGGTTAGGCAGTGGATGACCCGGATCATCGGCAATGTCAGACACTCGCCCTACTATTCCATTAGTGCGAACGTTTTCCTTCGCTTTGAACTGGTTTACCAAGGGAACCTTTGATACATCGTCATTTTTCGCGGGGCTCTCTTTTTCTTGCACGGGTATGCTGTGGTTTCCACAGCCATACGAGCAAGAATTCTTGGCCAACTTGCGCTTCCTTGCAGTTTGACTGTTATCTGACGGTTGCGATGAAGTAATAGGGACATCAACCATGAACGTTTTACGCATGATTGATGCTTTCAGGCCAGATCGTCCGCTGAATTTCTTCTTTCCCTTTCGTTTCTTTAAGGGTAAATACTGTGCCTTTTTCCATCCATTTTTATCGACTTTAGTGGGTTGCTCTAACGGGATACCCTTTTCAGTAACCACAGCCCCTCGTAACTCTGATATGATGTCATCCAGATGTTCACGCACTCTGCCTAGGACTGCAGTGTCGCGTACCAGATACGTCTTGTCCTTTATTAGCTGCAATCTTTCTCTACAAGCCGTCTGTTCCGCCAACAGAGCGGATTTATCATATCCTTTGGCAGTTTTATCACTTTTCGCGTTACCTACATTGAGTTTTTCAATACTTCCAGTGTCTTCAACTACATCGTGGTCGCTGCTGTCAGGATAATTGTAGAGAGATTGGACTTCAGCTGGTGTATGCTTAGACTGTGTGTTGCTCTCGTCTGTAGGTTCCAGTGTTCTGGAGTCAGGGCAAGGTAAGGTGCGGGTATCGAGCATTATAAAAGGGTTTCCAATATAGATAAGTGGGAATTTTGTAAATCCCCACTCTGGTAGATGCTTAAAGACGCTAAAGAAATTTTTGCACGGCCACTTGGTCTTCTGAAAATCTTGACAAGTACACCGGGGTAAGGTTTCGTCGTTCCCCATGGACACCTCGTATGCAACATTTTTGTTTGTTTGACTTCTAACGTTGAACACGCCAGCCTGTGTCGTAGAGGTTGCGATGAAAGATGCTGGAGTATCCTCAGCAGAGTGTAATCTCTCCATGCAGTGCAGGACAAACGAACGCGGACGATCATGTAAGTTCGTCGGAACCTCATGGCTGTAACGGCGGTATCCTGAAAAGCAACGAGTGTTCAAATCCATGTAACTGGAAAGGAAACGAAGATCGGGAAGTTACATAGCAAATACCCCACTATCTATTTTTACCACCGTTGCCGCCTTCGTCATCGTCATTGTCGTTATCATCAGCATCAATATCATTAACATGATTTTGCCCTTTATTTATTTCCTTTTTTGTAATCTCAGATAGATGTTGGCGGGGTGGATCAGGGAGGATGAAGTCTAAGAAAACTTGGATTCCAGATATTGCACATAGTAGTTTTGTAGTATATTACCACTGTTAACATTTTTAGGAATATTGTATGACTTACGACTTACCTTTGATATTTAGCAGGAGAGAAGTCATCCACCAGAACTGCAAGCATTCTGCTAAGGGATTTATTACTTTTTTGAAACAGGTACTGGTTTTTAAAGTCTTCATTGACTCTCTCTAAACCATTCGTCGTTGCTGCCCAGACGATTGTGAATTTCGCTTTTCTGTAATAGTGCACCCATCTCTAAACGAAAAGGTTAAACATTTTTTAAATTTTACGCACCGTACTTTGATCTCATGCATCCTCACCTAAACGATGATATCAAATCTCCCTGCATAGGGGATAAAGAACTTTCTTGGGAAATTGATAAAAGCGTGCAGGGGTATTGTGGAGGCTATAGCTATAGCAGTTTGTCAGTGACTGTCTTATAATAGGCAACGCAACACATATAAGCGCTTCGTTTTGTGGTCCCTTTCTGAAGCTCGAACGCTCGGTTGACATCTTTCTCCGCTGAATTCGACACAACTCAATCCTTTGAGTTGTGTCAAATAAAATGCTACTGTGCAGAACAATTATTTTCAAAGTGATGTTACATACCTTCTTTTCAGAGAGCCATGTATTTGAAAACCATTCTCTCAACTTGAGACTCTCGTGTCGGTTCCAAACTTCGCTAGTTTGAAGGGTCTCGAGTTTGGCATTACATTCTTCTTCATATGAAGATTGTGCAATCTGCCGCATCATCATCAAAACCTCCTCTTTATAAGCAGCCATTCCGTTGTTACTTTTTGAAAGCCATCTCTCCCAGGCCTGCTCTCGGTGAAAGTCACATAAAAAGACAGTGCATCCTGAGGGAAACAAGAAGCACAAATGGAATAGAATATTAATTGAACAACGTGCTAATTTTGTTCTTATCAACAAACATGCCTGCTAACAAACGCGAAAATTCTTCGGTAGTGCGCAGGATGCAAAAAGCTATTTGTGGGCTGTATGGAACGTTCTAAATTTATGCAGTATCTAGCCTTAGATAAGGTCTGTCTGAAGCAAATGTATTTTCCAAAGCTACTTGGCTTATAACGAGAACATTACCGTGGACCTGTACCAGTTCCTCTTAAGCCCTATTTACCTAATCCCAGTCCGATGTTGCTTGAAAAGTAGGTGTGTAATATCTGGTGCGGTCGTTTAATTTATAATCTACATTTAAAAAGGAGAATAAGTCCTCCCTTTTGTACTGTTTTTTTTCTTTATTTGAAACAAAATCCTATTCCCTTTCTAGGGTACATATCTGCTGTGAAACAAACTTACTTGGGAAAAGGTTCTCTATGGCTCCTATTTCTTGTTCACAGTAGTCAGTGAAGAACACCTCTGGCTGCCATGTCGGATTCCAGGACTTCAGGACCTCTAAGGCTTCTTGTATTGAAGCAGTGCTCTCATCTTGGGTAACAAATGCAGCTACTGGTTCATAATCGACATTTGTTTTTACTGCTACGAAGAACAGTGGTAACGCATATCTTGTCGTCTTATATGTGGCATCAAGCATACAGAGATTGCTTCCATACCGCTCAATTAATTGTCGCTGTTCCTTTGTCTGATGGACAAAAAAGAAGCGTCGTTGTGTTGCTGCTTCTATATGTGACGCTTGTAGTGTCGTCGTTGTCATTCTTTTCTTCCATGAAGTCATCAGTTGGGACCGGGACGGCGTTGTGCTTGTCGCTCGAAGAATGTGGACGGAAGAAGTAATGATCATTGGGGTTTTCAACTGCCCACTTTTCTACCAAGGATGCAGCATTTTCTTGATCTATAAAAGATAACTGCTGCTTTACCGTTGCAGTATACATGTGCGCGCGGATGGCTCGCTTCGTCGGATGGAATCTACGGTTGCTCTTTTCCGGGATATCGCGCTCACGGAACATTTCACTTTTAAGGAAGCAGCTCAAATGACGGCTCATTTCGGGAACGCTTTTGACACCCTCTGCTACCATCTCATTGATCTTTCGCTTTAGCTGCTCGTCAATGGGTTGAAGGAAGCCTGCAGCCTGTAAAGTGAATTATTTTGTCGGTTAGCCCACTTCCCAATGAATTTGCGCTTATCTGATTTATATGGCACGTTTGAACTAATTACCTCTCCTATGGCATGACCTTGATGGTCAGTCATATGTGGTAGCTGTGCGTAAAATCTTCTTTCTCCCCAAAAAAACTTTTTCAACGTTGATCTCAACTTTCCTTTCTCCTCCACTCTGTGTTCTATGCCTCCTCGATCAGTAGGGTGGTAAGGTATATTACCTAGTGCTCGTAAAGGTCACCAACAATGGATTTATTGTGGACCCCGTCGATACAAAGCGAGAGGGTATGGTTTGGAGTCGTGAAGTCCCCTCTAATTAGTAAGCCGCGCTAGTTATGGTCAAACCTCTCAATACATCTCTATAAAAACCACCCTCGGGACACAATGTGATGGCCATTGCAGAAGGGTGGCTGGTATGAGGTTATGTTAGAGTTACAGAAACGTGGAAATAAAGAATTTTATATTGTAAGGCGATCAGTTTACCCTAGTTTCAGTTTGTCATCAGCGAAATCATTTCAGTAGCTCCACGTAGTATATAGCGGCAAACGGAGAACATAACGGGTAGCACAAACAATTATCATTTTGCATCACTAAAAGGGCTTCCTACCTTGAATGTGGGGTACATTACTACTTCTGGCACAATGATCTGCGCCGGACAGTCCAGTTTCTTTGTATTCTGGTGGATTCTGTGGGACCTCAATACTCCACAATGATCCCCTGCTTTCATCTTTGAAAAGAGAGGTAACAGTGGTAATAAGCCAAACTTACATTTCATTTTAGACCTGACATTAGGAGTTCTACCATTTCACTATTTCAAACTGTGATCAGTTTAAAGGACGCGTACTAATAAAGCTTCCATCGGAAATTTCTAAGTGAGTCCGGGCGGAGGGGAGGGCGGGAAGGGTTGGGGAGGGGGTACTCTGCCTCTTTGTATTTGTTTGCTCACCTTACCGTTCTCTCCTTTTATTCGCGCCTTCACTGCCACATTCCTGTCTTTTCCCTGATGGCAGTTGTAAACAGTTGTGCCGATAAGCATAAAAGGTACGCCATCGAACTGTAATTTGTGTCCCTTGACAGGCTGCGGGTCTTCTCAGAAAATCCTATGTGATTCGGTGCGGACATCTATTTGACAGTATACAAATCAGGATATTTCAGTTGATTTTGAAATTAATTCCTTTTCTCCATTATCTTTAAAATGTTGTCCGAAAACAGTGTTCATATATAACTTTCAATTCACATGTCATCTTGTTTTACCCAGTTGATATACAAAAGCGTTCTATTTCGATTTACAATATAAACGCCTCCAGTAGGTGGATGGTAAATAATCACATTGCCTCCGTCGGGTAGATGTTATTTTCTGAATATAAATATATATAAATTCTAAAAAAACCCGACTATTTCCATTTAAATGTTATTTTCGATATAAAAATTCACCTGACATTTCGTCTTGTTTTACCCGGTTAATCTACAAAAGCGCGTTATTTCGATTTATAATACACTTCTAAACGCCTCCTTTAGGTGGATGTTATATGACAACATTGCCTCCGTCAGGTAGATGTTGTCTTAGGAATATAAATTATATAAATGATTTTAAGAAGCAAAATTCTTTCCTTTTTTTGTTATCTTCAATGATACTGCAAAAGAGTTATTATAAAACCTTCACCTTTGACTGTCTTGTCTGACCGGTTTATTTACTAGGTCTGCACAACACTGTATTCATACTGTAAAACGCTCGCTCTTTTTAAAATTGCTAGCTTACCTTTTCTGCCAAAATCCTTCGGTGCTTTGAATAAAGCAAACTTTGTGGTTGTTGTTAGTTCATGATCTTGGATAATTCCTTTTACTTTCTCAAAATCATGAACATAGCCATAGTTCTCCGTGATGGTGACATCGAAATGAACCGCCATTTTTTCAGTGACCCACGATATCAAAGTTAATTTTTGATACGACAACTTGCGGTGAATTCGTGCCGTCGTGAAGTTTTCGTAACGCAACACCCGAAGACGTCACTGGTCTTCCAAGGATTTAGGCACACTCCTTCTCCCGAGCCGCCGCCATATTGAAAAGCGAGAAGACCCTGGGGACGAGGTTGCTTTTCCCTGATCTATCTAATGTCGTCCCCAGAATTCCCCCTTCTTTTTTTAATTTCGTCACGTGACCAAAAGAAACGAAGGCTCTGGGGACGAGAATGCGCAGCAAAGGGAACAAAAAGTTTCGCCACATAAATTAAAGTTCGAGCATCATTACCTGTTCCATTGTCGTTTTGGAGCAATTTAAAGTTCTTTAGAATTATACAATAAGTAAGCGGGCGTAAATGGAATTCTTCCCTTCTTCACATTCAGTGACGTTTGCAGTGCTGACTGTCGATCAGTCTGTTAATTAAACACGGTGTAGACTGCGTAGCTGCATGGAGGTATTGTATGCGAAGGTAAAGTTTTGGCGGCGGAGCCGCCATGAGTGGCGTAAGCGGCGAGATTTCAAACTGCTACTTCCCATTCAATTCGCGGCCCCAGCGCTCGAACGTCGCGCAAACAATCCCGCCAAGTGACGCAGGCTAAGCACGGTGTTGCAACTGAGCCGTGTTGACAACAGAATCAGGATAGCTACGCTCCTTGAAGAGATGGTACATACCCTCTGACGATTTGTTGGAAAAATCGAAGTCACTACTACATAAATGTCGAAGTCTAAGAACATAGTAAGCAATTGAGAGAACGGGATGGAGTTTTTGATGTCAAAACAAACAAACAAACAAACAAAGAAACTAGTTTTGGTAATTTGATTTGACTTTGACGTTTTTTATGTGCCGCGACAAGTCACTCGGTAACGCTGGAAAAAATTACAGATTCTCCAGCTGACATCTAGTTGGTTTTATACACAGTCGGGACAGAGTATCATTCTACAACACTGAAATAATGTCATGTTTACGCTTTTCTGACACTGATAGTCTTCATTCCTTCCATTAAATAGAACCAGAACGCATCGACGCAACAGTTTTACTTTTTAAAATTAAAACGCCAGTGCCTTGGAAATATTTCAGTCTATAGTTCTTTCTAAAAAATATAGTAAAATAAAAATAATGTGGGTGGTGGTGGTGGTAGGGGGGAGAGAGGGTGGGGGTTCCATAGACCCGGTCCATGGACTCGGTCTACATTGTATTTAAGTGGCCCATGGACCCGTCCATCCACCCGTCCTTCTGTGCTGTTGCCTCACCCGTGTCTCTTTATCACTTTCGGCGCGCGATCGGAAAGTCCGAAAAACCTCCGAACTTACTTTCTTGGTCCCAGACTTCGAAAAGATGATCCTGACTCCGGAATTTTTCAAAATGGCCGCCATTCCCGATCAAACACAAGAACAGCAAAGGTGAGCAAGCTTTATCTTTTATTCATGCCTACATATTTGATGTGAGGGCTAGGGCCCCCTGTGCGTCCTGATCTCGCTAGCGTCAAGCTGCAACCGGAAACCGTGCCGGAAAAGCCTCTGGCACCCATGCAGGGTACTATTTTATGAGCGCAAGGTTATAATATAGATTCCCATTTTTGTTGGTTTTAAAAGCTAAGCAGCAAATTTCACGAAACAAGTCGAGCTGGTTTGTGAGCTAAAAGCTGCACCACCATTCTATAGATTTTGATTTTAAAATATAGCTCCGGGCCCGAGTTTGAAGTTGACGTTGCCACCAAACATGAGCGTTTGGTTGCTATGGCAGTTGTCGTCGAGGAAGTAACACCTTGTCGGCCTGGCTACTAAGCAATTGGACCTACGTTCGCCTCGAAGGGAATCGTTCTTTCTAGATGTTCTGTGCGAGATGACATGATAGATGCTTTACGGCCATGTTGGTTTCTAAAATGCCTCTTTATAAAAGGAGAGGAGGACGGAAAGCTGTCATGTATATGTATTTTCGTTGTGTTATTGTTCTGTTTGTGGCGAATTTTCAGCGTGTGGGTAAGCTTAGACTTAAAGCTGAAGCTGATGGATTGAGTATAATTTAAAAGCTGTTAAAGTTGGTTTGTAGTTGACATTAGCGCAATTTCTTGCAGATGCTGTATTTATGTGGACTGCCCCTCCTCCAGCTTGGAACCAAACGGTGCAAGGAACGGATCCAGCAAACATTCAAACTGCTGTTATTCAAGTCCTGAATGGAACTACAAATTATCATGTGAGGTGGAATTACACTCTTTTAGCTGGTCAGAGCATCTCATTGACCTTTTTTAATATTGATGATGGC
>Ga0126336_10002266_pt1 | contig 10835 bp, 6 predicted proteins | sample SidCmetagenome_FD_92530 | JGI IMG/M metagenome (GOLD analysis project Ga0126336, IMG submission 92530) | Coral microbial communities from El Islote,Puerto Morelos, Mexico - Siderastrea C C metagenome | ecosystem: Host-associated > Invertebrates > Cnidaria > Coral | place: El Islote,Puerto...
CGCTCTCCATGAGTTCTCGTAGCTCAGTGGATAGAGCGCCCGCCCGGTGTTCGGGAGGTCATGGGTTCGATTCCTGTCGGGGACTCAGATTTTTTCTTTGTCCCACGCTCGTGTCATTGTTGACTATTTCATCTTTCAACTTTAAACGTGTTTCGTTTCCGTTTCCTTCCGTTCTCATATCATTTGGATGCGATTACCAGTAAGCCTTGGCTGATGCTGATGGCCTTAAGAGTGCTATGCATTGATAGGGTCAGCAGCTGTTATAATACAAGACACATAATATGTAATGAATGAGATTACAGGCGTGTTGAGTGGCCGTGACCTGTGATTGACTCAGTATCGTTTCCCTCATCACTAGGTTGACAGCACTCGTCTGGTTGGCCCTGATCTCTGGGAAGAACCCGTAGGGCCCAATTCAGATATAGCAGAACACTCTAAAAAACTTAACTATGGCAACACTTGAGCAAGCCACCTCAATGGAAACTTTACTTTTAAATTACCCTCTCTCTCTTGTGAAAGAAGGGCGGTCGAAATGTCGGTCAAAAAAATTAATAATAATAAATAATGAACGAACTGAAAAACCAATAAGAGTGTGGGAACTTCTTCGCAGGGAATGCTACTTCGCAGCGTGATGACTTTAACAGGGTGTATGACTACACTTACAAAAGGTAATTAGATGCTACTTTAAGACTGTCGCGCACACGAATTAAAATTCAAAGAAAACCTAGATAAGGGATCAAGAACGCCATGTTCCAGGACTATTTATTTCGTATTTTGCTAGTAGACAAATTGAAACTTTTTTTTGAAAACTGTTTATACTTACCAGCGGTTCACTTATTTGATCAAAGTGAAATTCTCACAAGTAGGAGCAACAAAGAGAGTTTCAATGCTGACCTTTTGCTATAAGATGATTCATGCACTCGAATGTGTGCTAATCAGATACCATAAATTGACTGATGTGAATAATTAGATCAGGTAGTCACACTTGTATCCTGGGTGAAGCGAAGGCTCAACCAGCGAGTTTTCGCTCAGGGCATCTTGTTTAAAAATGCTTGGCTACCAGAACGTGATGGAAATACCATGTGTATGTCCAGTCTAGTGCAAGAGACCAGTATGACTTTCATGCCACTAATCAAGTCCTCTGGAATGTTGAACTATTTACCACACATAAAATAACAATGCAGAATTAAAGTAGGAAAAAAAGAAAGCCATGTCTTATTAGGCTTCCTCGAAAAAAGAGGTATTTATAGTCTCATCAAATGACACTCCGTCATGCATTTGTTTACCCACATCAGCACTACTAACAGATATGTCGGTCAGTCGATAATCAGCCGTACTATGAGTGACAGACGGGCCTTGAGTGTTGGAAATACTTGGCATTTTTAAGAAAACCAATAATTCGTATCATATATAAGGTCTATAAGTGCATTGAATGATCCAATTATGCAAAATATGGCAAATCCCCGTATAACGTATTTGAATTGAGAGGATACTGTGTACTTACGTGTAAATCTCTGTTGTTTATAAATGAAATGCACGGTCTGACAATATAATGGCAGCGATTGCTCATCCGACTCGTCAAACAGTCTTCCGAATATCTCTTTTGTGATTCGCTGATTGAAACTTGGCTGAATGGGCATTCCACGCTTTGCGCCAAATAAATTTTTGTGGTTGTAAGTAATGATCACTACGTTTGGCCTCTGGGTCTCTTTATTTTCGTAGACAGAGATCCTTAGCTATAACATCACAGACAATGCTTTCTTCGCCTGTTCTCAGTCTACGGCCTCAGCCGCATTCGCCATGTTTTTGACTTGACTTGATTTCTGTTTCTTGACAGTAATCATTATGTTAAGTAGACTAGCTACTGTAGCTTATAAGCGTCATTTTTCCTTAAAGATAAGGCGGATAAGCAAATAAAGATAAAGCAAATAAAAGAGGGTTTTGTTAAAAAACAACAACATCAACAGCAACAACAACCCAACAACAACAACAACAACAACAACAACAACAACAACCCCAAACAGACGTCAATCGAGCTTTTCAAAAACTACAGTAAACAAAAATCATCTGATCATGAAGTATTATTTTATGTCATGATAACCGTAAGCCCAGCCTGTCCTTGTACAACTTATAAGGTTTTTTGCTTTCTTTTTTGGTTAACAAGCACAAAATATTGCTGTGACCGAACCGTTACTTCAATCGGTTTAATGTAACCGTTATTACTGAAAATGTCATTTAGGCAATTTCGTGGTTTGCTTTCACATCTAGCAGGGGGTGTAACCGAATTGTGCCCTTAATTTGTTACGCCTCAGGCAATAATAACGCAATAATGTTACCATCCATCCATCCATCCATCCATCCATCCATCATTCATTCATTCATTCATTCATTCATTCATTCATTCATTCATTCATTCCTTCCTTCCTTCCTTCCTTCCTTCCTTCCTTCCTTCCTTCCTTCCTTCCTTCATTCATTCATTCATTCATTCATTCATTCATTCATTCATTCATTCATTCATTTGGGCCCCAAACCGGCAGATCCTTGGCCTTATTTCTTTATAAGTGTACCCCATTGAAACAATCATTAGTAATACCTTGTTATTTATGAAAAAAAAAATGTTCTTGGACCGCAATGGAATCTTCGGGAGCATTTAAAAAAAAAAAACGAAAACTTTACTCATGGTCAATTTTACATACTTTGGCACGGATCCAACCCGCAAAAAAATAAAATAACAGGCGTTAGGATAAACTGTACCACGATAACACACGTCACGAGTCGCCCCCGGGCAACTTGTTTGCGGTGTTTGGTATCGATTGCAACATCAGAGACTTGCGTACGCTCGTTTGAAAAACAATCCGATAATGCTATTCAATCTGTTAGGCGAAAACCGCAAATAAAAGACATTTCTGAAGCCTGGGGTCAAAAGGCCAAATGCGCATTACTAACTAGCATCGCTATGCTGTTATGTATTCAACTGTTTAAGTTATTCGTAGGTTACTGAGCTATGTGTTACAACTTTCTCTGCAAGATAATGTCTTTTCACATCTTTTAAACAAGTACAAAAGATCTACAAAACAGTCCGTCGGCAAAGATCAAGAAACACTTATCGAAAGCATCCCAAAGTAGAGAGCAGCGAAAATCATCATTTTTCACTGCACTTCTGTTGTGGCCAGTCGTTGCTTCAATTATTTATTTCAGCGTTGATGGTTTTACATTTTCTCGCTCATTTGACGCTACTTAACTTAGTAGGACTTCAGGTCAGTACTTTACCAAAGCTACTTTAAAAACGCGACACTGAAAATCGTTTCACAAATCAGTTTACTTCTATTTTGACATTAAATAGTTTTGATTATTTATTTCTCGTTTGGTGGCGAAGGTACGTGATTAAAGTACTTATTTCAATATTAACAGGGAATATGCTCTACAGTGAATTGAGTCACGGGATGAAGATGGTTGTATTTGCCTGCTATGTATTGCTTGTAACGTTTCTGCAGTGCGAAGGAAATACAGGTATGTGTTCAAAAACACTACGAATTAACCAAACTATCTTCGTTTCGCAGTGGAATAGAAGAAATCTTCGTCAATTTGTTTCATTTTTGAATGGAAGAATCTTGTATAAAGCACTATGTTGTATTAAATTGCCATTTTCTGTTTCACTTATTTTGCCATCGAGTTAATAAAGCGGCAGATCTAGACTAAGCCAGACATTACTGATTTTATTTCATAATTTTAGCTAAAAATACTAGATGCTTTGTTCGTGCCAACGTAGACCCGCGGACATAATGAACATATTATTCAACAAGTTTCGATTTAGACTAGTCGTGGAGGTTTTACTGAGTTATATACGAATCACTTCTATGCTGGAAAAATTAAATGATTAAAATTGATAGGAATGTTTATACGTAGGTTCACCTAATTCATCTCTCGTTTTGCCGCATTTTGTTTGTATTATTTGCATGAATTATAAACCTTATGAGTGGGTCGCCGTTTTTCAAAAGCTTTTGTAAAACATTTTACAACACTTCAACGTTGAGCAGCTTTGAGTGCATTTTAGTCAAATCATGTGTTCACTCTATTTCAAGATTGAAATATAAAATTCATTGTATAGATCAGCTTAAACACTCATTCAAGTTCATCCAACTGATGTTAAATGATCACTAGCTTGTTTGCAGAATTATCTTTTGATATTAGCATGTTTACTTTAACGGATGATTGAGCTTCGTTACTCTCATTTATTAAATCCCAGCGTGTGCAATAATTGTTGCTCAGTTGTTCGTCACCGCACTGATTTCTGATTCACTGGTTCCTGTAAACACAGCTTGCCTCCATAACACAGCATACAGTAACCTTGTTAAGTATGGGGTACCCACTGGCTGTAAGGATAATTTTTGTTAAATTCTCAGTACCCTTACTACTCTGACAACATCGTGAACAAACTTTAGTTATGATCGAGCTCAGATCCTATGAGATTGCCATGTTGGTTTTATGGTTTAGTAGATACAACGACCCTACAAGACATATGAAATGTCGAAGATTTCACCATATAGACGTCATGGTGATTTCAACATCGACCTTTCTAGACAAAAGTACAAAGGAAATGTCGTCAGGTCGAGCCATCTTTGTAAAAACAAACACCAAACAAAATCTGTATCTCCACAACAATATTTGCATAGGACGATTATCAGGGACAGTTTTCAAAGACCAACAATTTAGTTTAGACTATTTTTACATGTAGCCATGATCAGATTCAAAGAACTTTGCCATCGATGTATACAGAGTTTGAAACTCTTCTATACTTAGTTTTTGTTAATGTAATAAGGGAATGGTTACATGCATCATTTCTTATCGTGGTAATGAATTGTAAAGATCAGACATTTTATTGTTGGGATGCTTTATTTTCGGAAGATTAGTTTTGTCTGAAATTTAAACGCTGGAAAATTTTCGAAGTTAAATTAAATGACCAGTAAAAAGCGCTAACCACTTAGCCACCTGTACGTATGTTATGATAATCACATAAAAATGTCTTGACGTTGGATCAATTATCCTTCCAACCTCTTGCATTAGAAATAGAAACAGAAGCTCACCTGACGGAGGCCAGTAAGGAGAATATGCATGTACTTGATCTCGGGGCTCAGGTGAAACGAAAATCTCTGGTTGTGGTTACCTGAACTTTAACTTGGAACCCTCAACGGGCAGTTCGCTTGTTGTGGAAAAAAACCCGTTTCTTTTTTTTTTTCAAACAAAAAAAAAACAGATATGAAAACTGAAAATGGTACCCCTGTAATGCAGACAACGGACACTATAACTTGGCCTCATCTAGCAAGCAAACTTGTTGGACTCATTCATAACAAGTTTGTGGTTCCACCCACAAATTACCTTATAGGCTATTCGAGGTGGGTGGAAACTATAATAACAAAAATAACAAACAACAAAAAATAACTATAACTATACATATTATGTATAGTAAAACTAGCTAACACTCCGTTGAGGAAGAAGAGAAAGAAACTAAATTAGCTTAAGAAGATTTAAGTGAAATAAGAATAAATTCGCAGGCCACTAAGACTGACATAAAAATATACGCATATTAACAGTAAGGTTATGCAGACTAGATTACATTAGACATATTAGGTTATACATATTTCATCATATTGCATCGATTTTGTTGCATTGGACTGTAAAAAGACCAACCTAAACTGGTCTTGCAGAGAGGCTAAAGAGTATTACTGAGAGGCTAAAGTACCAGATACGGACAGATTGTTATCTCCTCTCAAAGGAAGTATTATACTAGGGAAGGTATACCGGATAAAATCGTTTTTTTCACGGCATTCTTTCTTTCTTTTTTTGTTTCAGTAAACTCCCATATATTCAGTTCAGCTGCGCATTTCTGGCCTTTAAATCGTGAGAGCGGGATTGTGGATGGCAGAACCAATTCCACTGGAATCAAACACGGCAAAATAACAAACATTTTCTACAGAGGGCCTGGGCAAGGCTTTCTTCACACGGACGGTAAGGCCTGGGTTGACCTGGGGAACTTCACAGACTCGTGTTTGGCGGAGCCTTCACGATGCAACAAACCTTTGACAGTATTTCTATGGCTGAAATATTCCCCACACAAGCACAGGAGATACTTCGTAGGTACTTCAAGCCATCTCACCTATACAGAAGGCTTTGCGATATACAAAGATTCCGATAAACGAGCAAACGACTCTATTGTTGTCCGAGTGAATGACGGTCATCGGGAGTGGACCGGTTATCTGACGCTCAAACCCGAGGTGTGGTCCCACGTGGCGTTTACGTGGGAATACAGATCAGGGCTGGCGCTGTTCCAGAATTGCCGCCAGAGGGCGCTAGTCTCGGACTATAGGAACCAAACATCGTCTAGAAGCAACCGATCAAATGTTCTGGAACATCATTTGAGTCTGTCTGGAGCACAGATAATCCACGATAATGCTGGCGTGAAGGCGTCTTACCAAGATCTAACGGTGCTGTATAGAAAGATGGAGTTACACGAGATGAACTGGATCTGTCTTCACAAGTTAGGTAAGTAGGACCAACAATATAAAGAAGTCCGTTACTTAGCTTGAAAACGTCTTGCCCCCGTGCTTAAGCCCGGGCCAAACGTACTCGCAAGTTATCGCAAGTTGCAATAACTTGAGACTCCGTTTGCCCATGACTTGCGTGTACTTGCGATGACTTGCGCGGACTTGTGTTCACGTTGATCGAGCTCAAATTTGTCCGCAAGTAGGCCCAAGTTTTCCACCGTTTGGCCCACCCAGCGCAAGTAGCCGCAAGTCAACGCAAGTTCGCATTTCCAAACTTTTTATAACGTGCGACTCCGTTTGGCCCAGGCCTTACTCCTCTCCTAACGAGGTGGGTAGCGCCGACTACAATTAATCACCTCGTATTCAGCGTGGTGAAATAACTTTTTCATTAATTTCTTAACTTCGGTTATCGTTGCTGAATTTTTTGGCCATTTGTTCTGGTCAACACTTTTGTTTCGCAGAGCAAGGTTTTGAAAGCACTTCACGTGACATTCAATGCTCTTACAAGGCAAAAATAAAAACACCAGGGTTATTCACTAATAACCAGTGTATGCGGTAAGACAGAAATTCAATAACCGAGAGTATTATTTTATTTTTAGCAGCCTTAAAGTAATTATCAAATATAACGTTATCATCGAAATTGATCTACATACGTTTAAACTTCAAAACCAAAAATTTTTCTAGTACTTTTCTTATTTCTTCCTTTCAATTTAAACCATCAATTACAATTACAGCACAGTTCAAAAACATACTCTCCTAAAGCAGTAATTACGTGAGGACGGCTACAGGTGGAGCCTACCATTAGCCGATTTTTTAATTAAATGCGGATTAAAAATATCTCTGGTAGTTGCCTGACTTGGTAAGCTAGGACAACTTACTCAAACGTTACTGGAGCCCGTCTAGTAAATATCAATTTCTTCTAAAGAATAAATAGTGATCATGTAAACCATTGCTATATTTACACATTATGTTTGTTAACAGAGGCGCCTCAGATAAACAGCACCTGTCAAGGCTCTAAAAGATGGATGACAATCAGTTGGACTCCGCCCCCAATGACCTATGATATGCTGACAGGATACATTGTGTGGTACTGGGGCGAGTCTTCTAATTGGTCGAAGTTATCGGTGGGAAGCGAGATAACATCCTTGAATCTCAGTAATCTGGGTGAGTATGAAAAAAATGGCATTTCGTCATTATGCATGGACAGCTCACTTAATCTTAGAAGAACAAAAATCGTTATAATGATTAGAACTGGATAAGAGTTCGTTGCGGTAGGTAGTTTACAAGTTGGCTCCAGGAAGACCAAAAACCTTGTAAGCATTTCTTCTATGATGCAGACGTTTGAGGGTTGTCTTTAAGATTAGTACTGGCAGAGTGGGAGTCGCACAGCTTCCAGGCACGTTTTATAGCAAACCTCCTTTCTGTTTTTGTTTGTTTGATTTTGTTTTGATTTTTGTCCACGGAAGGCACTTAATCTACCTTGTAGAATGTGAAAGGGACAAAAGGAAGTCAAAAGGGATGCGACCCTATATACCAATCTAATTCGAAAAGTGAATAGTTTGCCAGGAAGACAGAACACAAATTAAGGCTTTTTATTGATCGATCGACCGATCGGTTGCTCGGTCCGTCAGTCGGATGGTTGGTTGGTTGGTTGGTGGAGGATAGATGGATGGATGGATAGATGGACTGATTGATTAATTGATTGATTGATTGATTGAATGATTGATTGGTTGATTGATTGATTGACTGATTGACTGATTGATTGATTGATTGATTGATTGATTGTTTGCTTGATTGATTGATTTAAGTTAAACATCCGTAAAGTGAACAGAGCTTTGCTGGAAGACAAAACACAAATTTAAGCATTTTTTGATCGATCGATCGATCGTTCGGTCAGTCGGTCCGTTGGTCGAATGTTTGGTTGGTTAGTTGCTTAGTTGGTTGGTTGGTTGATTGATTGATCGATTGATTGACTGATTGATGGATGGATGGATTGATTGATTGATTGATTGAGTGAGTGAGTGATTGATCGATTGGTTGTTTCATTGATTGATTGATTGATCGATCGATCGATCGATCGATCGATCGATCGATTGATTGATTGATTGACTGATTGATTGACTGACTGATTGATTTAAATTAAACATTGATGTTTGTTCTGCAGATCCAGGATCGTCGTATAAATTTCGTGTTCAAAACGCATTCCGTTTTGGCTTAGGAAAATCAAGCAGTATAAATACATGCAGAACGAAAACTGAAGGTGGGTTTTTTAAGACTACAAAACGGTTAATATTCGTACAATGTCAGGATAACGTGTTCAGTGAGTTAAAAACAATTGGTTCAAAAAGCTAACATGTCAACCATGATATAATCAAGGGAAATAGGATAGAATGGTTTAAATGAACCAAGTTGTTTATTTATTTGTGGGTTGTTTTAATTTATTTTTTTTATTTTCTGTTAAAAAGGTTAATCAGTCGCTATCTTAAAGTAGGCACACAAAAAGTAATTGTTTTCCTCGGAAGGTTTCGATTATATTGAAAGAAATTAAGTTCAGTTGGCCTACCCTTATTTTGGGAACGTTATTATTTGTAATCAAATCCTAGTTACACGTCTTGCTTTAGACAAAAACGAAGGCAAAATCTCTAGAAGCTAAGAAATCGCCGAAAGGGGTCAGTTCTAAAGTGAAAAAAAAGTGCATATCAGGATCGTTATTAGGTCTTCAATCCCAGACTACAAGCATTTCCTTTTTTCAGTCTCTCAGGGAGACAGAAGATAAGGTAAACTTGTGATCTTGTTATCTTTTATGATTCATCAGAAACTAACAAGCATTTCCTTTTTTCAGTTTCTCAGGGATGGCAGAACGAGAATTTATGTGAGATACTCCATAAATAAGTCGGTCGGCTAACCGGAGCCGAACCGTTTATTAAAAATTCACCTTGTCTTTTGTCGTGGACAGAATATATGGTGTTCAACTTGTGATCTTGTTATCTTTTATAATTTATCGGAAACGCATAAGCGTTTCTGTTCTTTTTTTTTTGTCTCAATGTCCGAATGTATGTATTTTTAGTTTTAAAGCCGCCTCTGAATGTGACTGTGGAGATGACGTCATCTATTGGAACCTTATTGCAATGGATTGCACCTCCAGGTAGTTCTGGAGACGTTCAGGGATACAAGGTGAGTCATCCATCACATGAAGGGTTCATCAAACTGACTGTTCAAACCAATTACAAATTAAACGATTTTACGACTATTTACGAAGTTTGTCTGGAAAGGCGGAGACACTTTGGTGACTCATAACTGACAAAATTAAGAACGAGTAGGAGAGCCTGTGACCTAGTCATAATTATCACGGAAATTAACCTATAAAATTCCTCTCCCACGAAAAAGTATATCAGAATTAACAGACTCACCAAGTGTGAGAAAGTTGCGATGAAAGTGGAAGGTTTTGGAATAAAAAAAGGTCTCGATTTTGAAAAATGTGTCCCCAGTTAATTAAACCATGCAAACTCTGTAAGTGAAATTGCCTGATTTTTAGAAATCACAAAGAGTCTATTGTCTAGCTTCTATTCAACCGATTCTTTAAAACTTGCTTGGTTTACCCTTTCTGTGTCGCTATTTGTGGTACTGAGGATAATCTTAACCAATCAACTTGCTTGGTTTACCATTTCTGTGTCGCTATTTGTGGTACTGAGGATAATCTTAACCAATCAACTTCCTTGGTTTACCATTTCTGTGTCGCTATTTGTGGTACTGAGGATAATCTTAACCAATCAATTTGCTTCAAACAGTTCGTTCCTAGTCCTTCGGCTTGTTTCTTAGTGTTCAATTGTTATTTCCAGATTACGTACAGTGCTGTAGATTCTGATCAGAAAACCAACGTCGTCAATGTGGGACCTATAACGTCGTTTCTCCTAACGGGATTGCGCAGGGACACCCAGTACAATGTAGAAGTGGCAAGTTATGGTGATAAGCGGTTTCTGGATAGCACGCCAGCCTTAGCAACAGTGAAAACGGATTATGATGGTAAGAAAGGCAAATTTGCTAACACTTTATTGTAAGTAAACATACCAGATTGAATGCTTTTGCGTGAACGGTGCAGTAGAACCCTCCTTAGACTACCACACCTTTAATACGACCACATTTTTGCGACCAGAAAGAAAGCTCGGTTATCCTTTTCTATGAAAACCCTTGTTAATTTAACTAACGAGTAACCCTTGGGGTTCCAAATCATTCTTTCCTTCATAACTTTACCGCCCCCCCCCCCCCCCCTTAAATCCCCACATTCAACAAAAC
>Ga0126336_10002267_pt1 | contig 10833 bp, 7 predicted proteins | sample SidCmetagenome_FD_92530 | JGI IMG/M metagenome (GOLD analysis project Ga0126336, IMG submission 92530) | Coral microbial communities from El Islote,Puerto Morelos, Mexico - Siderastrea C C metagenome | ecosystem: Host-associated > Invertebrates > Cnidaria > Coral | place: El Islote,Puerto...
CATGTTGTCTTATCTGTATTTCGATTCAATGCACTCAAATAAAAAACAAAAATGCTATCAGTTCCATTTGAACGCGACTTCGAGAAAATCACATCAATTAATTCCCAGCAAGAAAAATGACTCTCTTCCAATCGCAAAAATTAGTTCCCGCAAACACAAAAAATCGCCAATCCACAAAATTAAACTCCCGCAAAAATTCCTTACGACAAAAAATTGGGATGGAATAATAATGAACTTGTAATATTCCCGAGATTCGATGGATTTTTTTACAACTAACGTCTCTTTTTCGAAATACGCCAATGGTCTCCACACAGCAACGCAGATGTAGAATGCATAGACCAGAAGTCGCTGTTAATAGTGAAGGCCAAAATCGTCTTTCTCGACCTATTTTAACATTACATTCAAAGAGCTAAATTTTTGCGATGCATCACCATTTAACATAGTTACCAGAATTCCGATCAATGTTCATTTTTCTACCAACCAAGAGTTGCCATCAATAAATACCTTTTTTCCAGCTCCTTTTCAGAACTGCTGGTTTCAGACAAATCTAAAAAGGAAGAATAAAAGGCAAAGTAAGCCCCTTAAGTATATAAAACGTGACTGATGGTGTTCTTGCTGATGTCCTGACCGATTATGGTGATTGCAGTTTGTACAAAAAAGTATAAATAAAGCACTTACTACTTCCAGACACAACTTCGGCATAACTCCTCTTAGGTCGAGAGCAATCCACTGCAGCGAAGTTAACGTGCGAAATAGCTCAAATTAGGTACTGACGTTCAAATCAGCGTGGAACGAAGTCGAGCAAGCAAGTTGAGTGAGAGATTGCGAGATGACCTTGCCATTCTTGTTCTTGTTCCCAGTCCATTCTCTTTCGTTGTTATTAACTACGTAGCAAGCTTACTGACACGCACACTTACTCAGCGATATCGTCCACCCCACGGGATATTAATTGCATTTTTCAATTTAATATTTATTAATTATTTTGTAAAGCATGGCGTTAAAATGAGAGGAGTTTTTTTTTTCCCAATAAGGTCGCTGATTTCTTATTTTTATTTCTTATTTCGAATAAATGCCAGGGGCGTTTAAATGGTTAGAATAAACGTCCTGGGAACAAGGTTGACGGGCCATTAATTATTTTTAGGTCATTAATTTAATTTTATTAATTTATTTTTTAATTCGTAATTTTTGTAGTTATTCCGAGGATTCCGGGATTCCGGGGATTCCGGCATTCCGGCATTCTGGCATTCCATATTTTCCAAATTACCATTGGGAAAGCAATCTTTGTAACACAAGTTAACTGGAGTTCTAATTGTGCGTCTGCCTAACTGGCGTATCGCTTTGGACATCAATTTTGCATCGAGAAGAAAAAGATGAAACAAAACTAATTTTGCATCCAATATGGTAAGTGTTCATTTCGGAAACCCTTAAGATATAATTTCAACTTTTCTGAAGTAATAACTGAAAATTTTTTGGTTTATAAAAATGTTTGCTTTGTGAACTTTGATCAAGAAAAACGGGCCAAACGGCGTCTTAATCGCAAATTTCAAATTTAAATACCTGTTTCTAAAGCTAAAACCAATTTCCAGTTTTTAAACGTGAAAATTGTTCTCGCAGTTAGGATCATAGATGCGTATTATAAATGCACTTCGATGACGCCACCTGAAAACAATCTATGGGCTTAGTTTTGTATGGTCTACAATTTATCTCCGATGATCATTTCTTAGTATTCTTGTGACCTGTACTGTCAGATGTCAGCCTGAGTCGCAGACGGACTCAAAAGCCGTTGATCACGAAATAATTTTTCAAGGAGAAATTACATGCTGATCACTGTTTGAGCGTATAAATGTAACATGTCTTTTCTTTTTTAGTTCCAAGCAGAAAGCTGAAAGCTTTCCTTCCGATCTATGGTTGGAGTTACACTGTAACAAATGTCCAGAAAAACGGGGCACCCAACGATTTGTTTATGAATATCTGCATGTTCGGAAGGCCTGAATCGCCTGAGAAATTGACATTCAATTCAAGTGAAAACTAAAGGTTTTTAACGAGACATCACCTCAGACTTTCGTAACAAGTGGACCGATTAATTCCTATTGTTTTCGGAAGGACAAATATGTCGTTCAGAGGGTCAGAAAATAGGGCCAGCTAGCATTTTCGGAGAGCTATCAGAGGCTCGCAAATTCGGCGGATAGGATTCTGTTTCGCAAAATGTTCTGCGGCCAAAATCTCAACTAAAAGCTCCAAACAGATCAACCGGCATTAGCTCACACAAATATGCGTTTTAAACGCTCTGAAACAATCTGAGAAAGTATTTTGCGAAATTTTTCTCGTTGGGTGCCCCTGGGAAAAGGGGAGCTGAAAACGGGCTTCAGCTCGAGATAATGAGATGTTGGAGATAGCAAGTAGTGAAGGATTGCATTTTACTCATTACATGAACTTTTTCTTGACCCTGCATGGCTCGGAGAATCGTGAGTAACTAGTAAAATATCCCGAAACGTGCTATCTATGGATCATTGAAAAACGTGTATGCTCTACAGTATCCAAGGGAAACGGGTCTTCAATTCGTGATAGCGGGAGAGGTTCGAGATAGGCAGTAGTAAATTAATGTACAATAGCACCCAACGGAGAGGTGTTTCTGTTCTAGACAATTCAACGAGAGTTTCAAGATTTATAGTTGGTAGTGAATTTTAAAATGCACAACCGTTTTCAGTGGAGGCGACTGAGACGTTCAGCATTATCTAAGGGAGAATGAGTCTCAATTCAATTTTTGCTATTTGAAGATAACCTTCACTGGAATATCCTCTGTTACTACTCACCTGATGCAACAAAGGTGGATGACTTTGCAATAGCCTTATGAAGTCTCAGTAAAGTTCAACTTCTTAATCTGATCCCAATAAATCCGTTTATCTCAACAGATTGCTAAGGTGCCGGCTTTAAAGATGGCGAAGACCATGTTCAAAGCGCTCTTCATTGCAGCCTTCTTCAGTGGACTTTCCGTCACACTCAGCGTATGCGCAAATGATGCTTCAGGCGACCTTTCAAATGGGTCTTGCGATTTAAAGACTCGATGTCTGGTATGTGATTGTTAGCGGTAAACACAGTGAGTGTACAAAAGCTTTAATTTGTATTACGTTCCCTATCGTTACTGCGCAAGGTTTCTCGTGTACTAGGGTAGGCTTAGGAAGAAAGTTCATACTGTTATAGATAAGGGCGCTTGAGACTTAGAGACCAAATGAGAGCAACCATTTTGTTTTCCGGGGATTTTAATGGAATTTTGGGAGGACTTAGAACACAGCATACGAAAGTCACCGACAGAGCATGAGAGTTTTGAGCCAAATGAAAACAAGGGAGATTTTTGAACTCTCGTTAACTCTCATTTGCACTACGGTAGACCTAATTTCGTTTGACCCGAGTGTTTTAATACTGACCTATATTCTTTGCTTAAATTTCTTAGCAATGGCCCTCAATTGTTGAAAAAGACTGATATTTTTGTGTTGATCGAGAGTTGTAGTTTCATGGTATTTGGAGAATTAAGGTATCAGGGTCCCTAGAAGGGAGTTTATAGAAGTTAATGGGTCTTAACCAATTACCCCTTTCCTTACGCAGAATGATGCGGTTTCATGCCTCACTGGACAAAGTGTTTATAACCAGAGTCAAGGTAATCGTACCTTTAGTCTTTGGATCAAATTTGTGTTTGTGTTGTTTGTGGGAAATTGCAGGGGTTACTGAATGAAATAGAACGTCGGCAGTTTGGTCTTCTTTTCGCTTATATGAAACGGTGATAAACATTGCATTGCCATTTGCCAATAAATAATTGTGTCACTTTCGAAATGCGGTTAGCATCTTTTTCGAGTTGAGGCCTGGTACACAGCCTTTTTTATGAGAATAATTTTTTAATTCTCATGAGGCTTCAGGCTTCGTGTTGATAAAGAGGCCTGGTGGCCTTTGTTTGATGCTAGGTGGCATGTAGTGATTAGCTCTTTCGCTCGCTCGCACTGTGTACTTAGCAGATCTGAAGGTCAGCGGTTCGAGGTTTGACTCTGCGTTGTGTTGTTTCCTCAGTCACGAAACGCTACTGTACATTGTCTTCTTCTACCCAGGGCTCTGTTGTTCGAAAGCCTGTTAACGCTAACCTGGGATTAAAATTTAACCATGGTTCCTGTTTCTCTTATTTAAAAGAGTTTTCACAGCAAATTCCAATTGCAAGTGACAGTTTGAAAGCAACCGAAGTCAAAATGTAGTAATCTGTATCGTTTGGCTATCAAAATGAATATTCAAAATTGATGCTAATCTTGGGTTAGCTTAATCCTGCTTTGAACAGATGTATAATAGGGTACCAACGACCTGTTAGTAAAAATAGCTAGTGGTCTAGGTAACCCTACGATAGACTAGCATCACATTCAACAGAATGCTCCCAGTCACTTCCACGGCAGATACTAGAGTTATATATGAGTGCCGGCAAAGATGCGCCGACTGAACGACTCAAGGACCCTACCTATCCTCTGGTATTGAATGCACTGATATGAGTTTTGTATTATCTCTTAGCTGCTAATGACCAAAAGTTGAAACAGTTGGAACAGGAGGTAACGGCGCCATTTTCATTTTTTCCTGTAATTTAAAATTTATTAAATACCAAGATGGGTTGAAAGGCATAGTGCTGAGAGATTTACGTATGAAACAAGTTACCGTCGTTGATTTCAATTCGCAACCAAAAGCCTTTGTCTCTACCTGAAGGCTTTGGCGTCAACATGAAATAATCTTGTTAGGTTTTATTCTGCTGTCAGGTGTGTACGTTTTAATTTGAAGCTAAAGAAAGATATATGCAAGGCAAATCTCTCTCATGAACAAATTCTTTTATATTTGGCATATCATCTGCTTACAAAAATAATAATAAAAAAAAAATTGAGTTCGCGGTGGGAGTCGAACTCACGACGTTCCGTGCACCGGTCTCGGGTGCTCTGACCACGTGAGCTACTGGGAGACTCGTATCAAGCTACAATTGTACTTCATATTTACCAGGTTCATTCTTCATACTGCTAGGATCAACAAAGCTATCAACAGTGGTACCTCTTCCAGGTACCTAGAACAAATGCACCTTTTTATCTCTCAAAAATAAGCCCCAAACAGTAGATCATCACCGGTATTTAGTCGCCCGAAGGCTACAAGCTTTCGTAATGTTTTTATGTTGTGATTCCTGCTAATATTTTGCAACCCGCTTTACTACTTGGACTCAGTTTAAGGCGTATTCCGGCGACCCGTAAATTTAATAAAACGACAAATTTTCCCATCCTTTTGTACACTGCAAGCAAAAATGGCACCATCTTCGGGCGGAGCCTCCCCGTGTAGCCCACCGTAAGGAGTACTGATCCCCCCGGCCGTGCACATTATGAGCGTTGTTGTGGCTTGCAATTTTGAGCGTCTTTCACTAATCGTATTTTCAGATCGCGACATTAAAAGCTCTACTAGCCAAAGCAGGACAACCTGGTGGATTTGCCACGCTAGACCAAAATGGCCGTCTGCCCCAGAACCTCCTCGTGGCCGGCTATGACCGCTACTCTGCCTATGACCTTGGATGGCAGTCTCTCCACATGGCAGCCGCTGCTGCCTGCAGAGGAAGCACCGCTACAGGAGGAAGTGGTTGCTGTGGAAACATGGTGATGGTAAGAAACACGGCTGACAGAAAAACCTGCCAAGAGATTTGCGCCGGGAGTTCCTACCCTAACTGCGACGCGGAAGTTTCTGTCTATGGACGGCAGCGTAAGGCCACGCAGAATGGAGAGATCGTGGGCGAGTTTTACAACTACAACTGCAACGGTAGAGATAATGGAGGAAGTGAGGCGTCAAGCGCTGATGCAGGCGTTATGAGTTACTCTGGTTATTTCGGCTTCTGTTGCTGTAGGAAGTAGTTTAAACATTAAGGGAGGATGGTTTGTTTCTAGCAGAAACAATCCTCTATAATTTTCTTCAAACGTTCTGGAGTTAGCTTCAGCTTCATTTAAAGTAATTTAAACATTAAAGGTGGAGGTATCCGTTTTGCTAGTTCCTGTTACGTAGCACCAAGTTCTGTTAGAATTGAACCAAAATAAAGGAATTTAAAAGTAACTTGGTTTCTCAGTGTATTGTATCTTTGTTTTATGGACTTTGTCTCACTATCTCTTTCATTTCACAAGCTGCAAAGAAATGTAGCAAGTATGCTAAAACAGTGGCTCTTCATTAATTTTTATCGAAGTTTGAAACCCCAGAACTTTTAGGTGGGCCAGGACAAAACCAAGTGATCTTTTATTGCAATAGTGCTACTGACAACAAATAAGAGAATGACCATGTATTATAGAATCTAATTGGTACTAGAAAGAATATCGTATAAAATGTGTCAGAACTAATCAAAAACAAATGTACATGACATACTTTAAAATACTCTTAAAAATATACGCACACGGTGGGGTTGCGGTGGTGTAGTGGTTAGCGCGTTGGAATTCAGATCTGAAGGTCGGGGGTTCGACGCCCAGGCGCTGCCGTCGTGTGGTTTCCTTAGACAAGAAACATTAACTCACATGGTCCCTCCCCACCCAGGTGTATAAATGGGTACCGGCGACATACTGCTGTAGGTAACCCTGCGATGGAATAGCATCCCATCCGGGGGGGGGGGGAAAAAAACCCCCCAGTTGCTTCCAACCACAAAAACCGGGGCCGGGGCCCCGGGGGGGTCTTGGCCTCGGGTGGGATTTAACCACCTTACCTTAAAAATATATGTTGACTATCTTAAAAGGGTCTTGTGGAAAGACACTTCATCCTCCTGGAAAACCACGGCCAGCTGGACCTATGAAGACCTACTGCCGTGATTGCTGTTGCAATCACGCGCTTAGTTTTAATTTTTTTTCTTTTTCGAAGGCTAGAGTGAGGGAAGGAAAGAGCCTAATCGCAGTTTTCAATACATCAGGCTCTCCCACCAAATGTATGGTGCTCCGCTAGCGGGAAAAGCTATGCTATGACATCTCGAAGCTGACGTCCAGCCGCTGTAGAGCGTCTTCACTGAAATGTCATCTGCCTCTGGGGGTTGTGGGAAGCATTTACACATGGTAGTGACGGACAAGCTGTGGCACCTTCATGTGGGCCTGATGGGTAGGCCGTGGCACTTTCAGGAAATCCAGGGTTAAACCTTTTTGCTCCTCTGGTCTGTCCTTACGGGTAGGGTGCAGCAGCTGCATAAGAAGTAGCAGGGTAGAGTGGGGCTCCCTCAGAGCTGCCCCAGGGTTTGCAGAGGTCCTGCTACAGGGAAGTCAGCATTATAGGCCGGTGTGAGAACCGCCTGTTGTTGGGTGTAAGTTGGGGTCCCTCCTGCAGCTTAAGATGAAGCAAAAACGTTCAATATATAAACTGTGGTATTTTGTTTGAGAAATTTAAAATAATAATTTTCATTATTGATGTTGAAATGCAAGCCACAGGCGAGTGTTTCCACTGCTGTTTTGAGTTCTTCTATGTTTCTACGATTTTTTATATTCCACGAAATTCTAGCCGAGAACATGAAAAAGTGTGTTCTACTTTTAGGAAGTAGGCAAAGGAAACTTGGATTGATAAAAACGCAATTTTCAAACAATCTGACCGCAGGCTAACCAAAGGATATTTTTAGAACAGTTTTCAGCAGGGCAAAATAAACATTCTTAGGCAAACTGTTCAGATGACCCTCTGATAATATTTGGAGAATATTTGATAATCGTGGGTAAAACGTAAAGAAATTTCAGAAAATCATGGAAAGACATAATGTCCCATTGTGTCTATAATAACTATAATAAAACGTCGTTGCTTGGAATTGAAACATCAAATCTCTCTTTTCGTTGAGTAAAAAAGAACTTTCACCCTTCCAACGACCTATGAACTTTTATCCATTTATTGCAACAAAGTAGCACGATTTCTCCAACTCTATCGTTTCATCCTCAATATTGTTAAGGAACAGTGGAGATCATGTGAAACCATGTGAAATCTGTCCCATGGTGTCACTCATTGTATTACTTTCTTTTTCTGCCTGTTTGGCCAGTATACTGTGTGATCGACTGTTCAACCCTATATTTCTTTCAACAGGTCACGATTTGGTTACCCTTAAAGGGACAATGACGCGGAGTTTCTCTTGGTTTTTCGGTCTAAAATGTGTTTCATTCACCTTAAGGTAATTTCCTCATACAGTACATGACTGGCTTCTTGACCACCAAAGGGAAGATATCAAGTACTTTTTCAAAGGAAAAATGAATCGCAGTTTTGTTTACCGAATTTATGGAAACAAAAAGAGGAAGAACTCGAAAATGTCGGCCCGATCTTTTCAAGTTGGAACCCATTTCCATTCCAGCCATTCAAATCACAGGACACCTATTCATGATTGATTTCCTTGCAGGAGAATAGCCATTTTTAACAGAATTGCACAATTTGTTTGGCTTCCACTGATGCAAGCTAGTTTCTGTTTACAAGTGATAAGCTTTGCAATGCAGTTTTCTGCTAACCTTTACTACCTAATAAGTGTGAATATGTATAACTGGAACAAACATATAAGAAAACTTACCCTTCTGAAGAAAGGGACCCTTCGCATGTTCACTGTATGTATGGTGGTGGTGCATCGCTAGGATAGGGCTGAGATGCGTATGCTGGCTGTTGAGGAGCAGATGGTGCTGCATAAGCCGGCGGTTGTGAGAAGTCTACCTGTGCTGGATGAGGGGGTAAAGTAAGCCCTTGCTGCTGGGGTGGTGAAGGTGGCGTCAGAGTGAACTGTACGTGCTTGGGCTGAATAGAGGGCTTGTTTAAAGTGGCACCCTGGGCAGGAAAATTTTCAAATGCAGATGGTTGATGCCTTTCCTGTGGGCCCCGAATGTGTCGTTTGCTTCGAAAAAGGAAGATGGCAAAAGTGCAACCAACAAGAGCTAACAGACTAAAGATGCCAACAACAATCCCTATCACTGAATTAGTGCTGAGTAGGGTCCCTGACTGTCTGGGCTCAGGTCCAGGCCTCAATGTGGTTGTTGATGCTGTTGTCGCTGGTATTGCTGTGGAGGTAAAACAAATAAGAGTGATTCTGCAATCAAAATCCTGTGAGTTAATTTTAGTCTTTTGTGTTTCATTGGAGTATTCTACCATTGCCTTCTTATTTTTGTACGTTTTAAACGGTACACATGTAAGCAATAAATTTCCATTGCCACAAGACTCTACTTCGGACAGCGTCCTTTAAAATCTCCATTTTTGGAGCATTTTAATTGTTTTTTTCGAATACGTGAGCACACTGTAAATTCAAAAGTTCTGTTTTAGTCCCCAAAACGGAGCCGTTTTCGGTCACTAAAATACAGTACCATTTTTGGTGCTAACTTGGTTCTCTTTATTAAGGCCATAATAGCCCTATTTACAGGGGCTGGGCCCACACTCAAGAGCCAAGTTGGGTCCCACTTTGGGCTGTTTCGGTTTCCGACAGGGGTCGTTTTGTCCCAGATGTGACCGAGATACCTCCATAAGGGTAGAATCAGCTAAGCCCCCAAATGTGGTATTTTGGGGCTGAAACAGATCTTTTTTTTTTACTTTACAGTGTACGGGAGGCCAACCTGTATAAAAATCTCTCTTTTCAAATAAAAACGACTGAAAACGCATACGTGAAGATGAAGCCTGGCAACCAGAGTATAACTAGTCAGAAAAACAGCAGGAATTAGAGCCAATTGATAGATTCGACGGCCATGATTCACCCATCATGATTCCACCATGTTCTGACAATGGTGAAGGGAGTTCGCCCATAAGATGAGCACGTGCACGAAGAAAATACTTGTTGTAGTTTACACAGCCGAGGCTTGAAGCACGATTCACACTCTATAATTCGCTTGTCATGATTCGGCATGATTCGGCCGTGGTTTGCCCATGGATAGAATATGGTGATAGAAATTCACATGTTCCGCAGAAAGCTATAGAAATCCCCACAGTACCCCTGGTGGGACAATTTTGTATGCCCTACGCACCAGGTTAGAGACCACCACGAGGATGAAAAATGTCGGGCATGTTGCTTTTTTGTTGTTAAAATGTGTTTCTCAATTAAAAGCGTCGTTGAGTTGGAGTTGCCGTTTTGAGCCTCAGAACATTCAGAACTTTCACCATTCCACAATTTAAACGACGACATAAATATTTAAACAAACTTAATTTTTCTTTATTGGCCAACTATCTGCCTATGAGACATAGATTTTGTAGAACTTGGATTTGTGAAATCTTTGCCACATTTTAAAAAGGTCATGGTCTATGCAGCAGTTGGCTGCGGGAATATAGAATGAATCAGTTAATTCGGCATACTATAGACTTGCATTCTTCAGGTACAGTTGTTAATTAATTAACATCTGACCTGAAGAAGGCGGATCTCATCCGCTGAAATGTAGTAGTCAAATATGATTCTACATTGTATCTGTCAATTGCTGTAGTCCTTGGACTACAATATTATTAGTGTAAACAGTGTTAATTTTGTTTTGGATGATTAAGTCTTGACTCATGGGCAGGATCTATAACTCCGACAGGATTTTCGTCCCCCGTTACTTATTATTATGCCTTTAGAGTCTTGTTTAAACTGAATTGCCTGTCTTGTTAAATCACTTCACCTCCTGACATTCAGCTGAATCATAAGCCAGCAAGAAAAATGGATCATGGGACGGGAGAGTGATAGGTTTTATTTCTGTCTCCATCCGTTCGACAGCAATATTCAATCTGTGTGTTGCGGCCATAAAAACCATCAGGAAGTGTCCCCAAGTTGCTATTCCTGTTATCCTTGTCTTCATCATCCCAATAGATATATCCTGATGTCAAGTTTGTAAGGCAGGTCCCATTCTTTTTGTA
>Ga0126336_10002268_pt1 | contig 10827 bp, 16 predicted proteins | sample SidCmetagenome_FD_92530 | JGI IMG/M metagenome (GOLD analysis project Ga0126336, IMG submission 92530) | Coral microbial communities from El Islote,Puerto Morelos, Mexico - Siderastrea C C metagenome | ecosystem: Host-associated > Invertebrates > Cnidaria > Coral | place: El Islote,Puerto...
GAGTAGCTCTGAGTTCAAAGAAACTCTTAGCAAGCTCCCGTGCTGCTGTTGTGCTTCTATCTGGTCTTGCACCGCGGTGTACCGCAATGCAGCGCCAGAGACACAAGTTGTCCTGGTAGGTGTGAAGTGCTACCATTGGACCCGCGCGCCCTCGCGCAAAGTCACGCAGCCAGTCTGGCAAGGGGCCTGTGCCCAACAGTGGCTGACGGTCAAGCACGACCTTTACATCAACATTGAAGTGGTTTACAAACACCCACTTCGTGTCCGGTCTATTGATGTTGTCAGAATCCAGACGTACCTTCTCCCGCTCATTCAACCATTTCTCCGCCTCAGACAGGCGTCCAAACCAAGGCGAGCCAGTGTTAGTGTACATCACCATTAACGGACCGTCTTCAATGTTGCGTAGCTGATATGAAAAGATGTGTCTGGCGTAGAAAGATGTGTGAACTTTCTCTCGTATTTTTGCCGTAAAATTGGGTGTCAAATCTCTTTCGAGGCCTCGGATGAAGCGCCAGCGGATGAAACGGCGCCCCCTTTCCTCTTTTCCCTCATGTTCAACGACATTGAACAGATTTTGAAGATCATTCTGGTAGTTTGTCACCCTTTGGGTGTTCTCCGGAGGAAATGGATCGAACTTCCTCAGAAGTTCTTGCCTTCTTCTCCCCCTTCTTTGACGAGGAGGAGCAGTCGGTTGTAAGCTTTGTGGAAGCATAAGTTTGGGTAGACGCTTCTCCATTTCTTGGGAAATGGGTTCATCCAGCACGTTCTGAACAATCTGTCGAACAGCAGGCGCGTTTTCTGAAAGTAATTGCTCTAAATACTGCAACGTTGCTGGATCAATTTCGCAAGTTGTTCTTCCAAATTTTCTTCAAAGTTTTGCCTTTGTGCGGCTGCCATCTTGGTATATAACTGTCCAGATATTTCTTCAATTGGAAAATATTTATATTCTATAGCTGACGTGACTTCAATACCAAATATTTTGCGTGACACATCCGCGCTGGTACTGCCTCCCCCTATCCTGCTTGCTTCGCTTTGTGCGCTGGGTGGTTTAAAAGAGGAAAATACGGGTGTAGGAATGAGGTGGTATTCATTAACTACCGACATTACTACTGTAGATCAGCAAATCCGTAATGTGACTTTTACGAGGAAGTACCACAGGATGCTTTGTTGAAAATGGAAGGTTAGCTCGTTTGATGCGGCCATCAACGCGGACAGTAGTATTGTCAGCACCATTATCAAAGCCAGCCTCGTTTTGATGCGAGGGTTCTGATTGGCTGAGAAGCAAACCACGTGACTTGGGGAAGTGTTGTAATTGGTCGAGACGGGGAGTGACGTCATCCTGGAAGTGAAAAACCGGAAATGACATCATTGAAATAGGAGAGAGCTATCATGTCCAAAAATCACCATAGCAACAATTAAAATTTTCAGGAAAAATCAATTATTTTAATCATGATGACTTAGTTACAAGGCGGGAGCGTGTGCCTGCACCCAAGTGGTCAGCGGCGTCCCATGACAAGAGTCCAAAGGTCAAACATGTCAACGAATGCTATTTTACATAGTGGGAGCGTGTGCCTGGACCCGAGTTGTCAGTGGCGTCCCATGTCGAAAACGTGGTTTATAAAACTTAAATAGGTTTTTATGCGTGGAATCACGTGGCTCTTCGTATAACCAAGAAAACAGAATGTTTTTTTAATAAGTTCGTATGGGTCTTTCAGTTAACCTCACATTCCTGTTTTCCATTCATGACCATTGTTATGGGCACCGAACCAAAAGGTATTGTCTTTTCATACTACGATGGGAATCATTTGTTAACAGTGAGGACACGATATGGTGTGACGTACATTTTTCCATTGGTTGACACATTGCACAAGGCATGGTTGGTGACAGCATCCCAATACAGTTTGACTTGTCACTTCTTCGAGGCAAATCACGCACTCCAGATTTTCTCGAGTAGTTATTTCTTGTTTTGCTCCGCGAATGTTTGGGTCTGTGTTTGCCCCGTGGATGTTTAGGTCTGGGTACATTGGTGGGGAAAAATGTAGCCTGTGTTGGGTCCAACGATTTTGACTGTTTTGACTGTATGTCTGTTTTGCTTAAACCAAAATTTAAGTAGAAGTCAACGAAGCGATGTTGATTAATCTGTTCGAAGGTGAACCCTGCAGCCAGACTACGTTTGTTACTCTCCACGAAGAAGCTTTCGTCTGTGCTGGTCTTCTTTCTTTAACTCCTTGTAGTAGTCCATCATTTGGAATAGACAGAGTGAGCCAAGCTCCAACTCAAATAGGTGAAGGCTCCCTATGAGTTGACTAATGACAAAAAGGTCACGTGAACCCCCCAAAAATAATAAGGGGGTAGGGGTACCCCCTCCCCCCTCACACATTTTCCCATCATCCTTTCCATTTTACTTGGTATAAAACCCTCAGCATGCCAACTTGAGGTTTACTGTCAGCTTTAGTTGGTTAGAGTGAACATTTGCAAAGATGGCTGGACCTTTGTCCCAAAAAAGGAGTGGTTTAAGTGACTTGTCAAGTTCTATCAATATTCGTAGACATGAGGCGGTTGGCAGAGCAGTAGTAGATGAAAGGACTGAACTAGAGAGAACGGAGGTGGAGGATGAAAGGCATGCAGACATTCTTCACTTGAGGAGATACCGAAGAGTGGGTTTGGACCAAGAGGGTGCTCTGCTGTTTGTGCGTTTTTACTGGAGTGTGATGGACAATGAAGAGAATGCGTTCCGTCACCAACACCAGAGGGTATTGAGGAAGTTGTTGGTGAAGGAACTCATTCCCTTCATTTACAACATGACGGAGTTTCCGTTTGAGTCCCTGTGGCCCATTGCTGCCGATGGATGGTGTGGGGATAAATGTCTTTTTTCATCTTGTCAAGTGAATCTCTTTCTGCAGGGGTTAACTGGTCTTAAGGTGCAGTTGTTAGACGAATTAAGTAGTATCTTGGCATCTTGCTTGGTATCCGTGAGGGTAGCTTTTGGAGTTGCTGTGAATCCTTGCTTGCTTGGAGTGAAGAATGAAATAAGAAGGGTGGGTTGCCTGGTTTTAAAGAGAGAGGGGGTCACGTGACATGAATGGAAGAACCAATGACAAGAAAGTTACGTGAATCCAAAAAAAAAATAACGATGGAGGGTAAGGGGGATACCCCCTCCCCCATCCTATTTTATTTTTTCCCATTAATCTTTTCGGGGGGGAAAGAGAGGGTATAAGAGATGCTAGCCAATTTTTTGTCGGTTCTCGCACGATCATCTAATTTGGACCCCTCATGGAGTTAATGGAAATGAAACGGTAACAACGGGAGCAAAGAAAAAGGTACCGCGAGAAGCACCCTAAGATTTTTCGGGAACGAAAAAGAAGGTACCGCAAAAAAACACCCTGAGATTATACGTGAGCAAAACAGGATATACAGGCAAAAGCTTCGGGAGAAATTGACCGAGATTAAACGGGAAAAGTATGGCGAGGCACACCCGGAGGGAGTCGGCAAGCATTAAAAAAGAGCGATTCGACGTGCTGAGGGAGTCCACAAGTATTAAAGGTCAATGGCAGGCGAACGCCCAGTGCTACAACAACATCAAACGAGAGCAGGAGGCACAGTCATCACGTTGAATGAACACTTTTTATTTTGATTGTCAGACAAGACCTGTGAGTCAAGAAGAAATGACAGTTTTTTGTAAGCAAATTTTTGTGAAAATTTGAAACACTGGTTATTTTTTACAACAACAACAGACTCTGTGTCCGTGTCCATGTTTTGCCACGCTGTATTGGTGCGTTGCAAACGTTCTTATATTTGTTGTTTTTTAGTGTCACTGTTGGGTGGTTAGAGGGGGTACCCTATGACACCAGTCACCATAGCAACGGTGTCAAAAAAATTGGAAAAGTACTGCCACGCTCATTGGAAAGCGCGGAGTATATTTGGGTGGTTAGAGAAGGGGGTACCCCCTCCTTCATTACAGGCCAACCAGGTATCTTGGTGGAGATGGCAGGTGTCACACAACCAATCTCCATGAAGCGGGTGACTCACATGTTGTCTGTCACATCATGCCTCTCATGTGGGCGAGGCCTGTCTCGTGGCAATAAATGAAGGGGTACACCCCTACCCCTCTTGTCTTTGCCCAGGACTTTTTGTAAGGGCGAGTACAAAGGGAAAGGATTTCACTTGGAGGCGCAATAATAATAATAATAATAATAATAATAATAATAATAATAATAGATCACGTGACTGCTTACCTGTTTGGGAATGTATGTTATTTTGAAAGCTTTTTTAAATTTTAACCAGCTCCCGTGTGGTGGGAATGACCCTCTGCTGACCGGTAATGATTGCAGGCTCAAATTTCAGGGAAAAGTGACGTCCATTTCGGTTGCAGCGCCCGGTCTATTACTGTTGACTGAAAGAGATTGCAGGCTCAGGCCTTAGGATAAGACCGTTGAGTAGGATCACGTTACGAAAAGGCTGCTAACCAGCAGGCTAGGCTCTCAGCAGAATTGGGATCGTGAGCTCCGGCCCAATGGGGAGTACTGCTAACGAGCTCAATTAGAGAAGACCCTTCCCGAGTAAGGCTTTTGTGGGTTGCGGCTTCAGAGAAGACTACTGACCAGTCACTAAAGAACAAATTTATGGCGTTTTCTTACGGCGATTTTTCGCGATAACTTGCAATGCCTTGCAGCATACCCAACAACCTCTAACCCTCCTCCTAGGGTGCCCTTATCCAAGGGAGGTACCCCATCTACGGTCTTAGTTGATCCCATACCTCTCTCTGCCAAACCTCTGTAGCTACAGACAGCTCAGAGTAGCTTCAAGTAGCTCAAACATAAAGATTTCTCAAGACAATGATTGTAGCAAAAGCAATCTTGGAGAGTTCACGTGACAATCACTTTTATTCACGTTCGTTACAATACAATTTAATCTGTCCAACTCTGTTCAGTTCTTATTCTCAAGGTCAACTTTCTTTGTCTTCTTCGTTTCTTCTTCCTTCTTCTTCTCCTCCTCCTCTTCTTCTTTGCTCTTAGGGAGTGGCCTCGGTTGAAAAATTCTGTTTAATAAAAATTTTCGGCTATCCACGGCTGTGTCCGCTGCCTCTTCATAATCCATACCTTCTTCTTCGTCCATGAAACAACGTTTTGCTTTCATGACTTCTTCGTGTACGGGATCTCGTTTGAGACGACGGAACCACTTGAGATAGTGCAGGTACAGCCTCCGTAACTTTTCTCTGGAAACAGGTAATAAAGCATTGAAAGCTTTGGCTTCAGCAACCGCTACAGTTACCCCCTTTTCCAGTAACCGCTCTACTTGTTTTCCGAAGCGTGAACTAAGGGACTCTTTAACTTCCGCACGGAGATGTTCCCATGGATCAACCATAAACATGGACACCATGGACACCATAAACTGATGAAACACCTTGTATGAACTGAACTTCTGCTACTTTTCATCAGGCTACATAAAGGCTACACTTTCATAAAGGCTACACTTTCAGCGTGTTCATGAGGTCGGGTACTTGTAACAGGTGATCATCCAGGGACACTCCTTCATGCTGGGCCGAACAATAAAAAACATCCCTAATCTCATTTGTTTTTTTTCGGGGGATAAACACCGGTGTGGGACAGATGGTTCACCATTCCATCCTGAACTCCAAGGCGGTCTGGTCGTTAGTACATAAGGCAATTACGTCTTTCCTGAACAAGCGATAATCTTCCAGGAACCTGGGTTGTCTCTTAAATCTTGCTACAAGCTGGTGCCATCTTTTGACAGCTAGTTCGCGGTTGAAAGGGAGAGACAGTTTATCCCACCTCAAGGGAAGAGGCATCTCGTAGGGCCCATCTGGTGTCTTAAAAAATCATTCTCAAGGATGTTGAGGAACCTCCTGTCTTTAGCTGAATACGGCTTGGTTTTTGCAGAGCACTCTGCAGTCTGATTCAAGAAGCTTAAGGATCGTCTGTGGGTTGATAACCTCTTTCACCTTTGTCGTAAAGGCAAATTGTTCATGGGTTTCCTACTCTACTGTTGTCTTCACCCGCGGTTTTGCACACCTTGCCAATTATGCCCCATCCCATCAAAGATCGCTGGCCATAAGGGTCGTCGTCACCTCCCACTAGGACTTTTCTTGGCCTGACGATACTAGGACAATTATTGCCAACCAGCAAAGAGATTTCTACACTTAAATTGTACGGCATGAGATCGTCAACATTAGGACGAAGATGTTCCCATTCCCGGGCAACACTGGCTTTAGGAATCTGTGAGCGACTGGCTGGAATAATATCTCGCTTGAACATCATGGGTAGCTTCACAGCATACCTCCTACTAAAATCCAACACTTCAACTCCACAAATACAATTGCTTGGTACATGTACGTTTCGCTCTTGCACTGTCGTAAGTAGTAGATCGGTTGGTGGGCCTTGCAAACTCATTTTCTCACACAAACTTTGCGACACAAAACTTACATTGGACTGATCATCCCAGCACTGCGTACTGCAAGACTTCCTTACTGGGTTGGGTAACTTGTCTGAGCCAAACAGGTACAATCATGGCATGATCCGAGCCGCCCTCTTGCTCTGGGATGGTACACATTTTTGTACAGTTCGTAATGCTTTCCGCGGGTGTTTTCTGGTTATGCAGGCAAGTAGGGTGATTTCCAGAACACGTGCGACATATAAATCTGTTCTTACAGGAGGCTACTTGATGCTGACTCCTAGAGGCTGTCCAAGACAAAGAAACTTTCTAGAGAAGAAGTCCTTCTTTTCCTTGTGCGGCTTCTCTGCAAACTATTTACCTGGTAGGTGATGTTCTGCTTTGCAAAACAGACATGCTTCGGTCTTTCCTTCTCACTCTTCTCTTGGAAACCGGTCAGGGGTTTCGTTTTTGCCTTTTCCCCGGGCAGTCACATTTTTGCTTGGATGCGATACATGGGTTCCGAAGGAAACGGCCTCCTTGCTCTTGGTGAACGTCTAAATGGCCCTCTGGAACTAACAAACCCTTTGGTTTTGGACAGCTCCTCAAGCTCGGGAATATTTGCCTTCTCTGCACACTCTTTCACAAATGAAGCAAACGCAGAGAAAGTAGGATAAGCACCATCTCCCTTTGAGACTTTACACCGTTGGACTATCCCTCTCCACTTATTCTGAATTTGCAAGGGAAACTTGTTTAGAGTTTTAACATTCTCCTTAGAAAGTCCAAGACTGCAAGACTAGGAATAGCTTCCCTGGTCGCAATTATCTTTTGCAGGAAGTTCGAAAGATCTCTTAAACTCTCCGCATATCTTATGCCAATCTTTGGCCAGTTCTCCAGTTTGTTCCTAAAGGTTGTCCCAACCACATTGCAGTTACCATACCTTTCCTTTAACAACGACCTCGCTGACTGATAGGCATCTTCAGTTCCAATTAACATATACTGTTCAACAACTTGTTTGGACTTTCCTGAGATGTACTGATGCAGGAAGTTTAGTTTTGTCTGCGCGTCCATTGATTTGGAATCAATAAGGGCACTGAAGGAACTGTTCCGTGTAGGGTACCTTAGGGAAACTCCACTAAAGACTGGGATTAAAATTTCAGTTGTCCTGAGATTGCTAGTTGCCTGTTCACTAGGTCCTGCTCTATAGTAGCTACCACCAACTTACTACTGGTTTCAAATGGGATAACTTTTTATGTGAATTTTCCTCGACCATCAAATACATTGGAGGTGAGAGAACAAGAAAGTTCGTCCGAGGGCCAGGCTTCTTCGGAACAAGGAGAGGATGAGAAAGAGAATGCGTCATTCGCGGATTTTAACTTGTGTGGTCCATCCTTAAACGCGACAAAACGATGCCAGTCAGGCTACACAACAGAAAGTGGAATGATCAAGCCCCATCTGCAGTCACTCCACTCCCTGTGTCAGCATCCAAAAGCAGATCTACATGCGATTGTTGATACTAAGAAGGTTTGCACCATCTCAGTAGCCTTAGCAAGTGACAGCACGGCTCTAACGCCTGGCCTAGAATACGACTCAGGGCAAAAACAAGCAATTGGTCTTACACAGAAAGTGGACGAGAAATTCGTGAAAAAGCATCCTTTTCCCGACCCTGAAAAGATAAAGACTAATCTAATCACCAGCGCAGACGTAACATTTGCGACCTCGCTTGATAACGGTGATGCCCGTGACGGTCTATTTCAGACCGAAATCCGTGACTGGAGAAATATTTTCTTGCATGAAAGATGGCACTAGAACCGTACAAACCTGTGAAAATTGCTTGAAAGGACAGCGTAATGTTAAACATGTTGCAAACAAATGCGAAGAGTGCCTAGCATCAAAATCGGTCTGTGCGACCTGCAAGGACAAGTTTCTCATATCCCATCCTTAGGGGCATGTGATGCCTGCTTAGATGGAAACGTGACGTGCCAAAAGTTAGTTGTCATGGCAGTAGCAACAAAGTGCGAGGAGTGCAACAAGAAGGCACTTCCCTTGCCAGATGTCGTTCACGTAGGAAAAAGCTGTAAGTGTAGCTGGTCGAACTGATTTATCAACTTAGACGGTGAACTTAGCAATCTTGTGTTGTTTGCAAGCTTACGTGACAATGTGGAGGCCTTTATCAGACAGAAGCTTGGAAATCTGCTTTCACTTGAATATGTTTGGAATAAAGAGAGGATGGCTGTCGAACTCATTATTCGTTTAACAGGGCTAGACGTTCTCAAAGTGCTGGAGGACGTTAAGTTCGTAGCAAGCAACGAGGTGTGTGCCCTCACCCGATCGCAGTTTCTAATGGCCCAACAGACTCAACCCTTGCTCTTGATTACAACTTTGAGGAAGGTTTATCCAGACTCTTAACAATACGACTGCACCAACCAGCGGATGTCTCTGTTGTGTGAGACGGGCTAAGGGATGCTAGGGAGTTCTGTTTCATCGATGGGATTGCATTCGTGTGCGATAGGGGGAAATCAGCAATTTCTTTTGTCAACTTTGAGGGAAAAGTGAGAATATGAAAAAGTCACTCAAGCTACGAACTGAACTTCTGAGTCATTTGAAGGCACTATCTCTCCCAACAGATGGAACGGTTCCCATTTTGCGCCAGACGTAACGACCACTTGGGTGCCATTCTAAGAGCATTGACTCTGCAGAGCAAGTCCAGATACATGCTTATCGTCTAAGTAAGCCTTCTGCTATCTCTGCTGCAAACAATGAGTTGTTATTTTAGAGTGATGACGAGAGTCAATATGTCTATCAGGTAACACTGACATTTGATGGAGTGACCATTCACGGCAATGCTACGAAATTCACTGCCCATCCATCTAGCATCGTAAACCTTTTGTCTATTATCCTACTTGACCAATGCAGATTTTTCTCAGGAGCCTCGAGCCAAAGTGGGCTATACAAATGCGAACTTAGCGCAAAGAAGGTGACACAAGTTGTATGCAACTCGACTCTTCCTTGCTTTGAGGTAAACCAAGTATGCACTTTGAACAGGAAGATAGTTTACACGGATACAAAGGCAAGAAAGGTCAAGCAATACAATCCTGATGATAATTCGGTTAGAGTTTTGGTGGGAAGTGGCCACAACAGTTTTTCCGATGGGACACAAGATTCATGTTCATTCAAACAAATCAAGGGGATATGTCCGTAGACAAGACTTTGTTTGTTGCAGACGTTTCCGCTGGAAAAGTGAAGATAGCCTCTCAGAAACGATATATGGAGATTCCCTGCACACTGTGTCGCACTTTAAACGTGAGACATTCACGGTTCTTCTCTATACGCAGGATTTTGGAACAATCGTCAAAGCGCACATCCAGATGTGCAGCAAAGTACTATACGCATGACAGGTCGTACTATCCTCAATCTGCCATGCCACTTTTTGCTATATCTACGATGGCACCTTTGCCAAGTGAGGACATAACACCATATCCTAACCCATATCCTACAACCCAGACAAAAACTTTGAATTAAATTTCCTCAGTAAGTTCAGAAGAATCAAAACAAAATTGAATTTGTGGCTGTGAAAAGATCTCACACTTTATGGAAAATCTTTATTAGCTAAAGCACTAGGAGTATCCCAGTTAATGTATATAGGGTCTATGCTTTTTTGCTGGATTAGCAGAGTATTGAGTGACACCGAGGAGTTGTGGAAAGCGATACCAAATTACCTTCTTTCAGAATACGGATTATCTTTCCTTCTCTGTTGTAACTACAACCTTGCTTCCATAAACAATAGCCTGCCTATTTTGCAATACTTTGAGGAACTGAAAAGCGTGACCGAGATCTTTTCTTATGGTGAATATATACTTTCGAATAATGAAGCAATAACCATTGAAAATCATTCGTTGTTTTGGAAATCCTGGGTTGAGTGTGGAATTTATTTTATTCAAGATATTCTAAACTCCAATGGAAACCTCTTGACGCTTGATGTATTCCAAACCAAGTTTCAGATTAAACAAACGTTTTACAACACTTTCAATTGATAGCAGCTATACCTTCAGATTTAAAAAAGAAAGCCATGACTCATGCAGCTCCTTCGCGTGATTTATTAGAGACAACCACGTTATCCCCTTTTACAGGAAAAACTAAGGGACTGTGCAATAATTACCTGGAGGGGGGTTGGGAAACGGGTAAAATAAGGCTCAAAATTAAGTCGAACCCCCCTCTCACTAAGCGAAAATTAACTTTAATTTTCCCTCACCTACTGATAATATTAAGGTCAACCCCCCCTCCCCTGCTTCCTCCCCGCATTGGTTCCCTCATACCTAATTTACGTGTTGGATGTCTTCCTCAGGCACAAAACGTACTTCAAATGACTCTTCAACGTATGAGTTCTCTCCATCGGAATCACTTGACTCTGATTCTGAAGTTGTGTCGTCTTCACAC
>Ga0126336_10002269_pt1 | contig 10818 bp, 7 predicted proteins | sample SidCmetagenome_FD_92530 | JGI IMG/M metagenome (GOLD analysis project Ga0126336, IMG submission 92530) | Coral microbial communities from El Islote,Puerto Morelos, Mexico - Siderastrea C C metagenome | ecosystem: Host-associated > Invertebrates > Cnidaria > Coral | place: El Islote,Puerto...
GAGTGTGGATTCTTCAGATCACTAATCCCTGATTAATCCATTTTCGGATTTAGGTAAAGAAACGCAAAATCCGTTTTTGGATACAAGAATCCGGATTTGGATTTTCCCAAAGAAACGCACCTTCGGCAGTGCTTCTGGTTGGTTGAAACGAAATTCCCTCGCGTTTCAACCAATCAGAAGCAATACCTAGATATGGGTAGTGACACGTCATCAGTATGGAATTTCTGAGCTCGTTACTCAGACGTCGTTTTGGGAGGGCTCAAGTGGCGACCTCGCGAAACGTCGGCTCGCGAAACGTCGTTAGTCATAGGCTCAGCGGTACAGTGAGATAGCTTATAAAAGGGATTACCTTCCCTGGACGGTAAAGTGTTTGGATTCGATTGCGAGCAACTAGGACCTGTTCAATTTTGCTTCGAATGCGCTGTTCTGTGGAGTTGAGGTTTGGCAGGATTATTATTCTTTTTTTTTTCGCGTTGCAGTGCTGCGTATACTTGGTCATGATACCACAGGCTTACCATCCTCTGTTTCTGTGGTGGGCTGTGCATTTATAGTGACTGTGTCGGTTTGTCAAATTAGCAAAACTAAAGGAGAAATTTAGTAGTTTTAAAACTGAGGAAAATGAAATAAAAACTCATAAAATTGCTGCCATGGTGTTTTGATTTGTGTTTCTGTGTTAATTTTGGCGATTTAAGGTTCGCGAAAGCAATGTTTTCAAAATAACGGTCGGACTCTCTCAAAAGTAGAGAAAGAGAACAAGCTTACTCTCATTCCGTACTCCTCTAACAGATGGTAAGCCTGTGGTGATACAGATCTCGTAAACAAGCACATCAGAAATCACTGTACACGAGAACGAACATGCATACATTGTACTCGATAGTTATTATTCATTTTGCAAACACTAGAACGTTGCTTGTTGTTTTGTAGGCCATCACGATGTCAAGACACTTCTCATTCTTCAAAAACAGTTTCAAGCCCATAATATTCAATTTTATTCCTCTCTCAACCAGCCCAACTCTTTGACGAAGGGATTTTATTGATGTATAGAAAAGGCATTTTTGTTTCTATGAAAAATAGTGGTCAGTTAGTTTGAGTCAACTACCCTTGGTAACTATAGTAACACATTGTTGTGTAACCAACCCGAATTTGATGAAGGAAGGCAAGTTACACCGGTTTTTAATCGTTTTGAAAGCACATACTATAAATAAAATAATATCGACTTTGGCAGTTATGAGTCAGTTTATGCTGTTTATCGATTCGGTTAAGACGGATTTCTAACGATACACTGCTGTCGCTATCTCAATTTTGATTGGTTACAAGCACACTGCTAATTCCAGCTGGCACTATTTTCGTTCCGTCTATCCTATATATAGACAATAGAGCGTTTTCTCCCACGTGAGCAGCAGCTATGTAAATTTATTGGAACAAAACAGAGTGTTTACGTAAACACTCTTATTCTTCGGCCATCTGAACTTCAATAGGAATAAGAAGCAAACTGCGGTGACGAACATGACAAGACACTGCATGTTGTAAAAAAACATTGATTTATGAACTTAACGTTTCGTATGCTTCAACATACATCTTCAGAGGTGACCGTTGGGAAAATTACCAATAAATTTAAACGCAAAGTGAAAAACTGGTACCTAATCAGGAAAATGAAAAATTATTAAAAGACAGACTTCAGTTTGAAATCTGCAAAACAAAACAAAACCTAGCTAGTAAAGAAAAAGTTTCTCACTGCCAACGTTTTCATTCAAGACAGGTTGTAATTCACGGATCAACGAAGTCTCTTTTATTTTACTATGCAAATCCAAACGCCCGGTTGCTAAGATATCAGTGATCCCCTTTTAATATTGTGACCCGTTGAGGTCATGTGATCTGCAATGGCTTATGTATGACAGTGTCGTCTTTTGCTTGTCGACAATCTAACTCAGCCTCTCACCGGCTTGGGGCAATTTTGTCGTTGAAACGTGGCTCGCAAAGATTCATGTGTGCACCTTAAATGAAAACGCGTACCAGGGAAGGTGAGTTTCGTATTTAAGAGGGATTTTTCGACAGCTTAAAATAGGATCTGGAACCCATGAGAAAGAACAGAGGTATGCGAAAGACTCAAGAATACACCTTTGAAGTTTTAGGGCGATTCGTTTATTGTGGTGGAATTTATCAAACCTCAAGTGAGATGCAGTGTTAAACTGTTTCCTGCCTTTAATCAATTCTAAACGTTCAGCAAACATGAAAAATAAAAACCTCAAATTCTCGCCCAAAAAGCTTCAAACCAGCCCAGTTAGCCCTCAAATAATGACAGCAATGAAATAAGGCACATTATTTCTACTTCGACTTCTTTCTGATTTGTGGCAAATTGAGACGTTTTGTACCATTTCCAAACAAACTTTTAATCGCACCTCTCAACCTTAGCTTGGGCTGCCTGTGTTTCCTTGCGCCAATAGCACGCAGCTGAAGCACTTCTGTAAGCAGAATAAGCCCGTCTTTCGGTTTTGTACATTTCGTAAGAGCTATTGTCCAATTCATCAACGCCTGCCGAACAATTTTAATAAATTCAGGAAAATCGGTACAGTTCCTGTATTCAACAGCCTTCAAACCAACTTCTTCGCAGCCAGAGCGGTGGGAGATAACCAGCCAAACCGTACATTCTGTGGTACTGGATCAAAAATTCCGGAAACACTTTTTATGAAAACCTGGATTAAACTGAACGTTAGACGGTCTTTGTGCATATAGGAAAGCGTAGATAGTGGACTGAAAGCCGAGAAATTCAAACAAAGTGACGGGAGTCACGTGTCACGCAAACCCTGCAGAACGTCACAAAACCCTACAGTGAAAAACGTCTGAAAACTGATTCAACTGCAGCTTAAATTCTATTTTCTGAAGTACCATTGTTAACCTTCCTCTGATCTTCGCCAAAATTATGTTGGCAATATTTTTGGAAAGCAAGTTTAAGTAGTACATGTTTCAGTTTATTTTTCTCGTTTGAGGAGAAGTGAAACGAAGAGCTTTGTTTACTTCGCTAGTAAATGTCATATTTTTTTAGGGCAATTCTAATGTAACGCTATAATAAACTGTCACGTAGTCACACGGCTCGTTGCCCAGTGTAGGTTAGTTAGCCTCAAGTTGAGGGGGAGGGGGCAGGGGGAAGGCGGGTCGAGAGGTTAGGGTGGTCATGATAAATTCATTTGACAAGCAATACTGTGAAACAAAACGTCATCCGCTCTGCGCGCAATGCGTGCCTATATTTGTGCCTACGCCTAGTCTAAATTTGAAATCTTTCTAACATTATACAACCAGAGAATTTCATTCCATATATAAGGCAATGTTGTCTAGCTGCTAGTGCCGCTAAAAGTAACCGTGATTTTAATAATACACGTGTCCGCACGCATGGTTGTTACATAAATGGCGTCACATTATGCAGTTTGACCCCTCTCTCCTCCGCAGACGCTCAAAGGGGTGATTCCGCTGAAAAAGTGAGTGCAGGCGTAAAAGTAATGGATCCTTCGGTTTACGCGCCGGCACTCATTTCGCATAGCGGAAACCCAATAACGCCCCCATCGAACCTCTGCGGAGGAGGTAGTCGCTTCCCAGAGGTTAAACAGTAGAAGGAATGGTCCATGCAAACAAGGGATTCATTTTAATTATTCAAATGTCTTTTTTTTTTGGAATTCTTGTTTTTTCATACTTCTGTATGAAAACCCATACTTCTATGGTTTGTTTTAATGGCAAGCACACAAAATGTGTCCTAAGGACACACAACCAGAAGATAAATAACGATCACATTTAAGGGGGAAATATACGTGAATTTTGAAGACAGGCCACGCCCAAGCAAGAGCATGGGGGTGGGGGTTGTTTCCGGCCTGTTTTGGTATCCGTTTATTTATTATTAACTTTAACTTTTAATTTTAACTCACCTTTAACTCACCTCCCCCTCCTCCTTCTGTACGTTTAATTTAAAAACTGCCAAAAAATTCTCTCAGATTTATGGGAACTCGCACTGATCCTACGATAGCACTTTTGGATTGAATGAAATCTCATGGAGATAATTAAGAAAAAACGGCTAAAACTTTGGGGGCGGGGGGGGGGAAAGCATCCACGTATATTGCCCCCTTAATTCAAAACCTAGGCTCAATTTCCAGCTGATTTGCGCTATGCGAGTTTTTAATCCTCACTCAAGAAGGAATCAAGGTAACAAATTGATTAAACCACGGTTATCATAATCCAATGCATAAAACACGAGGCAAATAAAGGGACGATTGCATGTCCATGGGCCAGACTGGCCTGGTTTGCCAGGATGGCGTAGTTTGTCAAGATCTTGACAGGTCCGGTAAACATGCCGACAATTGACTCCATAATTACATGGAAAATTTTCAGTGCACTAGCTGGAATCCTGGTATCACAATGCAAGAAACGCAGATTCTCATGACTTGCCATGGCAGCCTGACTAACCGACAAACCTTCCTTGAGACCAAATTTCACATCAAAGCAAAATGGGCCACCAGTAAATCTAATTTTGTTTTATTATGACACACAATGGTGTATAGACCTCTCAGCTGACATGAAACTGAATAATTGTAATGCAACAAAACTAAAATCACTCGATGTATTCTCCATGTTTGAGCCATTTTTCACCTGACAGTTTCTAAACTCAGCAGAGGCAGGCAGGTTTGCCTCAAAAAATCTTGGGCAATACCCATCTTGGCAAACTGAGCCAGCCCAACCAGCCCAACTAACTGGGCCAGCCTGACTCGAGCCATCAACCACTAACAATTGGCAATGAATGAAAGTTTAAGACTGAGCCCTGAACAAGTTTGTGTATGCATGTTTATACAAGTGTCTGTTTTAGCCACCTCATTATTTCATGTATGGCCATTTTTGGGGCTGGGCTAAGCATTCGTAGAACTTTTGTTGTGCTAAAACCTCTCTAACTTTCTCACTACGTTAGAGCAGTTTTCAATCGAGTGTTGAATGTTATTTGCGTTTGCTTTGGTTTTACTTACTGCACACCTTAATTGCTCAGGAAAACTCACGCCACTTTCTTCACCCAATCAGGAGTAAAACCAAAACCAATCGTGACTTGCGCGCACCTGTTTTCTCGCTCTTGGTGCTTGTCAAACATACTTGCTGCAAGTTCTGATTGGCTCATAGTGTTGTTTGCGTCTGTTGTGACTGGTCCAAATACTTACTTGTACTTTGGTTTAGGTTTTATGACAATTGAAATTTGCCCTCATACAGCTAATCACTGTAACCCTTTGGTGGTTGGTTTTACAAGGTTCTATTGTAATATATGTTCTGCATATCTTCTAGACGTTCACGAGGGTCTGTTGTTGTTTGTGAATACACAAATCAAAGCTCAAATGTTATTGTCTTTTAGCCGAAAGAAAACGATCATGCACAATACAGTGTGTAGGGTATGTCCTTGGAAAATAAAATAATTATTTCTTACAATTTTATTTGGTAAATACAGCACATCCCAAATATCATTGTTTGCCAACTACAACTGCAACAGTGAGTTGTCTACCAAAACAATAATATTAGACCACATCACGACACTAGTTGGCCACATTTTCTATGTGCCTCGTTGGATATTCACTCATGCAAAAATTGGCTTCATACATGTACATTGTAGTAATAGCAACAGTTTGAGCCATGACAACCTGCCAAAGTATTTGGCAAAAAAATGTCTGCATGTACATGCACAAGTGCAATGATTCATCTCTGAAGCAGACGCCAGCTGCTTATTTTTAATACATTTACAGGATGTTGGGTTACAATTAACATAGCACACAGTTAGAGCCAAACTCTCTATAAATACAGCTGTATCAGTGTCAATGTACATAACAAGAAAGGATGTTTTTCTAAAAGTTCATCTACCAGTCAATCTTAAATCTTGTCACCCGTGGCTTGGAGTGAAGAATATTTCTTTGAAGCTGAAAAAAAAACAACTATTATTATAACATTTATTATAGGTATTGTAAATAACTTACACACTAATTGTTTTATTTATTTATTTAGAACAGGTAAAAAAATTATTAGTTGCAGCAATGACGTACATCTCTCTATCTATCATAATATTGTAGAGTTAACCATACATTGAAACCAGTGTACACTGAATGATTTTAATACTCTTGTGTTTGGTCTTTGGTCCTTTTTTTACCCCTACAGCTGAATCTGGCATTTCCTACATGTACGTGCCCAAGAGATGGCTTTCTTGTGACCATAAAAATGAAACTTGTCCTGCATACACACACTGGTATACTGTAGCCACACCACTGATATAACAGGGTTTCTCATAGAAATTGGCTTATGATGGCCCAGTGGTTCCCTTCAGAGATTTTAGAGTGCCTGCTTTCAGGAAGGAGGCCCACAATGTGTTTGGTTTTGTTTGTTTGTTTTTGTCTGGTTTTGTTTTGTTTGTTTGTTTTTTCTCATGCATAACTTAAGAGTTAACACTAAACAGGCAGTGTTAACCCTTTTACTCCAAGAGTGCTCAAAATCAAAATTCAAGACAAATCCCAAATTTGATTTTGTAAAATACTTAAACATAAATAGTACCAAGTGAAAGTACTGCACACAAGGTTTCATTTGAATGGTCACACCATAGGATTTCATCCACAGACCCTAGGAGTGAAAGGGTTTAAGGGAAGGGTTCACGGTTTAGTGCATGCTCATGAATCTAAATGCTGTTTTTTCGCCCGTGCACGCTATATCTAGTACGCAAGCAATATTATTTCATAGCATTGTTAAAGAACCAATCAGAAGCGAGTAGATTGCTTGCATGTGAGATATTCTTGCCAAAAATTTGCATTTAAATGATTTCTCAGCTATCTGCACACGCCCCTGGCAGCCATTTGACCAAAGCACGTGCAAAAAGCAGGAAATTCATCAACCATGGAATAAAACCTTCGGGTCAACAATAAATTCAATGTTGGCAGTGTTGGTGCAATCCACTAATATTTCCTGCGAATTTAGCCTTCCCTCGTTCTAGTGGGGCTTACTATAGCATGTGATCACTGAGATACATGTGAGTGGGATTATGAACCCATAGAATTACTAATAAATCAGAAAAAAGTAATTTGATTAATGCACTTGCACCGAGCCGTAAACCTGTCCCTTTAAACCAAGGTCTAATTTGCTCCAGTGATTAAATTCATTTCAGAACTCATTCAGGTTTGTTAACTAAAACAAATGCACATCAGTTAGCAAATGATCATGTTTGGAATAAACAACACCCACACCATTCTCAAACGCGAGAGGCTTCCTTGGTGAAATCTTGTGCACCACAACCAAATACATCCTGTGTAATTGAAGGGCCCGGTGGAAAAAGGGCGTAAGTGACGATTTGAAGTTAACATCGAAATTGCTCCTATTTAGCTGAACATTGGCACACAGGCTGGTTTTCATGTGAGGAACGCTGTTGCGCACTTATTTCTTGACCTGAGATCTAAAATTTGAATAATTAGCATATTACTTTTGCGTGAAAAGTTTTGTTGAACTGAACTCGCTCAAGTGATGGGTGAAAGATTTCTTTTGTTCTCTGCCTGAACTAAAACAAAAGAATTCAACCTAGAATCCTCGGTCCTGTTGTTTTCTTTGTGTCAGTTTTAAGCAAAAGTAATACGCTAATTCTTCAAATTTTAGATCTCAGGTCAAGAAATAAGTGCGCAACAGAGTTCCTCACATGAAAACCAGCCTGTATGCCAATGTACAGCTAAATAGGAGCAATTTCGTTTTAACCTCAAATTGTCACTTACGCCCTTTTTCCACCGGGCCCTTCAATTATGATGGGCAGTTTACTTAGTTCAGCGTACCAGGTACAGTACCACTCAAAAGTAAGTTACCACCCTCTCACGAGATGCGAATCGCACGAATTCAATGACAAATTTTAAGCACATGATAGATTATTGGTATTCCCAAGAAAAAAAGATTAGATTAAGTCTTCACACTGGCTCAGAACAGCTTAAGCTTAACCTAGTTTAGTGTAGCATGAAGAGACTAGTGGCATTACGACTGCCCACTGGAAGGGATGCTAGTTCATAGCAGTGTTACAACCCAGCTTGTAAAACAAATACAGTGTATGAAAGATACATGTATTCTTCTTCTGCAGACTCATTGATGTGGATGTGTTGTGGTTCAATTTTATCCTTGCTTCAATTTTTTCCCTTTGTTTTGAACTCATTATCATACATTACCATACACATAAACAAAGGAAAATAAAAATTGAACCACAACAGATGCATATGCATGTTTATGTGTGTTTGTGTGGAATAACCTTTCTAAATCACACCATTTCAAATTGAAGACATTGACAATTTAAAAGCTGTTGAAGACAAATACCTATATGTAATCCTTAAAAAAAGGAGACATGCACATCAGTAGAAGAAAGGAATCTTCACTAAATGCAATTCTCATACATGTACAGACAAATGCGACATTTTTTTCTATCACAGTCTAGTGTGACAAATCTCGCCACAATTTGCTTCTTTGGCATTTTGACTTTGAATATTTATGAGGGAAATCACAAAAGATATCAGCAACATTGTGTCACTTGTCACTGACAATATCCTAATTATGTTAGTTTGTTTTAACAAGCTGCTCAGTGAAGCAGGTCTAATTTCCATCATAATACTTTTTTGAAACACTAGAAATTCTGGTTTCCCCTTTACTGTGCGGCTACTCAAACCAGGCCAGCGATATCATGTGTCTTCAGAAACAGCAAAAAAGAAAGGTTCATCTTTCGCCGGCTCTGTTTTTCCGGCTTGTGGCAACAAAACCTCCACCGAATTGTTCAACCAGCTCAAGCTCCCATATAAATTCTTATGTGATTCTCTTGTTTTGCAATGTTTCGGTTCAACTGCATACATCACAAGCACTTGCTATTGTTTTCACCGGAAGTGAACATTAAGTCAAAATGCTGTTTTTCGCCTTAAAAACTTCAAATTGAGCAAAATAAATATCAAAAACGTTTTGGGCATCACTTTTTTACATTAAATAAGAAAAACTTGTATTTTTGAGTTTACATGCCCTTTAATCTTTTTATTGGTTAGCTTCAATGGTGATTTTTTGAACATTAATGCTGCGGTGTTGACTTGATGTGATTGAAATCTCACAGACTGTTTGAACGCGTCATGTAAGCCATAAGCTTACAGTAAATGAAAATGTTTCCAAAATGACTTTTCCCAGAATATACAAGTAAGACTTAATCGAGAGGGTGGCATATACGGCAATAGTTGCCAACATTCCCATTTATTACAAGATTACATCTCAGAGTGCACGTTGCTGAAATGGAACTAAAAGCTGCCATAAAGGATTTGGAGAGGAAGAAAGTGGAAGCTAAAATGATTTGGAAACTTTCAAGTATGGGAGGCAAAGAGGCAAAGTTTCCTTATTTCCTTGAAACCAGAATCAATAAATCAATGACAAGCACCTGTTGATTCAAAAAGGACTTACAGGTAGTGAAACATAGGCCCGCAATGCGTGCAAAACCGAGGAAGTGTTGGTCTGTCTTGAAAAGAAAGCAAGCGAGGCGTGCGTGACTGCAGGTTCAATAACATTCAAGGATCTGTAACAGCAAGTTGCAGCAAAAATGCACAACTGTAACTAATGCTGAAATAAGTATGACCAACTGAAAAGGCGACCAATACCCTGGAAAGGAGGTCAACTGAATTATTCACCCTCTTCTAACCAAACATAGCTCCACAGACTACACCCATGATCTCATGCATTTTTCACTCAAGATCATTTTTCGCTGTCTTTTGGTCAGTCTTCCTCAAAACTCTGAACAAAAAAGCCGTCACAACTCTCAAAACAGATGCATTTCAATATACGGGCGGTAAGTTTCCTAATATAAAAGTAACCACATCTTTACGATTGATCAGTTAGTGGGCACTGTAACAGCCCAAAAGAATTAAACTTTTCCGCACACCTGGGAACCATGCTTTGTGCACAGTTTCCTTTAATCATGTCCAGGGCTCCTTAAGCCAGATCAAGAACGCAAATACGAAATAAATCATTGCTATGCTCTATCGCACAGGTTACAAGAAAGCGCATTATAGGCATTTACCAGTCATTTTGACCTACTCCACCCTCGATAAATGTTTTTACTTGGCTCAATGTGCTAACTGGCATAACAAAAATTGTGACAGTATTTTGTCTTTTGTGTTACCGAATGACGTAACGTTTAAAATCTGATGACTCAGCCCATCCGTAGACAACTGAACGTGCTGTTACTGAGAGTTGTGAACAATGTATTTATACTGTTGTGAATACGGCACTATAAAAACATGATTATCGATCTGGAGAAATTAGTAAAACGCGAAGTCGTCGCTTTATCTCAAACACATTAAAGTACACATTGTATGTCTTTATGATGTAATCATTAAATCCCGTTTCCTCTTCCGGAGTCAGCAAGTCAGTGCTTTGACTCTAAAATCGAACAAATCGGTTCAAAATCAAAAGTTAAAGCAGAAAAATTAAAAAGACTAACTGGTATATCCTTCTGTTCCGCTTGTAGTATACTATCCAAGAAGATCCAGCCTCGTGTAGTAATTCATTTCCCACCGGCGAATAACCTTTCTCAATGTTAGCAGCTAGACATTTCCAAGTATTAACCATAACCACAACAACATACAGCAGAATTTTCCTTTCATAACATTTACTGAGAACAATTCTATCCTTACGATGTCTCAGTAACAGTTTGGTCCCACCAGCATCAACAGTGCCACTGGACTTCACCTCCTGTTATTATCAGTCCTCCTTGCTTTCTTTCACTAGTATTGCACAGATATTTCAGTCCGGCCAAAACCAACACTGCTCGGC
>Ga0126336_10002270_pt1 | contig 10818 bp, 6 predicted proteins | sample SidCmetagenome_FD_92530 | JGI IMG/M metagenome (GOLD analysis project Ga0126336, IMG submission 92530) | Coral microbial communities from El Islote,Puerto Morelos, Mexico - Siderastrea C C metagenome | ecosystem: Host-associated > Invertebrates > Cnidaria > Coral | place: El Islote,Puerto...
CGGAATCTGTTTACTGGCCATTCTAGCACCACAGTTAGGCTGTTCAAATTGTTGTAAATGGCCAGTAGAATAAGCCACTCAGATATCTACAGCGCGTTAAGTATTACACCATCAAAATGTTGGGTGCTAAGAAAGTAGGAGAGAGCGTGAATGAGGATGTGTTCTTACTCTTACTCGTATCCTCCGACCATCAGTTTTTTTTTGCTCGCGCATCTTGGTGAATAGCTTTCTTGGGCAAAAGTTCTCCGCAGCTTGGGGCGTTCCGGTAGCGATGAGAGGCAGTTGTATTCGTAGGTTACGCGCATACTCACGTGTTTCGCTTCTCGTTTAGCTGTCCTTAAAAGAAGGAGAGGCACTGTTGGTGGTCATTCCTCTTGTGGCTGGTTACAAGAGATTATGAAGGCAATGAGAAGAAAAGTGTTCATGTTGAGCCACATTCAATTTGGTGTCCAATAATTGACGTCCTTTAATTTTGCTACGTTATCCAAACAAGTTGACCATTTCGAGAAAACGCCCAGCTAATGCATCATTTATTTTTAGCAGATCCTACCTCTGGGTAATAATGGGGGCATTTGTCCAGTTTCCTTTCCCAGGATTGGGCATTACTGGCTACCTCGGGACATGTGAACGCCTCGTGACTTTGACGTTACAAAACTGTGGGTTTGTTTCGGCGAAAACTTATCCAGCAGTAACGTGACAAACTGTAATTAAAAATGTCCTAGGAGGACACTATATGACATGGCAATACATACTAAAACGAAAGGTCACTGGAACAAAGCCTAGAAATAAGACTTCCCTGAGCCTTGTAGCATGTAAATGCGCCTACATTTGAATAAACTGACTTCGTTTTTTACTGTGCCGTGGGCTATTCAGAACAGCTTATCTGTTCTCACCGTAGAAAATTTTCATTTAGTCAAAATTGCTAATGCCAGGGGTTTGACCGGGGGCCACTGGGCTGGAAGTGACTTATCAGTATACCTGGAACGCGGCAGCCGAGAAAGGATGGAACGAACGTTAAGGGGGGAGACTCTTAACTACCATATTAATGCTGTGGGAACTTCCCAATCATCATCACTGATCTTGGAAACCCTAACTTCAACAGATAAGCTGCTTCGCCATGTTTGCTCCATAGGAGAGGTGTACAAGATATTCGAGTCACAACCATATTTGGCAGGCCACGTGACCTGCACAGATAAATGCCCAAAAACTCAAACGGCATTTAGTTGAAAACAGTGCCAATATTTAACGATTATCAAGATACAAAACTTGACGTATCGATTTCTTGAAAATCGCGTTATTATAGAAGTTATGACGTCTTTTGTACGTATGTTTATACATTTTGTACTGTAGTTTTCCTTTTCTTTGTAATAACAGTAATTGCTTACGTCAGATTATAAAGAAGGCTGAATTATGTCCGATTTGCCAAAAAATCGGAACACTACCTCCTTTCCTCCGAGTTTTAGGGATTTTTCTTTTTAACGCGCGCTTGGGGACTGGCACTAGCTACGCACGCGCAAAGTCAATTTTTAAAATTCAGATGTTCACCAATCTGGCGACACAAAACACTGCAAAACAGCGTATGACAAAATGCCATCCACAAAATCCCTTAGCAACAACTCCAGATCTGTAGTTAAGAGTCTGCCCCCTTAAAATTGCGAATAGGAAGCTTTTTCGTTGGCTCCTTATGTCCCATTTGCAAGCCACATCTCGATTTTCGCATCGATATGACGAGAGAAAATGACAGAAGAAAGAAACTCTTTAGCAGTCTACAAAAAGCCGTGTTTGTGATTTTGCCACAAGCTCGTCCAACTGTCTTTGCACGGATTGCATGCCTATGTTGTTACTTGTTGGTGGTGTCAGCGGTATACCACCCGGAAATTCCAAGGGCCATCATGTGGAAAGTGAAGGGACGGGCTTCGCTGAGCAAATCAATAGTGTTTTGATGTTTGTACCACAGTCAAACACGGGGAAATAACAGTTCCAAGTAGAAATGACAGTGTGGAAAGCACTGAAGACTCCACAGCTTGGAGTAGGTATGTAGAATGAGCGATTTTCCTTGAAATTTTCGCGATGTTTTGCTAACCCTTGTCACGTTAGAAAGATCATCGTGGAAAGTGTTACTCGCTTGAAGCTTCTTTCCTACACATTCTTTTTCATTTAGCTATCTACAACTACCATGGAAAAGGAATGTATCAACTCAACCTCCAACTTGGTGAGACTGTTCAAATACTCGAAGAGACTGCAGGTGAACCATTTATTCCGAAGTTATAACAAACAGTAGAATAACACAACATAAAAATCGAAAGTGCACTGAAACTAGTAAGCTTAAATGAACAGCTCAGATTGCTATCTTTTGCGACAAGTCTGTCCGTCGGTCTCTCTACAGCTTGAAATTTACTTCATTTTATTTCGAGAAAGGTTAAAAACTGGGGTATCATAGAAAAAACTTAGCAAAATTATTAATCGGTCAATTCACGACTTATAAATAATAAGGGACTTCTGTATTTGTACGCGCTAAATAATGACTTGCACTTAGCCCTTTGAATGGAGGTACGGTGGAAGTTCGTGCACCCGGTTCATCCAAAGGTCTGGGGTATTGTATCCGAACCGGGAGAGGGGGAATGTAGGGAAATTTCCGGGGAAATTTTGTGTGCATGCATGCAATGCTCAGGCTGAGGAGAGTGGGTGGGGAGGGGTTGGGGGGGAGGGCATCGGGGGCATGGGGAGGAGGATTGACGTTTTGTAGATTTGGAGAGAAATTTCTTATTTTTCATCATTGACATCAAAGTTGTAAGTTCAAGTTGTATTCTGTAATCTTAAAGATATTTCTTGTTATTGTGTAAACCCTGAATATTATTTTTTTTGGAATTAATGAAGAGCGTTTATTATTGATTTGGTATTATTATTGTTGTTGTTGTTGTTGTTGTTGTTATTTATATGAGGTTAGGGATGTGCTTCATAAACACGACAATGTACTTTGTGATGGGGTCAATATAAAACATGAACTGAAGACTGTGGACTATGGACTTGGTGTAAAACATGGTATAAAGCTTGGTATAAAACATGGACTACAGACTGTGTGACTGTGTAGTAAACCCAGTCTTGAACAGGTCATTCCACTTTTCTTAGAGTTCCCAAAAATTGAATCTTTGAGCTTTATAAAATTCTTAATACAGTGTAATGTTATTATGATTATAATATATTCATAATAACATTATTAACATAATTATTAACATATTAAGAATTTGTCCAGTCAAATGGTGAAATCATAACTTAAATTTAATTCTCATTGGTTCCAATTGAATTTACAAAAGGTATTGGTTTGACTAGTACGTGTACAGCAAATGCATAGAGGCTAAAAACTGGTGAGATGCTGACATTTAGTACCGGTATGTTTTGATATGGGGCCAGTTTATTAGCCATGCCATGGTGAATACATGCACAGTAGATTTTGAGTTTGTCAGTTTTTATTTTCTCTGTTCAATTACAGTCCCAGTCTTCAGTAGTTCATAGTCCATTTAGCTCAGTCTGTAGTCTGTAAATGTGTTTTATACCAACCACTTGATGATTGGTTAATCAGAAGTCAATAACAGTGGTGGGCGGGGACTTCTGTGAACTTTTGCCCAACATACTGGATTTACTTGTTTTTGTCCACTATGATGCACATATTGCATCACTTCAGGAAGATTATATACTACCTAATGTACATGTAGGGTAACAAAGTTCAAGAACTTGAATGAGCACATTCTGTATCCTTATCCTCTTTTTATGTGATCCCACACGTTACTTCCACTTTATTTTAGATTCAGGATGGTATCGAGGGTTTTCTTTGCGGAACAAAGCTGTCAAGGTCTGTATTGAATTTTGAGCACTGTCCCTGTAGTACATTTCCACTAAAGTGAAAGTTACAGATTCTTTTACTTTCTTGTGCACATCTTTCTTTTCCCTCTGTAGTTCTATTTTCTTAATACGTAGGATTAATTTGATTCCTGAAAAATAAATTTTCAGGAGTCATCTGGATATCCATATCCCTCCAGTTTTTCCAGTAACAAATAATCTTTTGTGAGTGTAATTTACTGTCTTGGTATTAAAAGGAAATGGACAAAGTTTAGGAGGAGTTAAGAAGGGTAACTGAGAATGAGGGATGAAAGGGGAAGGAAAGGGGAGGCTTTCACGGTTGATGAAGCTCCCAGACAAAAGTGACAAGGGTGATCATTCTTCCCTAACGGATAAACTTAAAATTTGCGATTTGGAGCAGCTCAGGGTGTTAAAATCTTAACAGACCGCCATTAGATCCTATGTCTAGAGATACCGTTACAGTGTATACCAGTACGTTTTAGGGTATTAAGAGCTCTGAGAAAAATACTACAGGAAAAATTTTTGTCAAATATCAATCAACGTGTTATTTTAGATTTGGTACCTTTTTGGGGTAAAAATGAATTTGTGCCAGGCCCACAAGTTACCTTTTTAAAAATGTTCCTTTTCAAAATTTTCAATGGTATGGTCATCTCCCTCACTTTTATAATTATGGGAGTCCTCGCAGCTCCTTAACCCCTATACCTATCACTTGCCTGACTGAACTCTCTTCCATTCTTTTAAATATTGCCTTGAATGAACACACACAAATCAACTGCTTGTCCTCCAGGAAATCTCTGCTTTATAGGCTTTTGATTGATCTAAAGGATCTTGATCTTGTTTAGTTTGGATTAATTTACTTAGATTGATATATTCATATAAATCTTTTCCCATTTACAGTCCAAATTAATATTTTTTCTGTCTATTTTCAGGGTATATTTCCTAGAACATATATTCACGTCAAGGACAACAAAGATGAATCCTCCAGGTATTAAATATGCTCCACCTACACCTCATCCACTTCTAAGTGAAGACTTTGTCCACAATCTGTTTTTAAGGCTCTGTTTTTATTTGGTCAAATTTTTCAACGTGTGAGCAAAACATATTTTGTTAGCATTTTTCTCTGGTTCAACCTGTCTATACTTATAAAGTAAATGCATTTTTGTTTGAAAGGCATCTTTTTAAACACGGAATGAATCTATAAGACTGAGGCTGAGGTGTTCAGCCTGTCAATCACAAATCCCAAGGGGTGCCGATGGAGGCATTTGATTGGCTCACTTGCCAGACCAAAAGGGACCTGCTTTCGAACATGCTTTCTCGCATTACTCGCAAAATTGGTAGCCGCCGATGATCAAGATAAATAACTAGTTTATCCTCAGCGAAATGGGTGGATAATGCTTCGATAATCGCACGAATGGAAACATTGTGTATGTTCACCCCGAATTTTTGCTTCAAAGATTTTTCGGGGAAACTAGTACTTCTGTATAATGGTTTATAATAAGATCGAGGCAATGAAAGAAAGCCAAAGGGTGAGAGTAGTATGAACGAAATAAATAATAGAATCCGGCAGCGGATTATAAACCAACTGTAATTGTGGCCATGTTTGAAAAATATCCCAGCAGGTTATGTCTTCACAGACTGATATTCAACTTCAAGTCTTGAAATAAACTTGTATAAGTCTTTGACTTTGGTTTATTAATGGTTTAGCAGTGAGGAAGCTGTTTTGGTAACTCTGCAGAATTTGAATTATTAGTCTCGGGTTTATCAGTGTTTATCTCGACTTTATCAACTCCAGTTGAGAACCTGAGACTCGCATATAAATTGCAATGTTTTAGCGTTAAATGAGATTTGACGGCTTACCTGTCTTTGTACACTATACATTTAGTATCTACAGCTTATTCTATTGTAGGTTTATTCATTCGTTGTTCGGATAAACAAACAAACATTCTACTCGATATCAACTGCATGACCGTTATGTCGGCGTCTACCATTACAAAATTAGATTGGAACCAACCGAGCATTTCAAGGGGGCGGAGCCTTCCCTTTTATAGGATCGCTCCATGTTTAAATACTTGTTTGTCTATTGTGTTGAGGTTTTCAGAAGTGTTTACCCATCCACACTAAAATAAAATAAATGTATTTTCAGTTCACCACCTATTTACACATCAGTGCTCCAAGCTCACCTTTTTTCGGCGACCAAAAATAATAAAATGGTCGCCAGACATAAAATATTGGTCGCCAGAAAAAAGGACACTTTGTGCAATATTACATGAGTGTTTAAACCTTGGCCCAGTCTCAGCTTATCTTTAAAATAATCAAAATGGGTGCCTAACTATTGCAGTGGAATTTGGAGGTGCACGTGATATCTTAAGGGTTAATATCCGGACAACCAGGGTGAAAGAGGCAGATTATAAAGAAAACAGAGCATAAATAATATTTCCTGCAAATGTTTATCTCACTTTAAAATAATTATTTAGAAGACCATAAACACTAACTAATAGAAACACTACCACTTGGCATATGGCAGCTGAACACAGGTCACCAAATTGGCGACTTTCACTGCAATTTTAGTCGCCAAAATTTTTTTCTACCCGCCATGGCAACCAAAACAGTCACAGCTTGGAGCCCTGCACATAAGAATTAATTGTATTTTGACTGTCGTTTTCAGTGAGTCAGAAAGTGTTTTCAAGGAAGAAGCACTTGTTGAAGAACTGACTTCTGTCCTAAGAGAATGGGGAGCCATGTGGAAACAGGTTTATTTGGTAAGTTAGTCTATTAGTACATACATGTACCCTGAAAGCAAAGGTTTCTTGGTCGCCCTATACTTATTCGCCCTCTGGAACATAGGGCAATCAATAAACCCATGCTTACAGGGTAACTAGAACAAGGTGTGTCACGTGTACTTGGTAGGTTTAAAACCTTGAGAGTCCTTGGTACCCACATGGAAAGGTGTATTTGTTTGGAGCCCTTTGAATTATGATCTGAATTTATTATCAATTTTTTAATGGCTGAAAAATAGTGTTATTGCTGAAAGCCAGTTTCCAGAGGGGGGCTGGGAGACCTGTGAACTTCGGGTATCCTGTGAACGTCCACATTTACATGTACAAGAAATTTTAGAAAATGCCTTTTAAAAATCTGATTCATGAGGCAACACTCGTCCAGGAAACCCTCTTTTTAATGCACTGGCTGAAAGCCTGGCCTGAAAGTATATGTACATGTACATGTATAAACAGGCCATCTGATAGAGTGGGGAAAAAAATAAAAAATTATGCGGGAATTTTTAGGTATATTATGCGGAAAAATACATTGATTATGTGGAAAACACGCTGGATTATGCAGAAATGTAAACAATTTATAACATTGATAATTGTGCCTTTCCAATGTTTTGCTGTTATGTGACTGCTAAGTGAGGATCCTTCTTCTTCGTCTCTTTGAGGACAAGTTTATCCATACTATAAACTGCAGATGATTCTTTGAAAAGCCGTACGAGCAGAAAAAGACAAGGTGTTCAAGTTTTGATTTTCATCCAATAGAAATCAGGCAAGAACGTCATGCTAGCCCACATATAAGGCATTAATAACATTACAATCCTATATGAAGATATACACCAACTGATTAACGTACCTTCCTCCATTAACACACACTTTCCTTCACTTGTACTCACTTTCCTTCATTTGTACTCACTTCCCTTCACCTGTACTCACTTACCTTCACATTAGTACCTTATATGTGGGCTAGCATGACGTTCTTGCCAGAAATCAGTGTAAGAAAAAACTAGTACCCTGAGGCTAATCGCCAAAATATGCATGGAATGCCTGGAGGTTTAAAATCGTTCGCGAATGAAGTGGCATGTTTTTGACGATTTTCAGGGGAAAAACTGCTTCAAAATAATCGATCTCTTTGGCTTTTATGTTTGTGAGGGTGGAATGCAGCTGCTTTATCACTAATATTAGGCATTTTTTTCCGTTTTATGCGGAAATGCTCTGAAGATGCGGAGAATGCGGACGTTAGAGAATTATACGGATCCGCACCACTGCATCCTGTCAGATGCCCTGTATAAATTGGCCATTAAACAATGAAAATATTAACATTTTTGCAGAGAAGGGAAGAGGTTCTATTTCATGATGTGAAAAACCTGATGCTGGAATTAATGGACTGGAGACGGCAGATCTTAGCAAAGGCACTTCCAGTGGTATGTGAAATCATGTAGTGTTCCTTTAAAGTTAGCCTCCTAAAGACAAATCCCTATCTCAATTATGATAGTACTTGGTGGTGATAAAGAAGACGACAATGATGACAATAATGATATGATGCTACTGCTGCTGTTGCTGGTGCTGCTGATGATGATGATGATGGTGGTGTTGGTGGTGATGAGAATGCTGGTGATGATGATAAAGATGATTGTCATAATGGGCTGCATGACGGTGATGATGAAGACTGTAAATAATGGTGACGGTGATGATATAATGTTTGTGATGTTGATGATCAAGAAGATGATGATGATGATATGATGAAGACATTGATTTTGCATTCCACTTATCAGTGAGAACATAATATTCTACATATATTATAATATTTTAAAAAAGTAATGTGTTCATTAATGAGGCCTAATTAATTGCCTTTTGTTGTGCTTCTTTTTAATGTCCAATATTTCTGTTTCTCCAACCTCCTACAGTATACTAAGCTTTATTTTCAATGTTTATTTTCTGATATCAGGAAGCTTAATATGTATATTCTGTGAAATTTGTTAGTATTTTCTGAAAGAAGGAAGATTCAGCTCAGAATTAGCTCAGTCTTTCATTTAAGTTAGCTAATATTCAAGACTAAAAGATCATAATTGGCAAACTAATTGTTTTCCTCCAAATTTTTGTTTGTAGGACCAGTTGAAGCAATTGAAGCAGAAAGTTACTCAAACAATAGATTATGGAAACAGGTAAAGCCTGAGACCTATGAGAACACAAATCATTTAGATTTCAAACCTTGAGAGCAAATTAAGGAGAGTTAATCAGAGTGAATGCCAAATGACAGTTTTAACTTCACGGTACCAATGTATCAGCAGATTCATAGTGTTTCACCTCTTTAAGCCCCAGTAGTGGCAAGCATTTAAATTCTCTTCTCAATATCACTAAGTCTTGATCAAACATCAGGTACAGGTCATCAGAATGAAGGTGATGATCACCAGAGATAAAGTGTACTGATGTACATGTAACTTATTAACAAGAAAAGCCCCAGGGGCACTAGACCCCGTCATTGCTCTCCCTCCCCACATGGTGCAAATTATATTATGGTCTCTTAAGATAGGAGCTCAAGCAGTGTAAATTTTTGTATTTGACATGTTTACTGCCATTCCCCCCTACGTCTTCTCTGCACCCTTCTCCCTGTGATAACATGAATCCCTGATAGTGTATACGAGGGATGACCCACACCCTTTTCCTCGGTCAACCACCCTGCCCTTAACTGCATGATGAACAGTGTGGCAAAATATTTTGACCGTAGCGGGACTCAGTTGCATTTTGTAAGAACCCAAATAGTTACAAATGATGTATTGCGCCATCAAATGATGGCGCCATCGGATGAATTCCAGCTCAAATTGTTGGCTTTCAAAGCTCGCCAGCACCTTCATTCTTAGGGGCCGTTTACATGATACCGGAATGACTTTCATTCCAGAACGACTTCATTCCATCCCCATATATTTCTCTGTATCTGTTTACATGATACCGAGATGAAATTTCGTCCCCACACAAGTCATTCCGGAATGAGTTCATTCCAGTTTTCAATCCGAATGAAATTCTCGTTCTGGTATGATATTTCGTTCTGGTATCATGTAAACTGAAAACCAACTCGGTTCCGAGATGAAAACGCAAACCGTGTAGTCTGGGGCGAGTGGCGCATGCGTATCATTTTCAAAATGGAGGACAAAACGGATGCTTTCAAGATAGCTGAGCCGGTCGATTTTGTCATGTGAACTTCATTCTGGAACGAAACTCATTCCGGAATGAAACTCATTCTGGTATCGTGAACAGCCCCTTACTCTCATCAAACAGAAGGCAACTCCATTGAATTACTTGACTGTACTTTTGTACACCGATTTCCCGAAAGATTTTGATAAAGCAAACCAAAACTGTCGAAAAATGCTTGCATTTCACTGTTGAATATTTAACCTTGCTTGTTTGGCAGAGCAAAAACTGGAAGGTCAAGTCGAGTAGCCCACAAAACTAACAAGATCGAATTGTGACTTTTAAAGCTCGCTAGCACTTCATCCTTGCTCTCGTTGAAGGGATTCTTATGCCAATGAATCTCCAGTAATTTTCTACACTGACTTTCAGGAAAATTTGGCAAATCATCATTGAACAACCAAAAATAGTGTCCCTGTTTACTGACGAGTATTTGTTTGGCTGAGTGAAAACCAAAAGTTTGGGGCAAGTAGCCTAAAAAAATACTAAAGAACAGGTATAACTAGACCTCTCACAGCTACCACCATGTTAAAAAAGTATTTAACAGAAAACATTGTGAATAACGTGCATGTTGAGGCTTAAAGGGTTAGAGTGCTCAAGAGTCACCAACACCCCATGAGAGTATCAAGACTAGCAAGACTGGGAGTTCATGATCTTCAATGTTGACATAATTATCATTAAATGAGCAACTCAGAGTACCAAATGCCATGTCTGTCATATATTTTGCAAAAAGATCAAGCCTTGAAAGTTACACTGTACAGTCATCTGGGTGTCTTGTGAGACTTTTTTGGCTCTCAAGAAGCAATCTGGGTCTCAATACGAAGATCACATACACTGTATTGCAAGACGGAATTTGTGTCTTGGTAGTGGGTGGTGACCTACTCTTGAGTGGTCTAATCTTAATTCTCTTTGTCCCAGCTGGGGCATAAGGCCACAACCATATGCCCTTCACTGAACCCCGCCTGTCTAGTGCTTTGGCCTGGTACCTCTCAGTAATTACCTTATTTAA
>Ga0126336_10002271_pt1 | contig 10817 bp, 5 predicted proteins | sample SidCmetagenome_FD_92530 | JGI IMG/M metagenome (GOLD analysis project Ga0126336, IMG submission 92530) | Coral microbial communities from El Islote,Puerto Morelos, Mexico - Siderastrea C C metagenome | ecosystem: Host-associated > Invertebrates > Cnidaria > Coral | place: El Islote,Puerto...
AAAGTTCAAATTTGCCTCGTCGGTTCTGTTCAAACTCGGTCAGCACACCGCTTGAGTTCGCAGCTTTTCGCAGCGGTTTCGACGCCAAATATAGCAGAGCTAGTGCTTTTTGGTTTTTTCTGTCCACAGCCATGGTTTTTACGGCGTTTCGAACACATTGTGACAGGAAAGACACCATTATTTTCATGCTGAAAGGCAGCTTGTCACGAAGAAAGAAATAAGTATTAAAATTAACTTCTAAAATAACGATAAATGCCCATGGCGTAGTGGACTAGTCACCGGCATCTCACGCCGACGAGCCGGGTTTTTTAATTTAACGACTTGAATGAGAGTATTTTCACAAATTAATAACTGCCAGCAAAACAAAAAACAGACAAAACAAAAAGGGGGGCTCTGCTTTTAGCCTTGGCTAAATCTATGTATTAACGAAACATCATTTTATTTATGTTTGGCTCACACTTGTTTTGACAAGGGACTCCAAAGTTGGTAAATTTTGGAAAATTTTTGGAGCCAAAATGGCTCCCAGGGGGTCCAAATTAAATTGCCTGTCACGTGACCACATTAGTATTAGAAGTCAAAAAAACGTCGATTTGATTACTTGCTCATGACTAGCTTTCAGCAGGCAAAGTTTGAGATAGGGTTGTTTCTGACCATTTCCAAAAATCTGTGAACCTCTCGTGGACTTGCTCTTAAGAATGCAAATACAGAAAGCCAGGTCACCCAGACTAGCGCCGAAAAGCTGCAAACGAATTAGATTTCGATAGAAATTTAAGTCTCTACAACAATACATTCACACTCTTAAAGGCACAAAAATATTGTTGCGACTTAACTCTGATGTCAGGTTTGCTTTTAAATTGTGTGCAAATATATATATGTTATTCACCGGTCGGGAGTCCGTATAGGGAAAACCTGTACCCGAGGTCTTGAGTACGGCCCAAGGCCGCAGGCCGAGGGCGGTACCCAAGACCTCGGGGACAGTTTTTCCCTGTACGGACCGACCAAGGCCGGTGAAAAACGTGTTTATTTTTTTCTGCAATTTTGGAGATGGGACGAGGCGAATTGGTTTGAGAAATGTTTGTAAACAGTCCTTCTACGTGCGCTAGTTCCCACGATCAAAGTTAAGTTAAAGTTATTAAGCTTACGAAAAAGAGCTGCTAGCAAACCGTAGGGATATAAAGGATAGACTAACGATAAAACAGAACTAAAAATATATCACAAAACAACAAGCGTTAAGAACAAACCGCGACGTCTCATAGCAAGAATAAAGAAATAAGCTTTGTCTTGTTGAAAATGAAATCACACGTTTAAATTTGGTTTTCAGTACCGAAAGATCTTTAAAAGAAGTAACATTTTAGTGAAAACTAAGGCTTACACACCACAAATTCCACTGCTTATCTTAGTATTTTAAACATTTTTGTTTGTTCTTGGTCAAGATTTTCGCAAATCGATACTTAGAGAAAACTAAACTGTATAAAAACCTGTTGACATGCTGCAGTTCTTGTCGATCCAAGACACAGCGTTGAGAGGTCTCTTGTTTGACTATTTTAGCTAACAATCATCAGTAACAAAAACACAGGAGTACTCGCCTTTTTGGAGAATAACCAGGCCTTTTATTCCATTGCTGATTTTTCCTTTCACTTTACCACGGTTAGTGAGAGAAAAGTTCCATTAAAAAAAACACCCAACGTTTTGTTTTGCGGAAGTAAAATGATTTCACTTCAAGTTCTCCGGCGGATTAGAGAGGTCCGTACGCGGGGTCCGGATGGGAAAATCCGGACCGCTGGAGCGCGGGTCATTAACCAATCAGAATCAAGGATTTAGGATTCCGGGCTGCTGATGATGCTTCAGAAAAAAAAATAAAATTTAGGGAAGTTTTTGTGCGGCTCATTTGCCGATGTGATTGTTGGACACAAAACCAAATTGTATCGCAGGAAACGAACTCTCCACATAAAAGTGTGATCTGAACTTATATTCAGGGATACATTCGCATTATGATTTATGTCCAGGCAAAAGACTCTTCAGTTATTTTCAATTCGAAGCCAGAGATGTATTGGTAATTTTTTTCGGCATTGTTAGCTTTTTGTGTCGTAGGACAGTTTCTTTAATTAATATTGCTATACATGCATAACTTCAACTTTATCACCCTTATCTTCGTCCTCAACCATATCCTGGGGTTCTTCTCCTTTGACAGTCTTGATGCTTGGGCAGTGTTGACGATCTTATCAAACTCGAAGTCGTTGCTTTCTTCAGCGTCAAAAAACGCAGCACAATCGCAAAAAGCGAGGAATAGTGCGGTAAGCAGAACAACACCTGAGGAGCTTAAGGATAATCTCACTTTGAAAATGTGGTTTGTACAATATACGGTTTCCCGGTCTGCGCGACCTAAGCACAGCTTTCACAGAAAAAATGGTGGTTGCTCCTTTTAAAAACGCCTACTTATACCGTTTTCACCAGTTGGAATTGATTACAAGACAGAGTAATGGAGTAATGCAAGATGGCTGAACACAGTTTGCGCACGCTCTATGATTTTTACTGCTGATGTTGGTCGGTGCGTGCACAATTAGCTTTGGAAAAAACAAACATGGCCCCTATGCAGTGATCATTTTAATTTGTTTATTGAGGATCGCGCAAGTTTTATTTTCCGTGTTAATAATCAAATAGTTAGGTGTGAAAACGTTTGTTGTGTTAATGTATAAAAAGCAATACGATTGCAGAAATCCCCTGGCTTTCTAAAAAGTCATTTTTGTGTGTGTGAGCGTCGAGAAACCGTGAAATGAAATGCACATGCAGTTAACTAGAAAATTGTGACTGTATGTTTCATTAGAAATGCCCGATTTGTAAGGAACCTATCATAAGAATTTTATGAAATTTGGCGGAATACCAGTTTAGAATACGCATAAGTCGCCTACCAACAAAATCGAAATCAGTTGACAGAGGACATGCTCACAAAATGTTAAATTGTGAAACACCAAACATCTCTTTGTCTTAATTGCACGAGACCCGTATTAACACTACAAAATGTTTGTAAGTTTCCGAGAGACAAATGATGGGGAAAATATATCTGGATTTTCTGAAAATAAATAAAAAGCATTATTTAACACTAATTTTTTTCTTATCAGCCATGTTGCCATGGTAACGATATTGGGCTCAATTAAAAATATCGAAATATATCCTTTTTGGGCGACAGAAAGTGAGTGGTTTGAAAATAACGACAAATAACGCATAGGTACAAGAAAACTGTGTTCCGCCACCTTCAAAGACATAAATTGATTGGCACTTAAACTCATTTTTTGACGTCTAAAGTAAGTGTTCATGTGTAAAGAATAGTCAAAGCCTTTTAATATAAGTTTGACGCGAGAACAATATACAGGAAACAACAACATTTCTCAAGCACGGCTCACAGCTGTTTAAAAAAAACATATGGTAAGCTTAAAATATAGATAAACTGTTATAATTAAAACTGATTGTTTAGTTTCTTCCACTATCAAGGTAATCAAATCAAATAATACCTTTATTTTTGAACACTGATAAATTCTGACCAATGAAAAAAAGTAGAGTGGGATTTTAACACATTATCTGAACTAGAGAGCCGCTGGGACAGCGCTTGAATGAGTCCCATTTGATCTTAAATGTGTGCAAGAGTCTCTTGCTACAAACATGCGTAGCATGTATTACATGGAAGGAACAAACACTCAGTGTTTCGATTCTATTTCAGAACCATCCTCAGGCAATATCAAATGAGTGTTGCAAAAAAAGTGCATGAGCTAGTAACCCGGTCGTGGGTTCGATTTCCACCTGAGCCACTGAATTGTTTTCAGTGACCAGGATTTGTCAGTATTGCAAAACCGAGGATGGACGCGTAAGATCGATTGGGATTCAAACACGCGTTGTTCCCATCGTAGCTCTGTAGCTCAGATGGTGGAGCAGCGGACTATTAACCCGAAGGTTTTGTGTTCGAATGCCTCCTGAAGCACCCTTTTTTAGTGTTCAGGATTTACCAGTCTTGTCCAGCGATTTATTTATTCTATTCGCACCGTCTTTTGAAGCACTTAAGGCTAAACAGTAGGAGTTAACGAGAAGTTTATCAGTAGCAGTGAAGATTAAGCTCCGAATTGTCACAATCAGCAGATCTATTCATAAAGGGCCGTGGTGTATACAGCTTACAGATTAACTAGATTTAACACAAAGCCTAACTGTTTACTCTGCCTAACTTAATACTTTAATTGCTTTTGAGAGCTGTTTCCTGTGGATTGAGCGTTGCTTACTTTTAAAATGTCGTTTCATGAACTTCCTTGCACTTATCTTAGTACTTATAGCATTGAATACTAGTTTACGAAATAGATTCTAATATAATAGCAATATAGTAAGAAATATAGCAACTTAGTCTTCTAAGACGTTCTAACATGTTCTTGAGAATATTCTAAAACGTTGATAAAAAAAACTAGACTTTAAGAAGCATAAAATAATGCAAAATATAGTAGCTTAAGACAACTAAGTTTTATTTGGTCAAAAAAGTCTGAACGGCCTGATAAGTCCTTGATAAAGGTACTTACGTATTTCTTTTAAAGCAGCTAAAGCAGTGGGTTATTGTAATTGTAATCTTTCTCGATTTCGAATAGCTATAATGACTTTCAACTTAAATCATCAAAGCAAAAAGAAAAATAAATTAAAAATACGGCGGACGATTAATTCTAGAGTTCAGGCATAATCAGTGTTCCTTAAACACTCGGTCGTAAAAGCAAAGTTACACCCCACCATAGCACAAGGGGAGTCTGGGGTGATCGACCCTTCCCCTTGGGTTTTTGTTGTATTACAGTATGTCGGAAATAGTAGAAAGCCTGTGATGTGCCCTACAAGATGAGGTGTATATTATGGGTTGCGGGGCTGCCATCTTGGATTATACCCAGAAATCGTCAGAAAACGGCGGAAATTAAAACCGTTTTGATGCTAGACGTGTAGAATATGTCATGATTAAACACTTTGCCCCCTTTTGTCAACTTTTTTTTACTTTCTCCACTTAAAAAAGGTGAAAACACGTATTTTTTCAAAAAAAGGCTTGGCAACCTACTACTTATGACGACATTTCTCGTAACCATAGCAGCCGATTCTTACGAACTTGTGTCAAAATGTGTCTAAGGATATGCGTACACCTACTCAAAACGGCAAGTGCAGATGAAAAAGTCATCTTGGAAAAGAATCAAGAAAAACCTAATGCAGGATTGGGGATGGTGCCCCCCCCCCCCATCTTGTGCGTCCAGGTTTTAATGGCTCCAGCAAAACATGTTCGTTTAACATCTAGTAGACTCGGGCACAACTTTTCCATTTCCGCAACACTTACGTGATGCAAGGTCGTACGAAGTATATCTGCAACAACTTGGAATTAAGCCTCTCTTCATCACGACTTTTCCAGAGCAGCACATCTGCGTCTGTGTATCGTAGGAAACAGATCCACAACACCCAGAACGGTTACCCTTCTTGACCACAACTTTGCCGGAACAGCAGATCTGAGAGTCGAGGCTATATGCAGTAAACTCACAACATCCGGACCGAATTCCTCTCTTTATAGTAAGTCTACCGTAGCAACACATCTGACGCTGGGTATTATAGGAAACAGAGCCACAGCAGCCAGAATAGACACCTTTTTTGGCAAAAAGTCTTCCAGAGCAGCACATATGGGAATTGAGATTATAAGCAACGTCCCTGCAACATGCTGACCTATTTTCTTTCCTTGCAGAAATTCTACGAAAACAACACTTCTGAGTCTCTGTGTCATAGGAAACAGAACCACAGCAGCTAGAACGAACACCTCTCTTGGCCACTACACTGAAGGAGCAGCAGATTTGAGAATCAAGGTTAAAAGCAACGTACCAGCAACATGAGGATCGACTTCCCTTTTTTGGAACAATTCTACCAGAGCAGCACAACTGTGTCTGCGTGTCGTAGACAGCGTTTCTGCAACACCCATATCGAGCACTAGAAACAACTCTTCCAGAGCAGCAGATTTCAGAATCGAGATTGTAAGCACCGTACTTACAACAAAAAGACCGATTTCCCTTTTTTGCAACAATTCTACCAGAACAGCATAGTTGATTTTGGGTGTTGTAGGCAGCATGACCACAACACCTAAAATGAAAACCATTTTCAGCAGGTACTACTCTTCCAGAACAGCAGATTTGAGAATCGCGATTATAAGCGGTGTACCCACAACATCCGGACCACCTTGCAGTTTTTGCAATCACTCTACCTGAACAACACAGCTGAGACTGCGTGTTGAAGGCAACAGATCTGCAACAGCCAGAACGGACACCTCCCTTGGCTACAATCTTAAAGGCGGGGCAACACAAATGTGTCCTCGTGTCATAGGCAGCGATTCCGCAACAGACAGATCGAGCACCAATCTTGAAAACAACCCTTCCAGAACAGCAGATTTGAGAATCGAGATTATAAGCAATGTACCTGCAGCATCGGGATCGAATTCCTTTCCTCGCAGTTATTTTCTCGAAACAACACATCTGAGTCTGTGTATTGTAGGAAACAGATCCACAACAGCGAGACCGAACGCCTCTCTTGGCCACAACTTTGCCGGAGCAGCAGATTTGAGAATCCAGGTCATAAGCTGTGTAACTACAACATCCCGACAGAATTCCTTCCCTCGCGGTGATTCTACCGAAACAACATATCTGAGTCTGTGTATTGTAGGACACGGATCCACAGCAGCGTGAGCGGACACCCTTCTTGGCCACGATTTTGTCGGAGCAGCAGATTTGAGAGTCAGGGCTATAAGCAGTGTACTTACAACATCTGGACCGGCTTTCTAATCTTGTGACAATTTTACCGGAACAACACATATGAGTCTGTGTGTCAAAGGAAACAGATCCACAGCAGCCAGACCGAACACCACTCTTGGCCACAACTTTGCCAGAGCAACAGAGCTGAGAATCAAGGTTATATGCGGTATTCGCACAACATTCGGACCGAATTCCTCTCCTCGCAGTAATTCTACCGAAACAACACATCTGAAGCTCTGTATTGTAGGAAACAGATCCACAGCAGCCAGAACGGACACCTTTTTTGGCCACTACAATGCCAGAACAACACATTTGAGAACTGGGCACTACACTGCCGGAGCAGCAGATTTCAGAATCAAGGTTATAAGCAACGTACCAGCAACACGAAGATCGACTCCCCTTTTTTGGGACAATTCTAGCAGAGCAGCACAACTGTGTCTTCGTGTCGTAGGCAGCAAATCCACAACACGTAGATCGAGCACCAATCTTGGAAACAATTCTCCCAAAACAGCAGATTTCAGAATTGAGTTTATAAGCAGTGTGCCTACAACATGAAGACCGAATTCCTTTTTTGCCAACTATTCTACCAGAGCAGCACAAATGAGTCTCTGTACTGTAGGATGCAGCCCCACAACAGGCAGATCGAACACCACTCTTGGCCACTACTTTGTCAGAGCAGCATATTTGGGAATCAAGGTTATAAGCTGTGGATCTGCAACACCCGGACCGAGATCCGTTCTTGGCATTAATTCTACCAAAACAGCAGAGCTGAGTCTGTGTATTGTAGGCAGCGGAGCCACAACAGCTACTTCGCGCACCCACTCTTCTTACGGATCTTCCCAAACAGCACATGGTGCTGGGAGTTTGATGACAAGGTATTGCCTCTCGACGATACCTCAGTTTTTCAGCGAGTCCTCCTGAGAAAAGAAGTATAATAGGAATCATTAAATGCTTCAGAATTTGCTTAAGAGAAACTATAAATTCACAATTAAGAATAATGGAGTGATTATTGCCTCCTTATAACTCGTACTGCTTTGATTCCTTCGCATAATACTACATACCATGACTTAATATAGGTCGTAACAGAGGGCAAAAAGCATGATTGAGGAAATATAAGTCACGATTCTGCAACTCAGCTGTAACTGATGCTTATGCATCAGAATTATGAGGCATGAAAATTTAATCTGTCTGTCTTATGCGATTTCTCCGGACCTTCATCCAATTCTCCGTTGTTCCGTCAGTCATCTACGAAATCGTGACAAACATGAATGTAAATTATCTAAATTTCATAAGTTTACTGGTGACTCTCGTCATTTTTCCATCGTGTTGTTCTCCCTTCAAAGCGTTGAAAGGACATGTATCGAGTTGTCTCCATTGATATTTAGGTAAAAGGTTTTACACGTACACTTTTTCAACATTAATAAATATAGCTGATAAAGAAGACCCGGTCATGAAATGAAGAAGATGCATAATCCAGCGTGTCGCATTAACGTGGGCAATTAGGGAATTTGAGTTCCCTTCAGACGTCCAGCCCTTTACAGTTCCGGATACTGGTTGAATTGTCTAACCACTAAGCTACATGATGACTTGTGTTAAGCTAGGTCAAATTTAGGTTTACTGTGTGACACGCAACCTGCATATTTTTTAAGATTACCAAAGTCGAAAACGTCATGGGTGGTGACTAATAAAATACATTTTTAGGTCTTTTATGAAAAGAAAAATACACATTCAATTCAGCATCTGAGTCCGTGCTGAATAAAACATCTTTTCGGTCTCAAGAGAGAGCTCAAACATTTCACCTTTACTTTTTATCATCGGACAGGATAGAAGAGAGCGAGGAGTGCTTAGATTTAAATGCTATCGTACATTGCTTAACACTAAATCCAGTACATGGCTGTTTAGCTATAAAACCAGGGGTGGGTACGGGGTACGTACTACCCTATGTAAGCTACATAGGCATGTGTCTCACCAAGGGCATGGTTTTGGAGCCGTTATGGTCCGAAACTGTGCTATGGATTTTAACCATTTTGGTCTGAAATTGGGTATGGCTTTGCCTTCTGGTTTGAAATCGGATATGTTTTGTTGACGGAGCTACGAGAGAATGTTTATGGGTTCTAAAATTGGTACAGCTCTTAGGTCTGGAAATAAGCGTAAGTTTTAGAGGCAATGTCTGAACCTGGGAGCGCATGCCCGGCAAAAATTCCTAGGAGACCCTCCCTCCCCTCCCAGGCCCGTTATACTTTATTCGGGGTCCGGCGTTCGGCTGTTTGTCACTTGGTCTTAGTAGTACGTGTTTTTGCAAACAACAAATATCCCATTTGTGTTCCTTGACCTTATAAACAAAGTTGTCAGTCATGTCAAGATATAAAGGTTAGATCTTTAGTAACTGTGCTGTTCACATCCTGTGTCTCCTTCGTCTTACGACCCATCAATGATCATGGTCGAAGCCAGAGAATAATAGCTTGCTGATGTTTTAATGAATCATTATTAAAAATGTGGATTCCTTACTACAGGGGCGAGATGTTGACGGAAAATTAAATCCACCAGTGCTACTTGCGCGAAAATAAACAAAAAAAAAAAAAGAAAGAAGGATCTTTTTTGTGTGGAATAGGGAAACGCGTTTTGCACGAGTTTCACTAGTAACGAGGTGAAAGTTTCGCGGAGGAAGACATGCCTCACGTTTACACATGTATAGCAGGCATGTATAGAGTGTGTGACATTTGTCACTTGCGAAAACATGCAAATGAGTCCAACGTGATAAATTTTTGAAATCGATAATCGTGGTGAGCTGATAGCAATTAGGCCATCAAGCAATCATCGCGTGAACAAGATAAGAAACTCTTGATGAGTAAGATAACCCCCACATACCCCCAACCCCCTCTTCCCCACCTCCGAGAATTCTATCAGCCTGATAAGAGGGATATCTATTTTTTGTGGTTGTCCATTCTCGTCTCAAATTGGATAAAGTTAACAAATCGAATCGAATACAAGCTAAACAAGGCAAACGGTAACAAACCATTGCAAAGGAATGTGGCATACCTATGTTTTGAATACTACTTTCGGTAGTGCTGCCAGCTCTAATTTCATCTTCTCTTAGATCGTCGAAGATTTCATCTTCCCAGTTGCTGATGAGTTCCGCACTTGTTCCGATTTCCTGCGTCCTGATAAATTGCTCGCTGGCGATGTGACTTTCATCGTGGTAAAGGTGTTGATTTCTGTCGTAGTCGAAACATTCCTGGTTTTCATTAGTTTCGTCGTCCTCTCTGGACGATTCTCCAACTGATGAAAGCGACAAACCTTGATCACGGCAACAAATTAACACTATCAGAAGAGCGAAGTGGCAAATCTTTCCTTTCTCTGCCATATTCTGCCGTTGACGAGATAGGTAAGAATTTCAACTCTAGGTAATGTAACGCGTTGTACTGGCCAATGGAAAGTTACGAGGCAACCTCTAAAGTATGAATTGCGTGTTCAGGCTCAGCTAATGATAATAAAGGTTCTCTCTATTTTTTGACAGCAGCTTGCGTATTGAAAAAACCTTGACGTCTAAAGCGGATTGAGTTAAGCGCCGGAAATGTTGAAAGTTTTCAGGAAATTGATTGACAAGCTTCCTTGGCCTTATACAGAGACCGCGTTCTGTACCCCATACAAATCATCATACAAATTGTCTAGCAAACATTTTACATGGAATTGTCTAGCATTTCCTTCTGAGCCTGGCAGGGTATCATAATCTGTTCAAATGTCAGAAACTGTTGTCAATTTGAAAGAAGACCGGGTTTAGGCAGGCCATCGCGGTCAAAAGTAGATATCATGATATCACTAATGATATCTCGTGATATCATGATATAACATGATATCATGATATCTTGGCTTAAAGATATTATGGTATTTTCTTTTCCGGAAAGATATCATGACGTCATGATATCTAAGATATCCTGGTAGCACGATATCCGGAGAGATATCATGACGTCATGATATCTTGCAAAATTAGTTGTCATCATTGTTACCGATAGTCACGGCATGTATTTA
>Ga0126336_10002272_pt1 | contig 10817 bp, 7 predicted proteins | sample SidCmetagenome_FD_92530 | JGI IMG/M metagenome (GOLD analysis project Ga0126336, IMG submission 92530) | Coral microbial communities from El Islote,Puerto Morelos, Mexico - Siderastrea C C metagenome | ecosystem: Host-associated > Invertebrates > Cnidaria > Coral | place: El Islote,Puerto...
ACTCAAACTAGTTAAATTTTACCCCTATTGGGATTGGTCCGAAAGCAACCGCAACCCCGATTCTTTTGTTTTAAACTCGCCTGGTGATTGGCAGAAAAACTTCGGGTGGCCCCAGTTGAATTCGTTGCACTATACGTGAGCGTTTCAGTTTAGGCACTTTTTGTTAGAAGTATACCAGGAGCATGAATTGGTTATCAAAAACATCTGCTGTCACTCAAAGTGATGACGTCACAAACTGAATAAGGACTATGGTCCTTTACGAGTGGTTTTAGGAGGCACGGGTGTCAATGGGTAAATTTTGAGTGATTTTTTGCATCACGTGTCTAACTGTTCTGTCGGGATGACGCGCAGACACACACGTTATAGGCCATAACGCACAACAAACCATGCGTTAAATTTGATATTTTAAACTTTCCTACGCAGCAGACCGTTGCCGGGAAGTGCTGCCCTGTAGTGGCTGTCTAATACATTGTACTATGGTTGGAATGTTGGGACAGCATTAATAGCGCCCTTCAAGGTTATTTTGTGCCCTAAGTATACTTCCGTGTTTACAGTGTGTTGCCCAGTACCTGACCACCTCAGTTTGCAACTGTTATATATTCCCTCTCTAGATCGGAGGAATTCTGAAATTTATCTGAGACAATCCACCTCCTAGCTCAGTGTTTAGAGCGTCCTACCGGTGAACGGAATGTCATGGGTTTGATTTTCACCAGAGAATAAGATTTTTTCTTTTTCCCACATTTGCGACATTCTAAATATTCCACCTTTCTTATGATGTAAGAAGTCTGACGTTTTTAAGCCCGAGCCAAGCGAAAACAAGAGGCGACGAAAGCTCAATCTCTTTGACAGCGCGCGAGAGCCAGTGAGAGTTGACGATAGTTAGAGGGCCAAATGAGAGCAGAACTTCCACTTATTCCAATGAAAAATCAGGTAGATACGAACTCTTTGAGAGGAAAAAAGAGTCCCCTGGGAGTGCATGCGAGTTTGAAGCCACGCGAGAGTGGGAGTTGTTATTTCTTGATCATGGTTTGCGCCTTCAAGTGGATACATTAGAACCTATGGGACCATTTTGCTATCTTAGGCGCCAGAAAAATTTGTGACAGTTTTTCAAGATAATGCTCACAACTTGAAGAAACAGCCATCATAAACCAGTGCCGCCATTTTTATGATAGAAAACATTGAAAATGACGATAGTAATATATTTTTCAGTTCAGAGGAGTTGCCCAATTACATATCGATCTATCGTGTTGACGCGCAAGGAAGATTTTAAGGTGAGTGTAACAGTTTAGAAGACAAATCTTATTTTACTTTATATGAACTCAAAATAATTCTAAATCGATGAGTGTTCAGAACATAGTTACTTAGCTCCAATAAATAAGCTTGCGTTTCACCCCAAGCAGGCAGTTGCTGAATTGGGCGTATTTTATGTTACGGTCATTGGTTTCGGTTTACCGGTATTAACTCTGAAATAAAATGTTGCTTTCCCTTTCAATCTTTTTCGAAAACGCGAGGAACATAAAAAATGTTGAATGTTTCATATTCTTTTAGCACCAATATGGTTGAGTTGCCCTCCCCCTGATGGGTTCGGGGGTTTTCGTTAACAGGAATAACCTCCTACGCAGACGTTCTTTTGCTGAAACGAACGGCGATTTACGTAGACCAATCACAACGCACTTCCAAACCCTGGAGGTCTGCACTTTGGACCTTCAGAAATTTGGCGCAAGTACGCTTCAAACAGATGGTGTTTGACAGTGTTTGAGCTATTTACTGGGCTTTTAGTAACTGCTTGGCCTGAATGACCTCCGTTACCTTCGGATAACTTTTGCCATCATTTTCCCTAAAGTCAGAAGATGTATGAGTGGTTGGGAAGAGTTGACAAATTTCAATGATTTGGCTGCAGTACGTTGTTGAAAATGTCTTTTTCTAACTTCTAATTTGCATACCAGGCACGTACTCCATGTGCACCGACATATACGCTGTTGTGAAGCAGGCAAGGCACTGCTCATTTTGTTTAACGTTAGTCATACAAACCCCATAAATTGAAGTGTTAACGTCGAGCGACCCGTTCGCCTGCTATCATCGGACGACATTAATTAAAATAGCTTTCAGCGAAATCTCGCGCGCTTATTGTTTAGTTCTAATTACTTCTTTCTCGTAATCCTCCTTTATCCCCTGTTGAACTGATCAAAGCATTGCTTCCTTGTTTTAATCTTTTGAAATCGAAGTAAACGCTTGTAACACTTCGTACAGACGACGAAAGGGTCGCTCGACGAAAACACTTCAATCTATTTCCAAGGCGCTTTCAATCAATACTTGTCTTCTCACAATAGGGTTTAAAGCAAACTTACGGAAAAAACAGTCGTTTCCGCCAATTTTTTGGAGTTCCATTTACACATGAAGCACCAATTTCGATAAACACAGGGAGAGATTATTCAACGAACACCGGGAATCAATCACCTCAAAGGAAGCTTGTTCTAACGCAGCTTGTTATGATTGGCTCTTTAGCAGTCTCCACGCGATCTACAGGTGATCTTCACAAACAAAGGGAAAGGAATGCGCCGCTCGTTTCAGCAGACGTTCGTTGGGAAGGAGTGCTTGACGAGCCAAAAGAACGTCTGCGTAAGAGGCTATGACAGGAATAAACGTTGTAAAAAATGTCATTCTCCTGTGGTGGAGTTTCAGATAGAAGAAATTATCACGTAGACTAGTATAGCAGCTGAAACTTGAAAGGGCAACGTTTTTGAAGGGGAATTCGAGATGACATTCAAAACCATTCACATCCGGTTTGTTGGTTGGTTTTTCTGCCTGTTAAACTTGCCTCTTCACTAAAACGTACGTACTAAATGTGTTAAAAAATTTCAGACATTTAACCAAACCTTTTGCAATCCCTTCGCTCAAGTCGGATAGGTAGACTGCTTGATGACACCAACTGTAAAACCCAATGGAAAACAAGTCCAAAACATTATTTGGATAAATACGGTGGCTTAGCCTTCTTGTTAAGTTGTAACCATGAAGCTAAATGTTTGGATCCCAACATTCCTTTGTTTTATAGGGAATCGTTGCAATACTTTCATGAACTAATTAGTATGTAAGGAATAACAAGGAAATAACTATCAAAGGAAAAACTCTGTTCTGGAAACAGTGGTTTGAAAAAGGGATTTACTTGGTGCAAGGTCTATTGGATAACGATGCTAAATTTTTGTCACTGCAGAAGTTTCAGGAGAAATTTAGATTAAGAGTCGCTACCTGCACTACTTCCAGACCATTGCTGCTATTTCCAGTGATTTATAACGAACTGCATTTCAAACCAAAATCACATTGGAGGATCTTTTAAAAATCCAACTACATTTCAGTAAACTCAAGATCTTCGTAAAGCACTGCCTAAAATGCGATGTAAAGACTATTACAAACTTTTTAAAAATTCTGTGTAACTGAGCCCACCAGTGTCAAAACTTGGAACCAACAATTTCGCAACTCTTTTACCCACTGGAAAGATAACTTTGCAAAGATACAGAATAACCAAGGACAGCAAACTTAGACAATTTATTTTTAAGTTTGTGCAAAGAATAATTGTCACAAAGAAAGAACTTCTGAAATTTAAAATTACCACGGATCAATGTGCCTTCTGCTCAAACCATGATGCCATTATCCACACCTTCACGGAACGCTCTGTAACAACGTCAATTTATACTTATACTAGCGCTTTGAATTGGTTTAATTACTTATACGAATAATGTAAGCGTTAACCCCTCAACCGAAGAAATCTTTTTTCACCTGAAAGACGCAAAGTCCAATTTTACCACGGCCCAAGAACGCAGACTGGATCTTCTCTTGTTGTGTGCAAACTGACAGTATATTTGTGCTGGTAAGATAGCTTTGAAGACTCCCAATGTTACAGAATTACAGAGGAAAATCGAAACGTATTTGAAAATTGAAAACGTCTTTTAACTCTATTAAATATGTTTGGTTATAGACCTTCCTTTATTGCTTTAGCTATATTTATCTATTTACTTATTTTGCTCTTTATTACTTCATTGTCCCGCCTGTATGTGTATCAATAATATATATTCAATTTAAAGTTAAATGGTTTTTGTACTGTAATTTAACCCTTTTCAAACCTGTGTTTTGTAATAATAAAATAAAGTGAGTTGTGAGTTGTAAAAAAAATCGAGTCCACAGTACCAGTTCAATAAGGCATTCATTTCAGCTACAAAGATTCGCAACTGGACGGCCAAGAAATTCACAAAAAGGGAAACGAGAACAGAGGCGCTACAACAAAGGCATTTCTCAGAATTCTTGTCAGGTTTTTAAGAATTCTCGTCTCTCTGAGTTTCGGTTCCACTGCTCTCTTGCTAAGACGGGCCTCTGGGGCACCGTCTTAAAGCAATACAAAAAGAAAGGAATTTCGTAGGTCATTCAAGGTCACTGAACGATTTATTGGTATGTCAATGATATATGGGGGTGCGGATCGGGACGGAAGAAGGCTGATATTTTGACCGTGGTTATCTTGGGGACATGGCTAGGTGAATGCAATGCCTCTACCACGTTTAGGAGGAATTCAAAAAAATGGTGGCACGAACGATTGTTGTACACAACAATTTTCAAGAGGGTTTGGACATTATACGGATCAAAATAGGTCATTCAAAAGTATAGGAAAGGGCTCAAAGCTGCTTAAAGGAACGAATTAGTTGTTCTAGGACAAAATATAATAGTTTCCTCATTGAATGTGGGCAACTGACATTCCTCATCTGAATGTCGGCAACTGAGAAATGAGGCATACATTTCGGACTTTGGGCTTCCTGAGGCTTTTAAAGCCGCTTTCTGGGTAAAATGACAAAGCTATTCCCAGAGTAATACACGTATGATAATGAATTTATTTAGTTATGAAAAGTCTGTCTTAAACTCAGACAAACTACTTCAATCTACGCATTTGAAATGTAGATCATTAAGAGGGAACAAAAACGCTAAAATCGACACTGGGTTAATGTTGTTTTGACTTTAAACCAAATGCAATTGTATAAAGAAAAACTTTTAACCCCGGGCGTTAAGTAAGGGATCACCTTTCGACAAGTATTCATGTAAATATACAGGTAACGCAATTTTGTAAAACGCATGACATTTCTAATACTGAAAATATGAGGGCTGTAGGAGAATTCAGAAGTTTAATTCTAGCAACTATACGCTTTGGTTTGAAGTTCTTGCGGGTTTTCAGTTTTGCCTTATGTGTTTTTTTGCAATTTCGAAAACAGAAAAAATGTTAAAATTTCTTTAGCTCATGAACCAAGTGGCTCACAAGAAAAATCCAACTTGTAAGGGCCCGTCTTTGACAAACCACAGGTTTGTCTGGTTCAAAATGCTTTGCTTTTCTTCTTTTTCAAACAAAATTGTCAACACTCTCCTCTTACAGTAAGACCCGGTTCAAACGTCGAACTTTACATGTACCGAGCCTAATTACTAGGTTCGGCACATGTAAAGCTCGACGTTTGAACCGGGCCCTGTTTAGTTTATATTAGAGCCAGATACCACATGTAAGAGCCAATTAATTTGTTAGGGAGTCACAACACAAATTTAAGATAATAAAGCATTTTAAATATTAGGTTAATGAGAATCGAAGATACCGGCTTTCAAACAGATTCCGGTGCACTAAGTAACCAAGAAAAATCATGCAACAGGATCGGTTGGATAAAGTCCAAAACGAATGTAGTTCCCCGCATTTTTGTGGTTCTTAACGCAACCAATAAAATGTTTGACGATATATAGCTTGTTTCAATACCGGAATTGCAGTGGTTGTACTAACCCCGCATCGTGCATGCGCGTCATGCTTGTGCCGTCTTATTGGACAGAGGTTATACAAAATAGGGAAAACGTTTCAGTGGAACTAAAAATGTTCAATGAAAAATCCAAAAAATCTGTTTATCGAAAGCTGCTCGGTCAGATGAGCTTCGAAAATAGGCACTAGGCCTCTAAAAGCTTAACCCTATTTAGCCTTGGGGCGGGGGAGGGGCACATTGTGCCCGCGCTGACTTTAACGTATTATAACTTTTAAACAGCTGGACGAATAATCACGAAATCTCCTGACTTTTCCTAAAATTTATCAGAGAAAATTTTCCTGTGTCAATGACATGTCTATGATGATTGACGTTTCCATAGCAAGCGTCTACTCGGAAGTGTATTTTGACTATTTTCTGTGTTTTTCAGTCTTTTTTTCAGTTTTTTCCCCTTCGTTTGTAAGAAGAAGAGAATCCTTTACTTTCGTGTGCTTGTTTTGATTAAGCATGTTTCTTAGAAAAAATTAATGTTTTTCGATGTCGTCATTGTCAGTTGAATGACTGCAGGCTCAAGATGGCGGCCCATTTTTCAAACTGGCTGGTTTTTGACGTCATTGTGACGTCACGACACTCATAATTGACACGTCATAAGCCCAATCTGTTAAGCTAAGGACGTGCTACAATGGTGCCAAGTTTAATTACAAGAGCGTTAATACTTTTCGAGATCTGTAGGGGGGCTCTCTGTGCCCCCCCCCGGCTCAGAAACTCGTAAAAAGCCCAGGCGAAATAAGGTTAACGTTTACACGTTCAATAGATCTGTTATTATTCTGAAAAGTAACACCTAATATTTTTAAGGAATTAACTTGCTTGATTCCTTGAACAGGAGTCATTTGTACAGCTGTTTTCTTACTGAGTGTAATTATCTCGTGACCATTTAAAAAAGTGAATAATTACATCATCAGAAAGATCAGCTTTAGCCTTACACACTTTAACTAGCAAAGTTGTATCATCAGCAAATTTTATCATAAAAGTTAGTTCATTTTCATTAATGTCCAGATCATTAATAAACAAATTAAAAAGGTACGGGCCGCTCACACTTCCTTGAGTGGTCCCTTTATTGACTTAATGCATAATTGACATTATGCTTATGCTTATGTCGAGTTTTGACAATGGAAACTGGAGGCGACATAAGCACAAGCACAAGCCAAGTACGGTATACTGCGCGTCCGTATGTCTTTATGCTTATGTCGCAGTTTTGGCAACGAAAACTGGAGGCGACATAAGCAGAAGCAAAAGCACGAGGCAGTCAACCACAAAGATGTCGTTTTCGTCCACCATCTTGTTTAAGATCGACGAGGGCTGGCATCGAGAATTGCGTCACGTATGGTATTCTGCGTGTGCTATGTCCTTTGTTTACTCACTTGCTTACGCTTGTCTTTACGCTTGTCTTTGTCTTACGCTTGTTTATGTCCTAGTGAAAACCAGCCTTTACTGATTAACGTGATGCCTTCGTTTGTCGACGAAAACAAGCCAAGGGGATGGACCCTCTACCTCAGCTAACTGAAACAGATGTTAAGACGCACGCACTGTTAACTTTTCTGCCGCGCTATGAGAAAAGTTTAGTTAACCCGGTACACAGGTAGCTCTTGCATAAAATTGTTGTTTTACGACGACTTTTTCAACAAAAACATGCAAATTTCGTGGATTTAAGCCTTTTATGGTGAACCGCTGCGTTTTAACAAGTCTTTTCTAGCCATATGTAATGACAACTGTCAGGAGCCGATTACCCGGAGCGAACAACTTCGACGCTGCCTCTGTAGTATGGCCTTTTCTCAAGTTGGGTTATTTTTATATGACCCGAAGTCTTCCACAGATGACAGAACATCCCAGAGACTTCCAAATATCTTCGAAGATGACCCGAAGTCTGTCGCTATAACACCGTTACACGAACACATGGCAGTTGTACGGGCCAGAAATGAGCTCCTGCATCTGTTAAAGGGACGCGAGAACTTAAAAAAAAATATTCAAGTCCAAGTCCTGGACAGAGAAATTCATTCTAAAACGTTTGCTCTGTTTTAAGCATAGCTGCCATCTTTTCATCACGCACCAGGAAATGTACGCTCTAATCACTCAGTTTTTAAAAAGTTACTTTACTATTAGCATTACAATATAGAAACTATAAGAGCGGTTGTAGTAAATTTGGCCTACCGTAAAGTTCCCAAAGTATCGACCCTCCGAAAGCAGCGGCCCTCCTGGAAGTAGCGACCCTCAGTGAGGTAACGAACCTCAGAAATGAACAATATGAATCGTAGCTTGATCGCTGACATTTCGACAGTCGAGACAGTAAATTATGACTTGATGAGTGTAACCTGAAAAGAAACTGTCATGGTAAAGACTGTTGTTTTTTGACTGTACTGGAATTAACACCTAATAAATACAGTAGAACCGCGCCACGCGACCATTTCTTGTGGCCCAAACGAACCTCGTTATTCTGACTAGCTCGTTACTGCGACCAAAGACTACCTTTTGGAGTCCCAAAGCTTTAATCTTCTATATAAATTCACCCATTAACACGACCACTCGACTGAAATGCCTTGTGGCTTATTAAATGACAATTGAGCATTACTGAATTTGGTAACCGATTACGAAGCCATTTTGCCTTCTTGTTCATGTTGCCTTTCTTTGTCATTCTTCTATTTGAGCATTCTTCCTTTTTGTAGGCTTGACATTGTTAACCTGTTTATACGATCACCCCGTTAAAAAGAACAAAATTTTCTGCCCATCGGTGGTCGTAGTAACGGGGTTCCACTGGCAGTGTCCTTTCTATTAATGTTTTTAGATAGGCCAGCTCTTTTCAGTATGCTACACATTTTTTCTACCTCAAGGTTTCGACCAACACTAAGGAAATGTAGTAAGGGGGCTGCTTAATCCGAAAGATAAAAAGACTGTTGCTTTGGGAGATTTTAATTACAGTATTCGAAAGTATCTTTTTACTTTCCAAGTCAAAAAACTTCTAACTCATGCGTTACAAGTGATTTCGTCCATGCTAAGTACAAGGGATCACCGTACTTGCTTTTAAAGTCTTCTTGCAAAGCTGCAATACCCAATCGATTTTCCGTTCCTATCAGTGTTGTCAGATCATGTACGCGAACCGACTCCCCAAATATCGGTCCCGCAGTGGCTTTGCCCTTAACTCCACCCGTTACGAAGTGGTCCGAATTTACAGCCCATGGATACAACTTTTCTGGAGGGAATCCACGCGGATTCGTGAGCCTGAAAAGGAATGAATCTGGACTTGGAACAAACTCAAATTCAACATTCGCAGCTGAAAAAGAAAAGTAAGAATATAATAAAGTCAAGTTTCTGCATGGGAAAGGAGGTTATATGTCAATCGAGCGAGTAACATCAAAACATCTACAGCGGCCAAACGTGCAAAGTTAGTGCACTTCCTGATTAAGTGCCTTGAGACGTGCTAACCTCGTTCCCAGAGTCCTTTATCAAGAAAGGGCCTGGGAACTAGGCTGGAGATATTGTCTCAGTGGATAAGTCTACGCCAGTGCGAAGTTTGTTTAAAAGCAAATCAAAAAATGCTGCGGCAAATCGAATACATGCTCGAAATTCTTTTTATTTCCAAGCGAAATAGTGACGCGTTTTAGTCGTTGACGAATTAAAAAATTACAGTCCATAATATCGCATGAGCAATAGACAGTTTTTTGTCTCGGCCATAAAGTACTGAGATGTTACTGATGTAAACTTTCCGTTGAACAGAAATTGTTAATGTCTTTTTGGACCGGGCGATTTTTCGTGGAGCGATGTGACCATGGATAAAAGTGAACGGACACGGAATGCTTTCCTGGAGATCTCTGTGTGACACTGAAGCCCGTTTCAAATGTCGAACTCTTTATGTGCCGAATTTATAATGAAAATAAACCAAAACAATTACTTTTGCTCCTTTGCATTAGATTCGGCATATGAAAAGGTCGACGTTTGAAACGGGTTTAAGGAATTCCAAATTATACTAAACCAAAACGTATAGGTTCTACAGCGGTTAAACGGAGGAAGCTATTTTTATAGTGATTTTTAAAATTAAAGCGTAAAGTTGGAGACAATTTTCGCAAAAGACTTCGGAAGACAGTAGTGCATTCAGCTTACACTTATCAGTAAATACGTCACTTAGAAATAAAAAGGATCTCAAACAAGCAGTCTCTTTTTAACATTTAATTCTATTGTTCAATTTATCTCTAGCAACAAAAACGTGAATGACAGAACCTCGCGAGGCAAAGGGAAGGGCACATGTGATTTGGGTAGGTCGAGGAACTGGCTTGTTTGGTATGGATAAAATACTAAGGCCCCGTCTAGAAGACGTGCACATGCCCACTACTTTGGCACCGTTCGCTGGCAAGGCACGTGTCTGGACATGAATTCATCAGTTCCCGAACTTTTTCCCCATGCTTAAGTTCATAAATTCACCTTCCACAATGTTGTTAATCCGTGGAAATGCCCACATTCCTTGAACATTTTCAGAGTGTCTAACTGTAGTTATCGAGTAGATCTTAAATTACCAGAGAAGAAAATGAGCAACAGAAAGATGCAAGCCACTAAATGAGTTTAAGGATGGAAAACTCTGCGATTTCTGCCAGGCACATGACTGGTTGGGACCAAGCCAGGAAAGAATACCTCAGCCAGTTTCAGATCCTAGTAACCCTGGTCACTATATGGAGCCTTTTGAAACCCTAACGAGTAGAAGATTTCCGGATTTCTGGCAGCCCAGAAAAAAGTTAGAAATCTGCAGACAGAGACACACATTGACCGCTTTGCCACCAAATTTACAGTTGATCCAAGCAAAATTAGAAAACGAGTTTGTGCAGCATCTAAATGATCTTACACAAAGCCGGATCACAGATGAGAGCTGCTTAGAGAGAAAGGAAAATGTCAGCAGCTTAGGCAGAAGACATTCGAGGAATATGAATGGCGACAATTAGTTCTGGGAGGAGAGATCAGCAAATTGAAAGTATTCGAACTAGACAAATATCTGGACAAACACAATCT
>Ga0126336_10002273_pt1 | contig 10811 bp, 9 predicted proteins | sample SidCmetagenome_FD_92530 | JGI IMG/M metagenome (GOLD analysis project Ga0126336, IMG submission 92530) | Coral microbial communities from El Islote,Puerto Morelos, Mexico - Siderastrea C C metagenome | ecosystem: Host-associated > Invertebrates > Cnidaria > Coral | place: El Islote,Puerto...
GGAATGGTCTGAAAATACATTTGGGACTATTTTAACAGATTTCAGAGAAGATTGAAAATCTTTAGCAAGTAGGAAATAATCTAATCTGCATTAACCTGCGATCAGGCCGAATTTTGGCATCGCTCTCATACTCTCTTACGTGGGTCGCTTGCTAAAATAGGGCCTGATACAATCTCTCACAAGAGTTCGTGCACGGCGGCCAAATTTTGGCCGCGGGAATCTCGCAATCTGATTGGCATATGAAGCGGCGGCAAAGGGCGTTAACATACGAGTCCGTCTCCAAGGAGTTGGCCACTTCTGTGTGAATTGCTCTTGTGACTAGGCAGGTGAATAGGACTCCATACCGCTTGAGTTCTTTGCGTCCTTCTTTCACGTACCAAGGCCCAAAATAGTCCACTCCAAAGTATGTGAAAGGAGGAGTGGGTGTTCGCCTGTCTGCTGGGAGATCAGTCATTTTCTGCTCCTGGACATTTTCTGCTCCTGGAACCAGAGGAACGGATCTCGTTGCAGGTAATCCCCTTTCCTTGATGTAGAGCTTTCTCATGGTAGTGTCAGGCTAGAATCTTTCTTATGTGTCCTTGTCCTGGCAGGACGACGGGAGGCTTTGTGTCTTGAGATATGCTTGCTTACTTGATGCGTCCACCAATTCTTACTAGATTGTTCCAATCTAGGAATGGATCTAGACGGGAGAATGGACGAGCTCCTTTAGCTTCTTCCTTCGTGTTCAGGTTCTTTAGTTTACTGATTTCTTCTTTGAAAGATTCTTTCTGCACGTGTCTTATGATCTCTTGTTCGGCTACATTTAACTCTTGTATATCAAGCGAGTCATACTCACATGCTGAAGATTTTGATCTTGTCGTCTGCTTTCCACGCGCTCGATTCAGTAGAATCTTTCGATATTGAAAACACACAGCTACGGCGCTTTTTGCCTTGAACCAGCGTGAAAAGTATTCCAGGTGGCGTTGAAGCAGGGTTGCAGGTTGTTCCTTATTTGCAACGCTAGTAGCTAAGGATGTTGCTTTCTTCACTTCTTTGTCATTTAGCTGGAGGGTTTCGGGTTCACTCTTATAATTAGCGAAGTCCTTCCTGCTACCGCGGTCGTCCCACAGAAAGGAAGGTCCCCGTAACTATCTTGAGGATTGCGGGAGGTCTTTGGGACTCAGACCACGAGAAACATCGTCAGGGGGGTTGTTCTTTCCGTCAACATTGTGCCACTGTTCTGGTACGGTGCGTTCCCTGATTTGTTGCACCCGGTTCGCAACGAAGATGTGGAGACGACATGCATCCTTCTGGATGTATGCCTGGACCACCTTGCTATCGGTCCAGATCACTTCTTCTAATTCATCGTATCCAAGCTCTCGGCTCAGCATGTCGTTAACTTTGGCGGACATTAGAGCGGCTGTTAGCTCAAGGCGCGGTATGGTGATCGGCTTTAAAGGAGTCACACGTGCCTTCCTCATCACCAGTGAGCAGTGTACTTGGTCGCTTGTGTCCACAAGACGGAGGTAAGAACACTGGCCGTACCCTCCTTTGCTAGCATCCGAGAAGTGATGTAACTAGATCGTCTTGAGTCTGTCCATTCCCTTTCAATTGAAACATCTTGGAACTTCTAACATTTCCAGGAGGGGAAGTTCGCTTCGCCACATTTCCTACTGCGTCCATAGTTCATGAGGTATAGCTTCGTCCCAACCTATGTTTTCCTTGCATAGCAGCTGCAATATTCTTTTCCTCGAAACATGAAAGGGGCAGCAAAACCAAGCGGGTCGTAGACTGAGCTTACGGTCAATATGATGCCAAGCCGTGTCAGTTGTTTATCCTTAAGGATGACGCGGAACTTGAAGGCATCATTTTCAATGTTCCATTCCACGCCGAGCGCGCGTTCGGGAGGGAGCAGGTCGCGGTTCAAGTCAATTTCTTTGATCTCTTTTGCGCACGACTCCACGGATATGGACTTGACAGCCTCTTTGCTGTTGGATGTAAATTTGTGGAGTTTGATACCGCCTCTCATGCATATCTAGCTCGGTGCAATTTTTTTTATCAATTCAATAGCTTCTGTCACCGTAGGAACTGATTTTAGCCCATCATCAACATAGAAAATCTCCTTAATGAATGAAGCTGTATCCACTCCTAAGTCATTTGCACCATCGTCAGCGGCAGTTCGTAGGGGTGAATTAACGCAGCCAGGAGAGGAGGTAGCACCAAACAGATGCACCGTCATTCTGTATTCTGTTGGTTCCTTTGTGGTGTCTCCCTGGTCCCACCAGAGAAAGCGGAGAAAGTCGCGATGCTCCTCATTGACGTGGACTTGGAGGAACATGCCCTCGATATCACAAAGCAAACGCCACGGGTTCTTGTCTAAAACGACACAGGACACCAATCAGAGAGTTTGTCAGATCAGGTCCTTGTAAAAGATGGCGATTAAGGGAATGGCCCTGCTGAACAATCAAAGACTACTAGCAGTTTCTCGGGCTTCTTAGGGGGAATACACCCCATGATGAGGAATGTACCACGCTGTTTCGTATTGCTTTGGGGCCTTTTCAGCATGGACGTCTTCCAACGTCTTCTCCATGAATGCCCCATAATCTTTGTATTTCGGGTCACTGGAAAAATCTTTTACTTAGCTGCTTTAGTCTAGCTTCAGCGAGCTTCCTGTTTTTGTTGCGAAGTGGTAAGGGAACTTTATAGTGTCCATCGTCTGCTTTATGAATACCGCCAGAAGTTATATTCATAAACTTCAGATCTTCCTGAGACATCGCCAAGTTAGTTTCTTGAGTCTCCGAAAAGTCCTGCTTGAACGTTCTCCTGATGGACGAAGGGGCCATAATCTCTTTACAACTCTTCAAGGGGATGAACATGCTAGTCGATTGTTCTTCACCTACTATTTCCTGTGTGGCGATACGATGGCATTCAGGTGTCTCTTCAGTGTCATCTGCACGATCTCCGTGGCCTTTAGCTCCTACCACTCCCCAACCTAACGTTGTGCTTATGGCGTAGGGGTCATTCGACTTTCCAGGGACTACGGATTTTGGCTTTAAGGCACGCATGCAATTGTTGCCAATCAATAAACCGAGGCTTAAGTGTTCATCGTATGGCGGGATCTCGTCTGCAATTTTTTCTAGGTGCTCGTAGTTGCGGGCGGTCCCAGGACGAGGAATTTGTCTGCATAGGCCTGGCGTGTGACGTCTGGAGTATGCCTTTGGGAGAGTTATGTCGACTTGACCGTCGAAGCACGATACAATCAGACCGTCAATTCTTTGTGTGTCGATGTTCTCTATGGTGTTCATGGTACCCTGCTCTAGCTTTACGGCACGATCGGTTACTCCAAGGTTGTTTGTTACATCATCGGGAATGAAACAGGTATCACTTTGATCATCTAGCACGGCGCATGCCTTAACTCGGCGATCTGTGTCATCCTTGTGGTGAATCCATACCGGAAGAATCATGGAGGCCATAGTGTAACTACAGTTCACAATTATTCGTGGCTTTGACGGTTTCTTTCATGCTATCTTCTTTTTTCTCTTTAGGTGGGAAGCGATGGAGAACAGTTGCATGTGGCTTCTTACGCAACTCGCACTGGGTTTTGCGTTGCAGTGTCGTGCGGTGTGGCGTGGACTGAGACAGGAGAAGCATAATCCTTCAGACATGCGATGGTCTTGATGAGACTGTTTTTCCCTTTACACAGCAGACACAAACTCGTGTCCGTGGGATCTTTACACCTGGCTTCGTCGCCCTGATTGAAAAAAACTGGTGCCACGTTGTCTCTTCTTATCTCTTTTCTCGGGGCTTCGTCTCATCTTATCGGTAGAGGGGCTTCTTTCCTTGTTGAGGTCAGAGCATCATGCAAGAACACAGGATGATTGGCGTCAAGGGATGCCTCTTGTGAAAAGTCAACGAAATTTGCAAAGGTGTATTCACCGTACCTCGCCTTTACATTCTTTGTGCTTTCTCTCCACTTGTTATTGTAGTAGGTGTGTAAGCAAGCCGCAAGCTCTCGATATGTGAAGTAACTCTCGAGTTCCTTTAGGTACTTGACGGATTTCATGGTTTCTTGAGTCGTGACAAGAAAATCGCTAAATTCTTGGAGCTCTGTACTGGTTACGCATGGCGGCCAATTTCTCAGTTTATCTCTGTAGGCTTTGTGGATTCTGGAAGGGTCTGTGAAACGTTTTTTCAGGGTTTTCCTAGCTCTCTTGTAAGGGTCTTCTATTCGCAATCCTAACGTCATGTACTCGCCAAGATGATAAAGCTTGTAGTTGGGTAGAACAACTTCGTCTTCTGTCAGTGCGTCAAAGGCGTTTTCCCATTTTGGATACTCTAAGATGTTTTGTCGAATACTGGGGGCTTCGGAACTGGAGCAGTCATCCTTCGCAGCAGTTCAACCTGTGTTTTCTGAATTTCGGCGTTCTCTTCCTGAATGCGCCAAAGCTGAGAATTAAATTGCTCGGGGGATTCAGTCCTGGTTTCGGCTGTCAGTAACATTTTACAGGGTGGGGTGCTTGGCACAACGGTCAAACACCACCCACCCACCCACCCAACCAAAGAACCAACCTTCCCAGAAACTTGAGGCTGCATGCCGACTATAGATGAGGCTATTTTGTAGACAAAATAGCTCAAAAACATATATCAATTTGCTCAGAGCGACACTCCAGCTAGATGACTAAATGATCGTTAGGGTGGCAACAGTGGAGGCTCCAGTTCCTGTACAGTTCCCTGGAGGCTTCGGTCCCTGCACCTTGAAGGATTGGCTAAAATGGAGAGGCCTGCAAAGGCATTCCCGATGACTGTCGAATTTTACCGAAAGGCTAACTGTCAGGGTCGGAACAGAAATGCAGAATAGCACGCACGGAAAATTCTGCTACCAAAGCCACACGACGAGAGTGTCCGGATTTCTTTTGCGTGACGTTGGGTATTTATATATCAAATAGAAATGGCTGGCTTCTTTGTGGTAGACTTCCTTAGAAAACGAAACGTTAGCACAAACCTGGTTTACACGTAAGTGGAAGCGAGTTCTAGTAGATAATTCATGGATTATCTGATAGTTATGACGTTCAGTCAAGGAAATATTTGTCAACTTCCTTTGTTTTGGTAGATGATAATTGGACGAAATCCTTTCTACCCATGCGTAAAATGTATGTTTGGGGCTATATGGTTCAACTTTAGAGTGTGAGAAATAACGTGAATTCTGTGCAGGGATGTCCCATAGTATATGATGGTAAATAGCTTGAAGGTATAAAAAGGGCGGAATCGTGAATTTCGAACTAAAGCGAATTATTGTTCGCACCTTTTGGTAGGTTTTAAAATTAATGCCCACTCGTTCACTAGGTCCGTCAAATACACGAGGTCGACAAGGAAAAAGAGTGTATTCCTGGGTGACATAAACGTTGCTCGTACGTGCGACTAGCTAGGGGCAAAGTTAGAGGCGACTTACCAGAGGAATTGGGTTCTGGTTAGGCTGCGTGGAGGTAGCGTGATTGTTTGTGCAAAGTTTGAGCGGAAAGAGGAGCACCACTAGGAGCAAATCAAAACAATTATTATTTCCAATACGAAGACTAACACGCAATAACTCCACGAAAGACTCGTTTCACACTTTATAGCCACAAAAATCGGTTATCATTTTCAGATTACAAAAAACACATCAATTTACTCATTCCCCGCTTCCTTAGTCAAGTTTCTCCCTTTGTGTAACCCACAACTACAGCTGCCACGAAAGCCAATGAAAAGCGCCGAAAACGAACTTATGACAGTCTCATGAAAGTTTCGTGACTCGCCATTGAACTTTGTCTCATCACATGTTTGTACGTGACAAAACACCACTTATTTCCACAAAACAGTAACCTGATCTCACACTCAATCAACCTAACCGTTCTTTACACGTGAAATGACCCACACTTAACATTATCACATGACTGGTACAATCCCGGGGGCCCCGGGGTGTAAAATTTTGACTGTTTAGCAAAAGCTTAAGTTTTCTTCCATCTCCCAACATAATTCTCTTTTACAACAACTCTGCACTACTAACAATATTTTAGCCAAAGGAATATAACCTTGTAAATATCAGAATTTCGCTTTCGTTTCACAGCTAAACAGCCAAATATACAATAAAGCTGTTAAAGCAACATTTGACCTTCACCTGATCACATATACTCTACGTGATAAAATTCACGTTGTTTACCACACAGGCGAACCCCTCCATGCATTATTCTCAAATTCGCTCATTTAAAATTGCAACGATTCGTTCCCCCATTTGCACCTCTCTACATAACACAACATCCCTTAATATTAATGTTTTCACCCAATTTCGCGCCTCACTTTCACTTCAAAACGCTCATCAAAGCAATATTTATTCGCTGACCACAACCACTGAATTTTGTGTGGCTTCAGCAACGTTTTCAGCAGGTGTGATGTTTCTGGTTATTTTTGAAAGTTTGCTCGGTGACTAGTCACGCAAGACTTGGACAAGTCACACAATGGCATAATCTTTCCTTATTACTCAATTTTAGCTGTGTGTTCCAAAATGCAAGTCCGTGTTCAATAATGAGGAAAATAAAACAGAACTTATTTAATATGTATTTGTCTGCATACGGAAGTTGCCACGTTCGTCAAGTATGATGTCACGCAAGAAGTGAAGAAACAACTTAGAACCGATGACGCAAGACGTGACTTTCAAATCGGTTATTCTCTTCTGGATCAAATATTACAGAATTAATTGTTGTGACAAGTTACGCTTCCTACTAGATCCAAAATATTTGTCCGTGGAAAACAAATCTTTATAATAGAAAGCCACAAAATTAAATTTCAATGCGTTGAGCTTGCGAGGAACATCTGAGAATGGGCTTCAGAAGGGACTCTTTTGTATTATTTTGTTTGTCCCATTTCTTAGTTGTATCCGTCAGCACGCGAGTAATGTGAGAACATTCACACTTCGTCTTACTTAAATTTGCTAAATCTGCCAAAGTGCACGCTTTCCAATCACTTGTTATATTTCGCACGTATTATTACAGGAAAACGTGTTTCTCGACAATATTCTGAGATCAACACGACGGAACTAATCCAAGCCGTGTACACCGGCACGCTTATCCCAAAAAGTCCAACTTCGCTCCGGTAACTAGGTAATAACGTTAATTTTCAACTGTTGTGAGATATTTTACAGATTTTATCTCACTTTCTTCTTGTTTTGTCGTATTTTGAAGCCACACTTGTACGCATTAGCGTACCATTTATTGATCAATCACGTATAGGCAGCCACTAACAGTAACCCCTATTGGCAGACTCAAACATTGATCTTTGATCACCCTCAAATCTGGGAAAGCCCTGGGGACGAGGTTGCACAATATCGGACACAGCTCCACTTATAAGGTAAACTCTGTCTAAAAACGCTACTCAAATAAACAACATCACAGTAGTGTACCTTCGGACTCGCACGTTCATTCAATAACCATTTCCTTACCTTTCATTGACAGCTACAAAATAGCTCACGCACGCTATGCGTGCCTGTGTTTTTGTTTTATTAGATGGCTTGATGAACTTCTTTGGAGAATTATCTTTCAAGCAAAGTCGTTTGTAAACGACGTGTCCATCGAGAGCGAAGAGGCAGAAAGGAAAATGGCGCAAGTTCTTCACCGCTTGGAATGCATTGAAATACAACAAGACGAAGTAATTCACAATCTCAACAAAGAATGGAAGTGTTGTGTCCATAAGGTTGTGAAGCAGCTCACCGCGTTTCTCTCCTCTGCAGCCGTTAAAGCACATTTCACTTCATGGACCACGGTCCAAGCTCCAAAGGTACAATGCACTTGGGGTAGGACCCAAGACCAGATCACAAAGCTGTTTGAAAATCGTTTGCTGAGACTCATTGAAAAGTGGGAAGAGGATAACAGGGTATTTGCAACTGCTCTTGAATTCCTGCTGCGATACTTTGAGCACCATTTCAATCCAGATAGAGTCCAGCTGCTGAGACGCCAAATTGATGTCACCGATGACACCCCTAGTGCATCTAATTATGACAGCTGGGAATTCCTTCTGGCAACCATTTTAACATCTGCCGCTGTTGGTGGCATTCTTGCTGGCCCACAAGCCGCCATTACTCTGCCTTTATTGACTTTTTCGGTTCTCCCGCGGTTTGGTCTTTTAGCCGAATGGTATGAAATGAGAACTTACGAACAAGACCCAAGTGCTTTCATGGCATTAACATCTGCAGAATATCTCGCTGCTTTCACACATGAAGACAAACTTACGCAGTTGGTGAAGAATAAATTAAAAGAAGCTGAACTCCTCAAGACGAAAATTGAAGCTGATATCCCAGGGATGACTCAGGCGGACAAGAAGCTTTATGTAGACCTCAAAGCTGAAAAGCGCTCGAAGTGTGAGATTCAACGTGCCTACGAACCGCTGATAGATGAAGGACATAAACTAAGAGGAAATCTGACCCTATTTGGCATAAAAGAATGTTTTGCCAGTGACATCGAATGTGAAGATTTAACATGGAAAGAGGACAAGTCTTCCCTCCTTGGCAGTGGAGCGTTTGGTACTGTGTACCAAGGGGTGATGAGACGACATGGACCTGTCCAAACTGTGGCATTGAAGGTGTGCAGAAAAGAGTTCAATACCAGTAATGCACACTTCATCTTACAAGAGGTGAAAAACTTAAGGTGAGAAGCTCATCTTAGTTTTTAAATCCATGCTTGTTTATACTCTTTATTTTATTTTAGAGCGAGAGGACAGAGGTTTCGATGCGTGTAAGGCGAGTCTCACATTGTATTATTGGAAGGGTCAAAGGAATGATAGACACGCACTGGAAAGTGCTTTAGTTTTTTTTTTTTAAATAGTGAATTGAATGACTTGGTGTTTCGGCCTGCGTCCCTAAGTGAGTACAAGACTTTACTGATTGGGTGGTCAATTTCCGTGTCAGCAATACTGGCTATAGGTCTTCAGTCATACGATTTGCATCCAAATTTTTATCCCAGTCACAACATGGTTACGAGGTCGTCCGCGCCCTGTTGATGTTACCAATGAAGTCGCTGAACAGCAACAGAAATCGTGTTTCGGGACTGGAAAATATTTTACAACAAGTCATAGAGATTCAGAATTTTGACGGCAAATCTTCAAGTGTGAAACGCCGAAAGAAGATTTTGTAAGGTAATGAATAGTTCTCGAGGCTGTGAAAAGAAATTTGCTCTCTTTCAGCTGTGTTGAAAGACTAATATGTTGATGAAAATACATACGCATCCTTTTTCTTCGAGTATTCCTGTTTTGCTTGAAAAATGAAGTGGTAAAGATGAAATTAAAAGATCTTGGCCAGATGCATTCCAAGGTAACCTCAGACATACCGGTACAGTTTGTTTTGTCTGTCAAAGAAGAGTGCACTTAGTTTAATTTGCTGTGATTTTGGTTTTTGAACTTTCTATTTTGGAAACTCAGTTTACAGTTAATTTCTTGAATGGAATAAAAAGACTGAGAATTCAGTCAGTTCAGCTGGTATGACCGTATTAGACACAGCTGAAACGTTTGTTTACGTTTACGACGAGCGTGAACTTTGATAATTTTGACGTTTCGCTTGTTGGAAAATTCCTTTCCACAGATTAATTCCAGTTTCGAATTTTTTTTCGATTGCCCTGCAAGAGAAGAAGCTATTTCCGTTTTTCGAACGGTGTGAGTGGAACTTTTTAACGGCTGATTAAATCTTGAATGGTTAAAGAAATGCTTCACCTCGACAAACGCTTTCTCAGGGTGTTCAAACGGCAAACGAGCGGTTAACAAACTGCTTAGGCTTTTTAAACGGATAAGCGTTTGTGTACGTTCACCTTTAGTGCGGGGAAGGGGAGGGGGGTGGGAAGGAGAATATTCGAAGGGGAAGGAGATCTAGGCATGTTTTCTTAATAAAAACCATAATCCATTTTAAAATTAAGCAATATTCAGTCCGGGACATAACCAGAAATGGATATATGGTGACCTCATCAGAAAAGTCAATATGGCCGCCAAAGCTGGGCACACTATATTTAGTCATTTCTGAGCTCTTTTCTCGGTCGTAAAGGACTCTTCCCAAAAGGCTTTGCACACAGTAGCACTAAACAATGTAGTCGGGGAAACAAGTACTTCTTTTGGTCAATTTTCTTATCTATGCCCGAAGAAGCCCGAAGCGGTCCGAAGAAGCTCCGATTTATATTGTCCAATCAGGAAGAACTACGAAGTCGCGCAGAAAAATGAAACGGAATGTTTTTTCAATTTGTAAACATGGCGTCCTTAGCACAGAGGAATCTGCAGACCATAAACTTACTTCCAGACATGCTTTGGCAGTATCAGCGAGAAGTTTGGTTGTTTGAAATTCTGAAATTTATGCGTCACTGTTGAATAATGGTTAAAGGTAGTCTATATATTGAAGCTTAATTGGTTACATATTCAGATTGTTCTTTATTAATCTCGCTGGGGTGCAACACTGAATTGCAAATCCATTTTGTTTCTTCGGCTTTCCAAGGCTGAATTTTTTCGTTGTTCAAAGCACGTTAAAAGATCCGATAGAAAAGAAGGTTACCTGATCTTAGGTAAGGCAGTTAAGCTCGGGTTAAACGTGGTTCACTCGTGTTTTTGACATGATTCAAGACAGCTTTTCACGAAGGCGCGAGAAAAGAAATAATTAAGCTTATATTAAAAGTGCTTCGAACTGTATTTACACCTCGCTGATTACTGTGGTGAAGCGAGTATTCTTCACGAAAGAGAAGAGAGTATCCTGCACTAGTTAAATATTTTCCCCGTCCTTATTCACATTCATGTATAACCTGAAGAAAAAGTTGACTTACGGAGCGGAAAACAGCAGA
>Ga0126336_10002274_pt1 | contig 10811 bp, 7 predicted proteins | sample SidCmetagenome_FD_92530 | JGI IMG/M metagenome (GOLD analysis project Ga0126336, IMG submission 92530) | Coral microbial communities from El Islote,Puerto Morelos, Mexico - Siderastrea C C metagenome | ecosystem: Host-associated > Invertebrates > Cnidaria > Coral | place: El Islote,Puerto...
TAAACATAAAACTTACAATAGGAATGCTTTTGTCATATCACTTTTTTCCTGCTTGAGGGTCTACTTATAGATGTTTTCCAAATCAGTTAATTCCCAAAATCAAGCATGAAATACTAATTTCATGAGTCACAATTATCATTTGAGCAATAACAAAGTGCAGAGGAATATGTCTTTTTTTATGAAAACAATGACGGGTCTATAAATCATCACGCGAGACTGATCAGGCGAGCGGAGGCTTATCGGATAATGTTCTGCCGCGATAAACGGTGCCCACACCAAAATTCTCGAAAGCTATTTGCAGGTAAGAAATAATAAGTTGAAATGCAAAAACAAAAAAACAAAAAACAAAAAAAAACCTGCGTTATGTTAACCGTATTTTTACGGTAAACATGAGCACAAAAGCAAGCAGACAAGGCAGACTTAAGTGTTTGCGTCAATTGAAAACAAGCCCTGAGGCACTGAAGCGAGCATAAGGAAACGTAAAGTTCCTTCTGCTTCTGGTGTGTTCAATCCATGATCGTTGCTGTTGATCAATCGAAAAACAAATCGTCAGTTGGAGTCTGTTGGCTCACATTGGTTGCTGGAGATATCGGTACTTTGAAGCGTACAGGCTCATCAACCTGTTCGAGTTACATAAGCAGGACATATTTTCATAGTTTTGTTAACATTTCAGGAAGCTGAAACGTGCTTACATTCTTGAGTTAACCTATTACCCAAGTACTCTAAAGTGTAAATGGCAAATGCAAAGCATTTCGAAATCAATTGATGATACTCCATCCCATTCCTTCTAAGAGAATTGCTATATGTATATTTGTTAGACTTGAAAATCTTTGACAGCCAATAAGAGGTTATGAAATCCAGTCACCTAATAAAGTGTTATTAATTGGCAGTCGAAAGATTGATATCGCAGCTGATATTGAGTGTCATTAGGGCCTAGCTACACTGGTAAACTCTTTTGCAAAAACAGTTGTTTTGTGTGCTCTAACTAGAAAAAAATTGTTCCAGAATAATTTTTAGACATGTATTCTGCATGGCTAATCTGGGAGGCATATTTTATACGCCGTTCCATGACGCAAAATTGTTTTTGACTTGATTCATAAACGTTTTTTTTTCGAAGATTCAAAATTTGCTGCTGAAACACATCAGTGTTTCTTGCGCAGCTAAACTGGAGAGTATGTGCGTCTGAAGCGTTTCCTAGTTTAGGCAAACCTACTTTTAGAAAAGGACATTATGCCAGGATTTTCCTGCTAGATCTTGCGCTTGTGTTGGGCAGTTTTGGTATCGTTTGCCGATCTTGTGCTTGTCGGTTTGTGCTTTGCGATTTGGAATTGTTTGAGTGCGATTTGTGGCACCTAAGGTCGTTCATGAAGACGACCAGTTATGATTACATTCCTCTTTAACCACAGCGGCTACGTCACAGAGATCACGCTGTGTTTTGGCGCAATTATTCTCAAAACAAAGTTGAATTACTATTTTTCATGTACACCAAATGGTCGGTGAGCTCCAGGGCTACTTTATTACGTAAACATCATAGATAATTCTAATTGCATGATTTGATTGTTCACTTCTAAAAGGGTCTCATCTCACGATTGTTTCCTTTTGGCAGTGAAGCTGCCCAAGAAGATAGTTGAGTAAAATACTTACTCAGTGAAGAAGACGTTTCTCCAGCAACGCTTAATTTCGATTTCTCAACTGAGTTGGTATGGTACATTGGCCACCGTAAAGAATTTCAAATTCAAACAAAGTGGGAAGGCGTTCTCAGTTGAAATGTGATCAAAATTAATTAAAATTCGTTTTGTTTCTTTGAAAGAACAGTGAAGGGTAGAGCAAAGCGCAGCTCGAAGACACCTTTTTTTGGCTTTGTGAATATTTTTTAAGGCACTGCAGGTTTTTAAATCTAAATTGAATCATGTGGTTGTAGTTATCACGAATATTTGAACTGTGTTCAAAAAAAAGTTTTTCCAATTATCTGACTCGCCTCGGAAGAGTTTGCTATATCGTTGGTTCTATAATTCTTATACGGTTTATCATTTGTTTTTCTTAAAATATGGCAAGCGCAATCATGAGATCCTTATTACTCATTATGTAGCTATTAATAGAGTGACAACAAAGGATACATTGTTTTATTCCTTTAGGCAATTTCATAAAACAAAGAGAGGTGTATATTCTACTATGTTCTGACGACAAAAGAGTAGCCTTTATGGTGCTATAGAGGAGGTGAGATTCATCAGATAAGACTGTCGACTCAACGTCCAAATCAAGGCTTTTTAAGTTAAGAGGTAACCAATACTCAGATATAGCTATTTTAATTAGTTCATGAGTATAGGAAAGCAGCTAAGTCTTCCTTTCACTATGAACACGAGCTCAATCTCAAGCACAAGAACTTCAGTAGTCAAATTAAATGGACCGAAACGGGCCAACTCAAGCAGGGAGGCGTGAACACAAGGAAAAGAAAATGTTTGTCTTTCCTTTTCGCCGTATCTAATCGATTTCGGAATAGAGATGGGTCCATCGAATCCAGTCTTCAGGCCGAGCTTGTTGATGTCCGAGCTTGCAGTGTCCGTCTGCAACCTGTTTAATTAAGGATTGTATAATCAGGCCATACATTTATTAACTTCCGTTAGCCCTTCAAGAACTGTTATCTTTATGAAGATGGAAAACCCCTAAGAATTCAAGTAAATTTAAACGCAAGAAAATGCAAATTTTTATTTCTGACCAGATTATTGTGGCCTTAACCGTTACCACGATGCGAGGAAACGAAAAGGTAAGAATAATATAAATATACCCTGGGTATCAGAAGTTTATTTCGCGTTTGTTTTTTCTTGGAGTAGTCGTCGGCCGTACTGGCACTAGGCGAAAGCGTGAGGTATTTTATGAATGTTTTCCAAATCAGTTAATTCCCAAAATCAAGCATGAAATGCTAATTACACAGTCACAGTCAGTAAGCGATAACAAAGCGATAGATACAATTATTTTATGAAAACAATGGCGGGTGTATAAAGGACTAGCCGTCATCACGTGAGACTGATCAGACGATCGGAAGCTTATCGGATAGTATTCTTCCGGCGAGACGTTACAGTGTCCACATCAAGATTCTCAAAAGTTGTTTGCAGGTAAGAAATAACTAGTTAGTTGAAATGCAAGAAATCTCCTATATGTTACCCGTGTTTTTACGGTAAACACAAGCACAAAAGCAAGCAGACTATGCAGGCTTAAGTGTTTGCGTCAAAGTTAAAAGCAAGCGCTGAAGCACTGACGCGCAAGGACAAGGAAATGAACAAGTTTGCTTCTTTTGCTGTTGATGTGTCCAATGCGACATCATTGCTGTTGATCAATCGAAAACAAATCGTCACTTCGAGTCTGTTGGCTCACATTGGTTGCTGGAGATATCGGTACTTTAAAGGAACAGGCTCATCAACCTGTTTCATGATCAGTTACATAATCAGGACATACTTTCATAGGTTTGTGAACGTTTCAGGAAGTTAAAACGTGCTTACATTCGCTGAGTTAACCTATTACCTAAGTACTCTAAAGTGTAAATGGCAAATGCAGAGCATTTCGAAAACAATCGATGATACTCCATCCCATTCCTTCTAAGAGAATTGCTCTATCTATATATATTTGTTAGATTTTAAAATCTTTGACAGTCAATTAGAGGTTATGAAATCCACCTAATAAAGTGTTTGACGTGATTCAAAAGCGTTTTCTTCCGACAACGATGCAAAATGTGCTGCTGCAACACATCAGTGTTTTTCGCGCAGCTAAATTTGAGAATATTTGCGTCTGAAACGATGCCAGTTCCGCAAAAACGTTTCCTAGTTTAGTCAGACCTTTAATTATGCTTAGAAAATGACATTATGCCAGGATTCTCCTGCTAGATCTTGCACGCTTGTCGGTTTGTGCTTTGCAATTTTGGAATTGCTTGACTGATGCGATTTGTGGTACCTTAAATCGTTTATGAAGACGACAAGTTATGATTGCATTCTTCAGTAATTACAGCGGCTGCGTCACAGATTACGCTGTGTTTTGACGCATGTTTTCAAAACAAAGTTGAATTACTATTTTCATGTAAGTCAAATGGTCGGTGAGCTCCAGCGTTATTTTTGTAAGTATCATCGAGATAATTTTTAAATATATGATTTGATTGTTCTGTTCTAAAAGGCTCTCACCTCATGATTATTTTGTATTGGCAGAGAAGATGTTTCTCCAACAACGCTTAAATTTCGATTTATGAACTGAGTGGATAACGTACGTTGGCCACCGTAAAGAATTTTAAATTCAAATGAAGTAAGCCTTTGATTTGGAAAGGTGTTTTTAGTATGAAATGTGATCAAAATTGATTATAGTCGATTTTCTTCTTTGAAATAACAGTGAAAGGTAAAGCCAAGCGCAGCTCAAAGACACCTCTCTTGGCTTTGCGAACTTTTTTCTGATGCTCTGTAGGTTTTTATATCTAAATTTGAATCATGTAGTCGTAGTTACCACTGATGTTCGGACTGTGTTCAAAAAACAGCTTTTGCACTGATCTGACTCGCCCGGGAAGATTTTGGACAGGTTCTATAACTCTTATATGGTTTATCATTTGTTATCCTTAAAATAAAGCAAGCAAGATCATGAGATCTTTATTACTCAATATGTAGCTATTAGTAGAGTGACAACAAAGGATACATTATTTCATCCCTCTAGGCAATTTTAAAACATTTATGAGAGGTGTATATTCTACTATGCTCTGACTACCAAAAGAGTAGCCTTTATGGTGCTATAGACGAGTTGAGATTCATCAGATAAGACTGTCGATTTAACATCCAAAACAAGGCTTTTTAAGTTAAGAGGTAATTGATAGTCAGACATATCTTTTATAATTAGTTCATGAGTATACGAAAGTAGCTAACACTTGTTTTCACAACGCGAGCTCTATCTCAAGCTCAAGAACTTCAGTAGTCAACTGAAAACTGACCAACTTAAGCAGGGAAGCGTGAACACAAGGGAAAGAAAATGCTTGTCTTTTTGCCCTATCTAATGGATTTTCGGAATAGAAATGGTCTAACGAATCCAGTCTTCCGATGGAGCTTATTAATTGATTAACATTTTTTGCAGCGACCGTCTGCAACCAGTTTAATTAAGGATTGCATATTAACTAGGCCATACAGTTATTAACTTCCGTTAGCTCTTCAAGAACTATTTTCTTTATGAAGATGGCAAACGCTTAAAGATTCAAGTAAATCCGATCGATGAGAATCTTTCCATTACAGGTAATCGGTGGAAATCGATAACAGATCTCAGAAACCTCTTCATTGATTGTTCATCTGTCATTATTCGCAATCGATTGATTGATATCGAGTGATTTGATTGGTATGCTCTGAGGCCTGCGTTGAGATAAAACGAAAAACAAAGTACGTGGGTTGAAGAAAATGGAAACTCTCGTACTGTAGCTAGCGCTTATGTGTTTGTGCTGTAACTTTGGCTTGTGAAAATTTCTTACGTGATTTATGATAGCTCAATTAGATCATGAAAATCAGTTTTGCCTTGTTCAGTGGTTAAACTGGTTTGGCCACGTATACTTTTGCCATCATCCTAGCTATCTTCTTGCAACATACAACATACAATAACTATTATTATTATTATTACTACAACGTCAGTAAAACAGCTATTAAACTGATGCATCATACAGAAAATTTTTCTGAGCATTTGAAACATTTCTCATAACAAAGATTCTTAATTTAATGTGGTTTTGATATGACTTGTTTATAGATTACTTCATGCTTGATGAACTCAAAGGTCATTTTCTTTTTAATCACGTAGACAGACCATGGATAATCTGAGAAAACGCGTACACTCTTTGTTTGGCTCTGTAAGCTATCAGGCCATATATTTCCTACGTGGTAAAGAACAGCCAACAAACGAAATGTGCGCTTATCTTTAAGACACATTTTGGCAAAGTTTGGTGGGAATCAGTTGCCATCATTACCAGATACGACGTCATTAGTACCATGCGGCCAAGCCATTTTGAATTAAAATGCATGTTTTCCCGTTTTTTCGGGGAAAAAATAAAATGTCGGCATAAAGCAGCAAAGTGTTTAACTACATCATATTTTACATGTTAAGTATGTTAAACAATTTCAGTTTCAGCTGTCTTTTGACAGTTTCTAATTTCGAGTAAATTCAAGATGGCAGCCTTGCAGTGTCAGAAACCATATTATCCCATCTTTTAGAGCACATCACAGGCTATCTTTCAAAAGAAAAATCTTTTGGGAATATTGTAACAGCAAAATTTTGCAACCTATTTTTAGGGATATTAATATTATTATTATTATTATTATTATTATTATTATTATTATTATTATTATTTGTTATTTTCAGTTGCCGAGGCACCCATTTATAACAGCTTTTACTGACGGGTTTACCCTGGCAAAACACGATATTACTATTATGATTATTATGATTATTATTATTATTATTATGGTTGCCGACCAACCATTCCTCACTTTTAATATGTTTCCCACTAGAGTAATTTGATGGAGAAGAGAAGAATCTTCATTCTGACTTTGCTTGCCCTGACCCTTTGTGAGTATTTCTTTTGTTATATGACATGAATTTGTTTTAACTTCACAATGCCTAATTGTACAGCGCGCAATATCAGGAGTTATACTTGGGTACGACGATGGTAAGCGTGAGGTCAAAAATGCAGAACCATTTCAAGTAACATTTATTCTACTTTTCAGGGCAAAAATGCACCACCCCTACACAAAACGCGCGGATACTCCCAAATTTCAGTGTGATGAAAAATAGCCGCGTAAGGTCTCCCCTAACATTGCTTCTCAAAATGTTTCTCTGTTTGTTACACCAAGGATCATAATGCCGCGGACGGATTCTGGAGCGCATATGCATATGCACAGTGGAAACACATCGACATTCAAATCCTAGCAGTATGCAGGAATTGTTGGCACATGATCCTAGTTTGATAGCCTAGTTTAACCTTGGCCATTCGGACTAGTTATCGGAAGGCCAGGGTCAACTCCTGTTGAAAGAATTCTGATTTTCTTTTTTTTCTGTGTATTCTAATGTCAGTCACTGTTAAATACTTCTTGATCACCTGAAAAAGGATTAAAACCTACCATCAAATTAATTTCTAATTTTGTGCTGATTGCGAAAATGTTTTTGCAGTCGGGTAAAATATTACAAAGTAATAGGCATTTCGGAGACGTCACAGTGTGTTTCTGTAACTACGATCGAAAGCCCTTAAATTCCGGTCTCCTTCCTTGTTTATGGCTCATGACACTGTATGATTCTCCAGTGAAAATGCTTACTTCGCTTCGTGTTGAGGAGATCGGTTAGTGGTAGGATATAATTTCCTATAAATTATTCTTATCTCGCAATCTAGGAGAGTGGAACAGATTCAATTATACTATGTGTCCAAGCCGAGAGGGGGCTTCTTTCCTACATGCAGTGCAGCTGATCGATATTAACACATGTTTTCAATGTCTTTTACAGTGGTGATATTTGGAGTACAGGCTGAGGTGGTGTCACCCGGTAAGGAGCGTTAACTTGGTTTTTCGTCGAAGTGTTTGACGGCTCATTGAACTCCTACAGTATTGTCAGTGACAAGTTGAGAAGCAGTGATATTTGCGACCAACCATTCCCCACTTTAAGCGAGTCCTTGTCTTGTCTCTTGACCGTCTGAATGCATTTCAACCGCATTTCAGCCAGCGTTTATGTTCCCGAAGCTGTTAACCATCCATTAGCACACTCAACAAGCGTCTTTGTATTACATCAAAATAGTCCGTAAATAGGCTTAATGAAATTCCAGAAGAATAAGTTGTCAGAGCAACACAGCATACAGTGTCTTGTAAGAAACCACGTTTTCGGAAATCGAGGGTGCTCAGTAGAAAGATATTCCACTTTATTTTTTTCTGAAGCATCACAGCGGTCCGGAATTCTAACTCCTTGAATCTGATTGGCTCATGAGGCGCGCTCCAGCGGTCCGGATTTCCCATCCGGACCCCGCGCACAAAAAAACGTTGGTTTTTATCTCGGGCCGGAGGCCACGAGACAAGGTTTACCGTGTGGTTCTTTTTGCTCGTGTCGCGGTTATAAGGCCGCGCGGGCTCTGGGAACGAGAACCAAAATCGTTTGGCTATTACATCATTATCTGAACACGCTTTTGTTAGCCTTTTGCGAGGTTGTGAGTGTCTTGGAGTTTAACGTTTTTGTGCATTTTGATGAAAAATTTGCTCTGGTTTTGGGGTTTCTCGTGCTTTCAAGCTGTTTACGGCCCGAGTGAAGGCTACAAATAGCCTCTTGTTTCTTCTTAAAATGGAACTTTTCTCTCACTAACCGTTGGAACAATAGGCCTGGTAACTCTCCGAAAACGGCGAGTATTTCTGAGTTTTTGTAGACAAAACTATGCTAGCTTGCTTTTTTCAAGTTGTAGTTAACACGCGCTGTACGCCATTTGATTTAACACGGGCTGACTGCAAGTCAGTCTTTTGACCTCCGTTTCTCTGTTGAAATTTTGTTGTTTTCCTTGGAGATCTCTTTTCTAATATTGTCCCAATTATCTTCATTTAAGACAATATGGTTATTAAAGTGCAACTAACCCCCAATTTTTTTCCCTGGAATAAATTTGCCTAACCTCAAGAGTAATTCTGCGCTAAAATTTTTTGATTTGGTTAAATCTTCGATTTTCTGTGCCCAGCTGAGTTCGACTAAGTTTTGGTCCAGTTTCGTGCCATGGGTGCCTGGAGCGAGAAAGGCCTGTGACGTCACATCCAGAACCCAAATTTTAGAGCTGGTCAGTAAATCACTTTTCCCTCTGTTTTGATTTGATCGAAAACTTTCTGTGGCGGTCCCTGACTCACCAGACACAATGTGCTCCAATGAAGCAGATTCAGAGTTGAGCTTTGACTCGGAGTATTCAGAAGATGTTTTAATCGAAGAGAAAGAAGCGGAACGCGATTTGTCGCACGCGTCCCTGGCTAAAAGTTCGACATTTGTTCGAGGGATGAGAAAGCTGTTTTATACGCCGATGACTTGCTTGCTGGTGCAGAACGGAAAGCGAAATATGACAAGGAAATACAGGTGAACGAAGAACTGGAAGAAAAGCTGAAGGGTCAATTGGACGGCGGTGTGAGAGTCAGTGAGAGGTAAGGCTCGCTCAGTGATTTATACATGTACATTGTCATGTTTTGCGTATAAGCTTAGTAACCTTACTGGTGCTTCTCCATGTATACTCCCTTCTTCTTATTTTAAAGCTTGTGAATCTCGCTGAGTAAGTCAACCTGTGGTAATTTGAGTTCAACCTGCTCAGTCAGTCAACCTGCTGATAATCCAGCGTTTATTTTTTTCAGGTTCAAGTCTGGAAGTTGGAGTGTCACTTAGCTGCAAAGCATCAGGGAGGGTTATTGCTGTAATAAATTACAACGCTGACGAGGAGCGACGTTACGGAGCATCCTGATTTAACTGTCTTCAGAAATGGAACTTAACCCTCGGACGTACAAGCAAAGTAACACCCCCACCATGGTACAAGGGGGGGGGGATTCATGGAACCCCTCCCGCATCCCCTGGGGTTTTGCTGTGTTTTAATATTTCGGAGAGATTTTGCGTTTGGTAGAAGGCCTTTGATGTTCTGTACAAGATAATGTATATATTATGGGTGGTGGCGCTGCTGAGGGCCTGTGACGTCACCCAAGATGGCAGTCAACATGGCCGCCATCTTGGATTTTACCAAAAATTAGAAATTACCAAACAACTGCGGAAATTGAACATTTTTGATGTTATTCATGTAAAAAATGACATAATTAATCATTTTACAGTTTTTTGCGTACAATTTGTGCTTTTTTCACATAAAAAAGGTGAAAAACACACAGTTTTTACCAAAAGTGGGGTGACCATCTACTACTTATGACGTCACAGCTAGTAACCAGAGCAACCGATTCTCACCAAACTTGAGTCAAAATGTGTATAAAGGATATGCCTACAGCTATTGAAAATAGCAGGTGCTGATGAAAAATCGTCTTGGAAAAATAAGAGAAAAACCTTATGGGGGGGGGGGGTGGATTTGTACGCCCGAGAGTTAAGATTGGCCTGGTCCAAGTATAAAGGGCAAATGACCGTATAGGCAGAATGGGAGCAAAGAAAGATTAGTATGATCTCTGTTGGCTCATTTGTTTCTGTTTGCATTGCGGTATCTGCCGTAACTTCTAAGATTCGCGAAAGCAACTGCTTCCACGGAGGCTTACTATTCTAACAATGCCTTATCTGAGCCTAAAGGTAAAATCATAGGTATAAATAGCGTCACCATTTTTCTTGTCAAAGCTGTTTGCATGGCAACTAAGTATCTAAAATTTACTTTTGTCTTCTCCACTCTCAAGAAAGCATTCCTCAAGCATTATGTTCAATATAGCCTTTGTTCTCAATAAATAAATTGTGTATAATTTTGGAGAAATTCACGAGATGAAAAATATTGTTAGTTTTATTGTGAGTTATAATTTTTTTTAATTAACATATAATGTGATTTTTCTTTACTCTTAAGTTGTTCACAGTTAGCTATTAGTGGTAATATTTTTATATGCTTGTATTGTAGTCTGATTTTGAATAAGGTGATTTGTTGGGCGGACGCAGTACGGACCTATGCGTCCGCATATTGTCATCGTCTTTAAGACTGTTTATTTGAGTTTGGTACGGGTTCCTGAGTCAAGAGTAACTCGGCGCAGCGGTTTCCTTGGGGGTGGGGAGGCTTATTCAGGGAGGAGGTGTAAGGAAGGTTGTTGTTTTCAGAAACCTCGGGCTTTTTGGTCAGCGGCTTAGTGCCA
>Ga0126336_10002275_pt1 | contig 10807 bp, 10 predicted proteins | sample SidCmetagenome_FD_92530 | JGI IMG/M metagenome (GOLD analysis project Ga0126336, IMG submission 92530) | Coral microbial communities from El Islote,Puerto Morelos, Mexico - Siderastrea C C metagenome | ecosystem: Host-associated > Invertebrates > Cnidaria > Coral | place: El Islote,Puerto...
ACTATCAACCAGCGATTAAAAAACTTTGAAATAATTGCTTGATTTGTCTGCACTATACAAATAATTATCTCATTCCCAGTCCTTTACTATACCTGGTACTTGCTCCGACGGCGTAGCCATTTTTGGTGGCTGCGCCGAACAGCTTCAGTTGCGGGGTATTCTGCAATCTAGCCCCTGAATGAATCCATAGTTGAAAAACAACTGTACGCCGGAAAAGTTCCATCTTTCCCAACATTTTGTTACCACAAACGGCAATATTTTGAGCTTCTTGTATAAGAAATCAAATGTTGGTATTCGGGCCGTTATTCGACCGCCGACCTCTGCGCGCAAATATATGCAAATATGCTAATCTCATCTCGCTGTTCTCTTCTCACTGGACAATTCGCACAATGGCGTGGACATGACAAAAACTACTGTGTCGGGGAGGTGTGAACGGTAAGCAAACGGTCACGCTTCACGCATGAAATGTCACACTCTGTTTACAATTGTTGACCATTCTGTAACATGTCCTAAACTGAATTTATTAAATAGCTACAAGTTTATATACATGTTATCTGCATAATTGCGTGGCAATGCAATTGAGATGTAAGTGCGTGTACTTATTACATGGTAAGGTGCGATTGCATATAATTATTATTACATGATAAGGTGCGAATGAATTGTGTAACACAATCTGCCGGGAAAAACCACCAGACAAAAACTCGCGCGCGTTCCACTCGTCTCTGTCTTAAAGAAAATCAAAAAACAAATTTGGATCCTCGTTATGTTTGCCCTAAACTGCAAGTTCAAGCAACATTTTACTGTCAACATCTCTGGCTTCGAAACTGGTTTCATTTCCCTTTTTTTAAAAAGCCACCTTCCCTTAAAACCGGGAGCAGAATTCAGTACGAATATAAATACGTGTACTTCATATAAAAAAGAGAAACTAATAGCACTACGCGAATTGTCCAAAAAAGAGACAAGAAGACATTTTTTATTCCTCACATTTTTATTCCTCCCAACTGACAGGATGCGAGAAATAGTGGCGTGCAAAGCGTGTATGCCAGTTGATAGCAATCTGAGACGAGTGGAACGCGCGCGAGTTTTTGTCTGGTGGTTTTTCCCGGCAGATTGTAAACAGAGTGTGACATTTCATGCGTGAAGCGTGACCGTTTGCTTACCGTTCACACCTCCCCGACACAGTAGTTTTTGTCATGTCCACGCCATTGTGGGAATTGTCCAGTGAGAAGAGAACAGCGAGATGAGTTTAGCATATTTGCATATATTTGTGCGCAGAGGTCGGCGGTCGAATACCGACATTTGATTTCCTATACAAGAAGCTCAAAATATTGCCGTTTATGGTGACAAAATGTTGGGAAAGATGGAACTTTTCCGGCCTATAGTTGTTTCTCAACTATGGGTTCATTCAGGTTTGAGGAAATTGTGAGTGGAAATGGCGCATTTCAAGAAATATAGCTCATTTAGTGAAAAGAGGTATGCTTTTGTGCGGGTGAAATTGCAGATCAGTGTTCAACCTTTGCATAATATTATAATACTAATTGGGAGCAAAAATTAGAAGGACTCTTATTCTCGCTCAAAACGCTTCAAAGAGGGGTACTCGAAGTATACATGACGGGGGGGTCCAACGTATTTTTTTGGGTTGAAAATTCACACGCTCGGTATTTTTTTTGGGTCTTATCTCCGAGCGAACTTTTCGTTTCGGGTTTTCGTTGCGATCTGTGGATCAGAAAAATAGTCATTCGAACTTTTTTTCAGCGACGTGTGTTCAAGTTGGTGCATCATTTTTGAAGTTGTCTTTTAATAAGACGGACAGAGCTTAAAAAAAGAAAACTCAACTAATTGGTCAGAACAGGATCCCTGATCAGCGAGCTTTTTAAAATGGCATCCATTTCCAAAAGGATTTGTAATAAGAAAAACAGAGCTTATGGTTAAACTTGGCTTTGAGTAGTTAAAATTCTCTTGTGCATTCTGAAAGCCAACGTTTTTTCTAAAAGATAAACATTTTGCTGTAAAACTAGGTGCGAGGACTCTTGTCAGAGCAAGAGTTTATTGTTAGGGCACAGACGTAAGTGTGTTCATTATTTTGGCATTTTGTATTTTTTGTCGTCGTGTAATTTATTGTATTTTCTGTTTTTTAGTTTTTGAAACCGTACGCTCATCGTACGATCGCCGTATGCTCACCATACGCCCACGTACTCGAACGTCGATCACATTATTTAAGTTTGTTGAATGACTGTACAGCTTGTACCTACCTTTCTTTATACCCAAGGTGGATTAACGTTTGTGGAACGGCGTAGCTGGAGGGATTGTTTGCGCGAAGGGAATAGCCGCGAAGGAAATGGGGTGAAGCAATTTGATATATTTTCTGCCAAAACTTTGCCTTCGCATACAATCCCGCCAGCTACGCAGGCTAGTGAGAGCATCGTGTTCATCGTATTTTAGCGCTCACAACTCTGGTAGCAAGTTTTTAGGTAAAATAGTGAGCATGCAAATTGTGTTTTCATCTTAGAAGTGGAAACAAGCCGCAATTTTGTTGCAGCAACCTTGTGCACAGCGTTTTGTGCAATGTTGGAACTTTCGAGGTCCAAACCTCCATGGCCAGATAACAAATTCTGTTTTATAACAGGGGGACCACAAATCATTCAATCAAGGAAACAACATGTCTTCTAGAGGTGACAAGTTTGTAAGTATGATTTCGTTATGTGTTTGATTGCAATAAAAATGTATGGCATGATACAATAGTGGCTCTGATAATATCCCATGGGTGACTAACAAGTTCATCGTGATGATAGAGAAATAGATTATGGAACAGACTGTGGAATTTCGAATTAATGGCACCCTAGTAGCCTCAGTAGCTTGCATCCATTAATCAGTATTCGTACTTAGGAGGATACTGGACGTGTCTGTGAGCATGAGCAGTTTTCAACCTGATCGCGACATGGAGGGTGGTGTTAACTGAACAAAGGGCTTGTCTAGCCGTTAAATTGAGATGGGGTGTAGCAGAGCTTCTTCTGGGATGTTTTCATAATAGGTGTGTTGGATTAGGGATCAAAGGTGCTGGGGTTGGTTGTATAGGGATTGGCGATATAAGAATATTGGGATCAATTAAATTCACAGATCGTGCTCTGCAGTTTTCGTGGATCAAGGATCAAATGTTGTGACACTTGAGATCGAGGAAGAGAAATAAGAAAATGAGGCCAGTGATAAAAAAACCTACTTTTTTTACCCTGGCATGCAAATATAGGGTAAAAATGGCAAGGTAGCTGTTAACTACCACACCACTGGACCCAGTACAGGCAGGAAACCAATAATGAATTTGATGTGAAATTTTCACTGATAAGTTTAAATCAGTCTAATTTTAAGGCACTCTCTCTCGTCTCTAATCATTAATGAGGGTTTTCCTGTTCAAAATGACATTTAAGATTTAAAGTATGAAGTTGTCTGTGATTACTTGATGCGATGCCTTGTGATCACCAGCAGTTGTTCAGTCAGGGAAAACAATAGCAATAAAAGTGAAGTGGCATTTTTGTGGTCATTCATATTGTTCTTTCTTTCTTTTAACGCAACATTAGGACCCGGTTAGGAACCAGAGTGACACTGGCGTATGTTTATAATTGTATCCTTAGTGCGAAGAAATAGATACACTAAGTTGGAGTGTTCAGCTTCAAATATTAATTTCCACAGTTAGTCATTGTGCTTTCGTTTGGAACTGGTACCTAACAAATTTAAGCCAAATTTAAGCTTCCTTTTATAACATCCCTGTGATTTTATATGGGAGATCTGAGCCGTAGTGCGCTAAGCATATGATTTGTTAGTTTCTTTTAATAGGCTATAAAACGTTACCAGGATATATATGCAAAGAGTCATTTCAGCCTTTTTATTAAGGTTACTTCTTCCAATCTCTCTGTTTTCTTCTCCAGTCTCCTCATAGCCACATTCCATATGGTGCAGATGGGTCTGGGTTCTATTCAGACAACACAATTGGGTGTTACAACGTAATCTTAGAATCCGCACCCCTTATACTACAGATCATCAAATCAGCTCCTGTGAAGCCTGGGTTTGTGTTCACCATTGCTGACTACGGTTGCGCAGATGGTGGCACCTCTATGCCTCTTCTGTACGCATGCGTGAAAGAGCTGAGAAAGATTCATGGTGATAATCTGCCTATTCACGTGGTTTATGAGGATCAGCCTGTTAATGATTTCAAGTCCTTGTTTCTTCGCTTGCAAGGTTAGTTCAGCTTAAACTACAAAATAACAATTAGCCCATTGACTTTTAAGAATACTCACTTTTAAATCCGAAAACACATTAACCTTTCATAAGCAAATTACCATAAAATAAAGAAGAGCTCAGGTACGAACCTGGAGGAAGGGCATAAACCTCAAAATGTTTGGTGGAGTGGGCTGCCTGGTCTCCTAAGGAGCGTTAGGTGACGACATTAAAAGCGGCTTCGTAGGAGACTATATATGGGCTGCCCGGTTATTCAAATCCTGATCTTGTTTCATACCAAATTGCATCATTTTCCGTTCCCAATTTTCAGAGTTCCTTTAAAATCCATGTCCAATTTCACAGCTGAAAATTCCGTCCATTTGGTGGTCATATTTTGGGGCATTAATCCCCTCCGCTCACTCAAAAGCTTAAGCCGCGTCAGTGACCCCAACTGCAATGCAAGGTGTGATAGTGTCCTGCTGGGTTACCATTATTTTATTACTATTAATTTTTTGTAATGGGGATAGTCCTCAATCGTCAAATGAGTGGATGGTTTTCCCGCCACAGCTCAGGCATGTTTAGTGGATCAGATTGATTTTTGGCCACTTGCAAAGGGGGACCATGTTGGTGACCATGGTCTTTTCTGTAACGAGAAAAACATAGAGTTGCCCAACTGCAAGGTGGTACCTCGTCAGCCGTTGCTCCGGAATTATTGTGGTTTCTGCGGCTATCCACGGGACAACTTCTGCTAGTGGCAGATACCGCTGTGTGATGCCTACTGGGTCTTAGAGCAGAGGAGCATCAGGATGCTGTCTCCGTCCTCTCTTGGAGTAACGTGATGATTACAATTAGCTTTTGAAGTTTCTTGGCGAATCCGATATTTGACAGGAAGGACATGATGGACTTAGCAATGAAGCTCCAACAGCTAACCGCTCCGGAGAGGGTTGAAGCGGGTTCTCTTGAGTCCATGGGTGAACTCAAAGTCCCTACCCATCAGTATCAGTTAACTCGACAAGGTGCACACGCTTGCAGGAGTCAGACCAGATCACATAATATTCTGTCGCTCATTCGACTGCATGATGTCAGCTAGGAGATCAGAGTTCAGCACTTGATTGCACAAGGCTCTGTACAGGCTGTTCCTTCACGGCTGGGATTAGGTCTCCACCAGTGGAAAAGTAGATCTCCTCAAAATGGTTCATGAACAGTGAAGAGATTGCGGCTTTTCTTGGACTTCGCTGTCATCCGGCGGTGAGTAAAAAGGTTGTGGAGGCGGCGCTCAGTGCCTGGCGTGGTCTCAATGAAAGTTAAGTTTGTGATGTCGTCCATTAATGGCGGTAGGTCTACATTTCCATGTAGTAACTCGCCCTTCACTGGAAAGAAGTGGAGAGATAACATGGCCCATCGATCATGATGTCTGCCTCTAGCGTTTGCCAGTAATTGGTGTAGTGCTGGTTAGAAAAAGGCATGAACGCTGAAGCAAAGTATTTTATGGAACATAGAAGAAGCCAGAAATGACTGGTAGATCACTTCATGGGGAACTGAACCATATGGGCGTTTGCGATGTCAAGCCATGCCACATGCAGTTCTTTCATCTCCTGCTTTGTGGTCTTGTAAGAACTCCAGGCCATTTGTGCGTGTTCCAGGCAAAAAGGGAATCCCTGGGTACCGGCCCTCTACGCAGATGTGTCGATGAACCCATTTTCTACGAGGACGTGGGCCATGCGCTAGTACGCTAAAGAAGATCTTACCCTCCACGTTGAGTAGGGAGGTCAAGGGGAAACTGCCGACACCGATTGAATTATGCTCTTTTGAGATATCAATGCCATCCGCTAAAAACCAGTCCTGAGGTACCAAGTCCTCTTTCCAGGCGCGCTGCAAAAGGACTGTGCCCTCACCGAGTGAAGGAGGACAGTTCTTGTGCAGCTTTTATTATCAGCAATTGATTCTGGGAACACTTTTATCAGTGTTTTCCTCACAAACGCATAGCTTTCTTTAACTTATTAAAAGTTGGACAGATCGCAAGCTACACCAGGAGACGCAAGTCTTGGAAACACATCGTGGAGAGGATCAGAGTAGGTCTTGTTCAGATGGTCCTTCAATTCCTCCTGGTCTACGCCCAGCACACTACCGGGGCCGTTGCTTTCATTGAATAATGATTTTCAAAGTCTGCCTTTCTGCACTTGATTTCTATTGAGTCTATTTTACCATATCGCGACTTTCCTTCTTCGACTTTACAGCACCAGATCTCTCGAGGTAGGTTTCATTTGCTACAGAATAGGCTAAGCTGTTTGTGTGTTCTCTTGGAAACGAGTGTGAAGGAGGATGCTGAAATCGTAGGTGAGAACAGTCCATTCAGTCTTTGCATTGTCTTAAGGCAATTGCAAGCTGCTAGTAGAGGGATCAGGTGGCTGAAGCTTAGAAGCCATGGGTTCTTGAGCGCTGTGGTGCCCTCAGTAGGAGGGTTGCGTTGCTGTCAGTCCCCACCCATCGTGTTTGATGGATCTGTGGTCCACGTGCGTTACCAAAGCATATATGATGTTTATATGGGCATAGGTGAAGTGTAACTGAACCTCATTAGGCACACTATACCATGCTGATAAGCCGCAAGAAGGGCTAAACATTTGTGCACGACAACGTTCTAGTCTTGAGCGCTCAACATTTCAGGTCCCGCTCCCCGGAGGGGTTACTCCCTATAATGGGCTATATGGGGAGGCTCCGCCCGAAAGGGGTACCTTTTTTAAGTTCGCAGTATATAAAAGGGTAGGGAAAATTGCCATTTTAGTATACGAAAGGGTCACAAAAGCAGATGCAAAGTGGAAGAAATGGTGGCTAAAGTGAAGTATATCAAAGGATGCCACATTTCGACAGAAATGACTATGCACTGAATCAGAACGACTGAAACCCCAGGAAGAATGTGACGATTACAAGAAATTCTATTGTTTTGGCTTATCCTTGAGGTATGAGAAAGGGGTGCGATTTTGCTCTAGGTATACGAAAGGGTTACCTTAAAGGGCAAGGGTTTGAACCTCTGGGCGGAACCTACCCGTACAAAACTTTATTGAGTACCCCCCCCCCGGGTCTCGCCACCGCACCGCAGGGTACTCCGTTCACCTATAACCTTTTAGTAGGGCATAGCAACATTTCTCTCTATCGACTTGCAAACTGCATTATTCTCAGTTGATTGTTTTAGGTTTTGTTTCTCGAGATTGCCATCAATTGCCATGACTTTTACTCTTTCTTTCACAGGTCTCATACCAGGTCCAAAAAGCTATTTCCAGGACTTTCCTAACGTGTTTGTCACGGCTTGTGGTACAAACTTCTATAATCAGTGTCTGCCTCCTCAGTCTGTAAATTTAATATTCTCCTCGACTGCAATGCACTGGTTGCGTAACAAACCATGTGATGTGTCAGGAGCGTTGCATCACACAATGATCACTGTTCCGGAAGAAGAGGAGAAGTTCAAGAATCAGGCTGCAAAGGACTGGGAGACGTTGCTGCTGGCAAGAGCGAAAGAACTGGCTCCTGGTAAATACCACATTTTTCGCACTTCGAACACAAGGGGTAGCGTGGGCGAGAGTACCAAACTTTGGGTTTGACCGGGGGAGGGAGAGGAAGGTGCTTTACTGAATGCCAGAATAAGGGGAAGCAAGTTACCAGGACACCGAGCAAATTGTTAATCTCCAAAAATTGCACAATTTCCAATGCGAAAAACATAAACATTAAGGTGTTTCCGTTGTGAATTCTCAGTTTTTCAGTTTGACTTCTTTGGCTTGACCCGGACATCCTCAAAACGCATCAAAAGAGAATCAGGTCGTCAACGGTCCGGTTACTTAAGGTTCATTATTTTGTGCGACTTTATCATTCAGAACATGCCGAGTTTTCTTTGAAGCAAAGCTTACCAAAGAAATAATTAAAGGTCACTTATTTCTAAACAAGCGTGGTGATCAACCTCTTTTTCACACAATTTTAGCCTTGCAGTCATCCTATTTTTGTTGCAATAAACATAACGTGTCAGAAAAATAACTTAGTGGCTAGAAATGCAATACTCTGTCAACACGCTGTAAAAAATACCTCTTAAACCTGGGTGCGCCCCCTATAAAAGATACCTAAAGTTGATTCCTGTCATCAACCAATTTCAGTACAAATGAGTTGACTATGTATGTTTTTAGGTGGCAGGATGGTTCTTGTTCAGTTCGCTGTGGATGAAGAAGGACAATACCTAGGTACAACAAAGAATGTCCCTGTGTCAATGCATCATACAATGAGGGACTTGTGGAAGGGTCTAGTGGACGATGGTCTTATTACGCAGGTACGGAGTCTTTTTTATTGATATTGACTGCTTGCAGCCCTGCAGCTGCTCCGCGCTTTCCGGTGGTGGAAAACTAAGCCAGTCAAAAACCTGGAGTGAGGAATGGTGAAGAAGCTGGAAAAAGAGAAAAAGAAAATCCTTTATTTTTTATTTGTTTTCGGTGCTGTTCTGTTGTTGTTGTTGTTGTTGTTGTTGTCAGACCCTTTAGCTCCTGCTAGGCGCCCACAAAAGTACAAAATTTTGGATTTATCAACTGAGTTGATAAGGTAGATTGGCCACCGTAAAGAGATTGAAAGCTGACGTTTCCAGCGTTAGTCCTTCGTCAGACTCTGACGAAGGGCTAACTAAAATAACTGGCCAGGGGAGATATACTGCGATAACTGTTACTGATAGGCTCGGGCAATACAACGCAATCATGAAGAACCATAATTTTAATTACGGCAGGTGGCTTTAATCTGTAGATTTTCTCAACACTCACTTATGTTACTAATCGGCAGAAAACATTTGTCTAATATCTTGGACTAGGGAGGTGTTTTTGTTCGTTTCTTCGGCTTGAAAATTGTCCTCTTCGTGAATACACCCGTACAAGTTCGTTTCCGCTGCTTGTAAATTGTTCGTATTTAGAGCACATCCTGAGGATAATTTTAAAATTTGGTTTTAATTCAGACACAAATGAAGCCATGATGATTAAACAAATTTAATTCTGAATAAACATCAGACAAAATAAAACAAACAAAACAAAATAAATAACATAACATAAAATAAAATTCGAAAAAAATGCGAAATTTACAAAACATAAACCCTATTTTTGCATCGGATTGATCGATATAAACATACATGAAAGTGTTTTCTCGCAGCCAATACTAGGCTAGACGATAGCCTTTTCTTATTTTTGTTTCCGAATAAGGTTTTTTGCCGGCACCGTCATATAATGGTTGAGGATGTCACTTCTTTTTCTTAAAGCCGCTCTTACTTTTTGAAATATGGATTTGGTAAATTAACGTCTATATAATCATTGGTCTAGTTTATTCATTTTACGTTAACAAGGCACAATTTGTACTAACACCAGTGAGTCACAGCAAGTGGGAATATTTTCGAAATAAAATAAAATAAAATAAATGTAATAAAATAAATGAAATAATGCATAAAATTCTCGACATTTTTATATGCTATGACAGTAATTGACATGTTTTCCAACCCAGTTGTTGTTCTCCTGTTTCAAGACATAATTTCCGTGTTTTGGAAGTACTTCGTTAGAATTATCAGTGTTATTGTTGTCCACATTTGCTTGCTCCATATTTTCTTGACCTGGTCCTCTGTTTTCTTGTCGGTCTTCTTCAAGTCTGGTCACAGTATTTGGCGCTTCAAATACTCGCATCTCGATGTCTTCAGCCTCGGAAATATTTGCCGTTCTACACGTTAACTCGATAAACGCAATGCGAAACTGTCTCATTCGAACCGAGTAAATAAGAGCATTCACTAAAGAGTTCAAGGACATCAATGTCACAACAAAAAATAGAAATAAACGCTTTGTTTCAAGAGACGTGTTATCATTATAATTAATGACAACAATTCCGTAGACTACTGTGGGTATATAGCAAACTAATAGCCCTGCCGTGATGATAGATGTCAGTTTGAGGGCCTTTTGGTCACTTAGAAATCGTTCCCTTGCTTCTTGTGTAGCTTGCTGTGCTGCAATTTGCCGTTCGTGTCGACGGGTTTCAAGGTAAACTATAAAATGGCAGAGGACGATGAAGGCGTAACACAGACCAATGAACGCATTGTTGACGGGAAAAAAAGAGTGAAATTATTGCCAATGAAAATTGGCGTGTGCAGAATTACGGACAGAAGCCAGTCACAGGCAGACGCTACCAGTAAACGAGATTCTGTGACATAGGTAATGTGCGCGAAAAGGCGCTTAATGGCCAGATACCTCTCTCCACTTATACAGGCCAAATGGATAAGCGAGGCATTACATAGGCAGCTCATCGCAATTCTGTTAAAAAGCAGCAACAGGCATGTTCCACTCGTTGTCTCGGTAACGACTAAGAATCGTATCATAACGAAATGAGGGTGGGTTGAATTATGGTCCCAACAGCCAGATCTGTTGTGGCTGTAAGCGCTAATAGAATGTTCGACTTGTGAGCTCTCAGTCGGGATTTCGTTTTTACGGCGAGTATCACTAATATGTTCAAGAAAGCGGTAAAAGGACAGGCAAGAATGTTAACGACAATGAGGAAGATAAAAATACCTTGACCGAAAGGCGAAAGTTGTCGCAGTGTTTGTCCT
>Ga0126336_10002276_pt1 | contig 10806 bp, 11 predicted proteins | sample SidCmetagenome_FD_92530 | JGI IMG/M metagenome (GOLD analysis project Ga0126336, IMG submission 92530) | Coral microbial communities from El Islote,Puerto Morelos, Mexico - Siderastrea C C metagenome | ecosystem: Host-associated > Invertebrates > Cnidaria > Coral | place: El Islote,Puerto...
CCCTAACCCTAACCCTAACCCTAATTAGATTCCCAGGTTATGGTGCTAACCGGGTTAAATAGGGTTATGGCAGGTTAACAGGCACTAACCCAGATTACGTTAGTTACAGATGATAGAGTTCGATCTGCTCTCCGCTAGTAGGGGTACGCTGATCTCAAATATAAGAGCAATCAGTCACACTCGTTTTTGCTCTCTTCAACCCTTTAAGCCCTGATATAAAAATGCATATTCTCATTACTGACCTCCATACATTTCTTATTAAACCAATACAGAGAATTTGCCTAAATATCAAGACATCCTTTCCTCAGCGATCACTTCCTTTATTCTTGTCACTTGAACGTTCAAACAAGTAGTGATCATGTAAAGAGAAATTTGATTTTCATCAGGGCTTAGGGCTTAAAGGGTTAAGGCAGTCGACTCTGCTCGACCGTTTTGCTCTTTATCCAGGTTACCTGAGGTTACCCAGGTTGCCATATAAACCCAGGTTACCTGATTCATGTTAGGGCGTGGGATCATTGTCATGCCACGAGCAGCAGCACGAGCACTCTAGTTTGTTCTCTTTAATTAATGCTGTCAAGCTCGCTTGTCCACATTTTCTGTTTACCGGAGTTTACCCGAGGTCATCGGTGTTTACAAATAAACCCAGGTTACCTAACTCAATTTGGGCAATAAATTAAAGAGTTGTCCGCGCCCTCTTTTTGACAGGGGACTTTTTTTTCACGCCACGAGAAGCATCACGAGCACTCGTCTGTTGCTCTCTTTTACGCATTCGTCTCTGCTCGGCTTTTTTACCGCTTACCCAGGTTACTTCGATGTAACCCAGGTTACCTAACTCAATTTAGGCAATAAATTAAAGAGTTGTCTACGCCCTCTTTTTGACAGGAGACTTTTTTTCACGCCATGAGAAGCGTCACGAGCACTCGACTGTTGCTCTCTTTTACGCATTCGCCTCTGCTCGGCCTTCTTTTCGCTTACCCAGGTTACCTCGGTGTAACCCAGGTTACGAAGTAAGGTTACCCGAGTCATTCGGGGTTTCTCAAAAAAACAAATCTCATGCGTTCTGCTAGCTTTTTTGATTGAAGCAGACGAGACGAGACTTCATGAAGTCCTTATTTCACCTTGCCGTTTATTAACTACAATTTCAGTGCAACCTTACACGCTTTTCGCCTTTTCTGTCTCGCTCAGTTTTTTCCATTGGTGATTTTACGAGCCTTAACAGGGCAGTATTTCATCGTTTTAGTAGCCTTGAAGGATTTCTTCCCTGAGTCCTTTTGTTTCCATCTTCTTACTCGCCTCCTCAACATTTTCATCCCGAGTTGAGTAAGGCCAGACAAGAAGGCCTTCCTCTGCCTTTCCCATCGGCATTGCATCGTTGTTTTTTGACATTTTTCTCGAAAGGGGGAACTTAAAAATAACGCAACCAAGCAAAACTTTGGGAGGATTTTTGACTGTCGTCGACGCTTCGCGTCCGAGGGCGTTCGTAAACCAAGTGTCGGTGAGGCGGTTGGAACGATTCCGGCTCGCCGTAAGTGTGCTGCATGTTGCCGTCCGAGTCTCCACAGGGCAATTCTTTCATTCCATCGAGGCGTGCGACGTAACCGCAACGGAGACATTGAAGACCGTGGTGTTGGAACCTTTTTCCGCAGGCATTGCACCACAGGCGGGTGACGTCTTTCGGGTGTCGCCGCCACAGGGGAGTCGACAACGTTCGGCAGGAGGAGCACTTCGTCTGTGACGGTCGGCAGAGCGAGCGCCGGCGAAGGCGGAGTCTTCGGAGCCGAACAAGGCGATGGTGGTGCTCCATGAGGTGTGGTGGATGAAACTGACATCTCGAGACGACCGGCGGCATCGTCCTCAGTACAAAAGTGACACCTCTAAAGTCGGGATCGTCACGCTCGACGCACTTGCAAGGCGGCCGCTGCTTGCGACGATGTCTCCAAATTGTCTCCTTTGGCTCCGGCCACGACTTCGGCTCTGTCTCCGGCTCTGACTCCGATTTCGACTGCTTGATCGCCGGCAGCAAGGGTGTTTCGCCCAACGCTTCGCTTGCCGAATTCCCGCACTCGCCGATGCGACGGGGTGACGACTTGCCCAGTGCTGACGTCGGGGCATCAGCAGATGCCCTCAACAACAAATCGGAATCTTCCAAAGGAGCTCCAGTCGGGTTCGTGACGGAAGCACTGCGGGCTATGGCGTGGACGTTGTCAGCCGTCGTATCGCACCAACTCTTCTGCTCCGCTAACGCCCTTCGAAAGGCTTCCTTTTCGTGGCGCACTTGCAATATCCGTTGTCGAAAAGCCCTTGTCAACAATCTAATGCTTTGCATCTCTCTGTCCGCCGCGTCGTGCGTCATTCCCATGTTGCTACGATTCTAAGTTGTAGGGCGAGAGTGAGTGTGTACACCACATGCGACTGACTGTCGAGAACAAAAAATAACTTTGAAAACAGCATCCTATTTGGTGTGTAGGAATAGAAAAACAATCGCACTATTTCTAACTCTATAACATCACAAGCCAAAAATAACCCTGTCGAACTTTTATATAAAAGAAATTGAGGGAATACCAACAAGTTACCGAAAACGTACTCTGCACCGATATCGCCATTCATTCTAGGCGTGCTTCAGCACCCTGCCCTCTCTCAACGGAAACGGAAACGACGAACTTAAGGCGAACTCGACCCCTGCTGGACACCTCCAAACTCGATTCCCCATCCAACTTACACTGATTCACGGCCATGAGAAATGAAGCGATCGACGGCGACTTCTGCCGCCGGCCGCGTCGGAACAAGGACCACGCATTCGCCTCAACGGCACTGTTGCCGGCGTTGCGCCGACTGCGTCGCATGCCACCCAGAAGGCGGTCGCTATCGACGACAGCAGCAAAAATTCAAAAAGTCCTTTTGGCTGGCACAAATCGATGTATTATTGCCTCGGCGCCATCGCGACGACATGCCACCAGGGCATATGGCGGCTCCATGTCATTCTCCGAGGACGAAAGCCAAAAAATCTTGAGAGAGATGTTTTGGCCGGAATCCACAGGACAAACCTGGTACTCACAAGCCTACTTCGAGGATTCTTATTTGGACGGGGAAATGATGCCAGGGGGAGAAGATTGGATCGATGTGTACGTGGATGAAAATCTGCTGGTGGGTGTCTTTGACGACGAGACATTCTCTCTTATGGCACCATCACAAGCCCCTCGCACTTCGTTCAGCAAACTGGAGCAACTCGCCGCTGCTGCTAACGCCGCCGATCCTTATGCCTCTGCCTCAACGTTGTCCTCCTTCTCCCCTTCCTCCTCCGCCACTGGTGGGTTCGAAGCCGGCCGTCAAGAAGGCAACCTGACGAGAAACTGGTCGTCAACTTTTTTCCATTCGTGGGACGAAGACAAGAACGAGAACGATCAAATGGAAGTGACCGCCGAGGCAGCAGGCGGCGAAGAAAAAGACGCTCCCTCTTACAGTCGGTTCAGTAGAGGCGACGACGACGACGAAGATGTACGAATAACGGCCGTCGTCGACCGCCGCGACAAAGAAGAACAACGGCTAGAAAAAGAAGCAAAGAAAGCGGCTGCCACCACCGCCGTTCCGTTTCGCGCTTCTTCTCTTCCTTCGTCTCGGCGGTCGCCTGCAACAACGATGTCGAACCGCCCCTGCCCCAAGCAGAGAAAAGAAAGTGCGACGAATCCAAGACCGTCATCGACTCCACGCAAAAAAGGGATTTCCGATCACGTCAGACAAAAACTAAGATTTCACTTAAAGAGTAAAAGGGGACAGTTAAGCGCTGACAATTAGCAATTAAATACAGTCAAAAGTCTTTTCATCTGTCCGCGTCGGTCGAGTTTTTTTTCTTGGCTCTTTTTCGCCATGGAGAACGAAGAAAGAATCGGTGGCAACGAAAAAACTATCGTGCTCAACATCGCAAGGAGCGTGGCGTCCAAGGGTCGAGACCCCCGGAAAATTCTCGGGAGCGCCATGTACGGAAAGAGATGGAAGTTGTACGACGAGAAGGACATTCGGCGCATGTGCCAAGAGTTCTTCCGAAGCATGGACCACCGATTCGACCTAGATGCGCAAGCGGCACTCCAAGAAAACTTTGGAGAGTCGTCGATGGACCATCTGCCGACGATCGCAGAGAAAGAAAGAAGAGAACAATGTCCCCAGGTCTTTACCAGCAAATTCTCCAAAGGACCGAGCGTTGAATTTCGGAGAAGCACACTCTGTCTGAGAGGTTGGGGTCTTTTGACAAACCCGACGCTCGTCCACTTTTACTACAAGAGAGTCGACAGACTATTGGAACAGTTGACATGTTTGGACGTCCGCACCTCCAGGCTCAATCGCTACAGCAACGATCAAATTAAGAGAATACTCTATCGCGAATTCGTAGAGGAATTTAGGGACAGAGCCAGCAGCGAAGACAGCGCGTGGCCGTACTTATCGCCGGGCGCGGGCAACAGCGTCGTGAAGTCGTCGTTGCAGCCGGTCGCCCCCTTTTCGCATTATCCAAATTGGATATACGATCGCCACGCACCAGCCGCCACAAACGTCATCACGGCCGCTACTACAAATATCGGCGACGGTGCAGCGACGAGGGCCAATCGGCCTTCTCCCCCAAGGTCGCTCCAACATCACCATGGACGGCCACCGATGCCGTCACCTGTGCCGCCCCTGAAGAAACATCGCCGCCGAGAAGAGGATGGCACGGACAACACGGCTTCTGCCACGACACCCCGCTGCTGGTCATGGTCGCCGGAAGTGGGCACGATGCAAATGGAAATAGAACGCTTGATACAAAAGACACGAACCAATTACAAGTGATTACGTTTATTTCCCTTTTTGTCAATATAACATTTTTCGAGTAAATAAAAAAACGGCGTTCAGTCGCAATTTTTCTCCATCTATCTAGTTAAAAGGTTCCTGATCGAAAAATGAGGCCGACGCAGCCCACATGGCCTTTATTTTGTCATAACAAGACAAGAATCCCCTCCGCCTCATGAGTTTTCTCAGCGCGGCATTAGATGCCAGTTCTACTCGGATACCCTCAGCGGAGAGGTTTCTCCTCCCCCTAAAATGTTCGTAGACCAGTATGATGTCCGCGAGTGGCCACCTGCTGCCGTGCCTTCTTTTCTCTCCTTCTATGACGACGATTCTTTTCCATCTGCTTTCGCCGTTGCCGTTCTCGATAGTGCCGCCACTCCTTGAGGGCCAGGATGACGGCTGCTCGCTCTGTTCCACATCGTCGTCACCGTCAGGAATCACGATCCTGGGAATCGGTGCACCTTTAGACGTGGAGGACAAAGCCGGCGGAGGCAGCAGGGCAACCCGCCTGTCCTTCTTCTCCTTTTTTGGTTCCCCAACCCGTTTTTCTCCATCGTCCTCCTCCGTTTTTGCCGTAAGGTCTTTCTCCATCTGCATTAGATGGTCCTCAATCTCCATCGGCCTCGTCAAATTTCCGTTCCCTTCTTCTTCCTCTTCTTCTGTCGCACCTTCTCCCGTGAGAGATATAGCATCGTCGTCAATGTTGTCTACAGCGTGAAGGCAACCAGTCTCTGTGGCAGCAAGAGAGGACGACACATCTGCCGAAGGAGTGGCGGTTGTCAAACCTGGTTAAAACAAATCGCGAACGAAAAAACAGAAAAACAAAAAGAAAACATTAGATTATCAAACGAGTCTCCCACTAGGCGAGCGGTCGGCCGCCACAGGTGTTTATTCCTTACAAGTGGAGGCGGAGACGGAAGCAGAGGCTACGGCGAATGGCGAGAGAGACGATCCGCCGCCGCCACCGCGACCGCCATTACCCCTTCCTATAGTGTCAGCATTGCCACCGCGATCGCTGCAAGTGGCGGCGACTGCAGAAGCAAAGGTCTCTCGTCGCACCTGTCGCCATTTTGGCACTTTGACGATAACGAAAGGACAAGAGCGTCTCCGAGAGTTTAAATTCTTCTCCTGCCTTGTCCCGACACATCCAGACGAGACTCCGCACAGACTGACGAAAAGGTCACCCGAGTTTGACATTTTTGTATCTTGAGCGAGTGTTATTTTTAGAAATCTATTTTTGGCAAACAATCATCAAAATAATCAAAGAGGACATTTTAGAGATGATACGATTAAAAAAGTGACGGACAAAAATATCCATGTCCGATTCTAATTTTAGGATGACGTTAAAGTTAACTGCGAACTAAACACGTATCTCTTTCTGTTTTTTTTTTGTTAAGACGCTAAATTTAGCGACAGACTGGACCCACCCTTTCTATTTTTAGAACGAGGTTAAAATTAGCCACCAACTGAATATATCTTTCCATTTTTAGAAGGATGCTAACATTAGCAACAGGTTAAACGTGTTCCCTTTCTATTTTTAAGAAAATCCCAAAAATAGCGCACTCCCCCCAAAAGGTACATAAATAGGCAGCGCAGTCCAGAGAATGGCATTTTCAGTTTTGGCGTAGCTGAGCCAAAAGATCCAGGGAGGAGAAAAAAAACAAGATTAATAACAAAAAATCGCAGTCTCGATTGGTGCCATGCCGTACGAAGCCGTGGAAAGTATGGGACGACTCGGCGTTCCACTGTACCGCCACACTCCACGCGCCTCTGCTACTTCTTCACTTCGTTCTCCTTTGACGGTAAAATATCGTTACCGATTGCACCACGTTCCCGGATCCGCCATCGGAATCTCCCGCAGACAGTACGCAATGGACGACATGGAAACGGAAATATTTCACGCTTGGATAGGAGAAGGCATCCGCAGCAGTGGTGGGGCGGTAGGCGCCAGCGGTGAAACCGCCGTAATGTGCCAGCGCGCCTTCCAGCTGCCTCGTCAGACGGACAGCGCTCTCGTAGGAGAAGGATGCCATCCCGATATGCTGGTCGTGCTTTTTCCGGTAGCTGAGATGAGCGTGCACAGGGTGGCCAGTCCCCGCATGCATCCCCTCAGACCTGTGCCTTTTCTTGAGCCTGCCATCGACGCGTGGAAAGAAGGCGGCATCGACCTGTTTAGACCAGGAAGTAGACGGAGGATGGAAGCCGCCATGGTAGCAGAGACAGCAGTAGCAGCATCAGCAGTATCCGCCGCCGCCTCCGTTGTCACCACTGCCGTGCCCGCAGCACCCTCTCCGACTTTGATACCGCCATCCCAAGAAGGAGCAGGAGCAGGAGCAGGAGTCAAAGTAGGAGCAACCGCTGCCACCACCGTCGCAGAAGTGACTTCTCAACAGCAGCAACAAAAGCGGAGTCGGCTACGCTGGTTGCCCGTTCGACTCTGCGAAGAGGCCAAGAAAACGTTTCCAACCGAGTTCCTGGAGGCTCACTTGCGAGAGATGACGAAAGTGAAGTCGTTAAAGAAGACTCCCGAAGGAACCCTCCAGCTCGCATTGAAAAGTGGCCTTGGAGACTTGGCGAAAAGACTGCACCGCTTAGGGACTGTCTCTGAAGAGCATTGCTACTGGTTACAGCACAAATGCAATCAGCTGATAGTTATCGGCGGCGTTCGCTACCTGCCCCTGTTACATTCAAACGACTCGGCGAACACTCTGGAGCTGACGGCCGACAAGGTCAGGTCTCTCGGCAGTGTGTCGTGTGCGGTGCTGTTTTCCATGGAAGGCGGCGGTTCTCGCCTGTCTCTCTTAGCGGTGAGAGAAAGTGGACCTTCAAAAGATTTTGATGCCCTGGAAGTCTGTCCGCTGCTTGCGGCAGCAGAGTCTCCACCGTCGCCATCCCCCCCGTCTTCGCCCGCTCCAAGGAGAGAAGCGGAAAGAGAAGAGAGATTGTACGTGACAGAGACGTTCGAGGCAGACGGCGTGTTTTCCGGCAACCTTCGCTACAGAGCCGTCAAAAGATTGCTGGGCAAAGGTTACATTATAAAGGATAAGACCCGTTCCGGTCATTACCAGATCGAGCCGTCGATAGTGAAGACCTACAGCATAGTGTCGCATCACGTTCGGGACCTTCCCGAATGGGTGGTACGCGCCTTGTTGCCAATCGGATTAGCGAGATGGGAAAGAACAGGAGCACGAGAAGAAGAACGGGACGAACGGGAAGAACGCGCCATGCTGCCGATCGAGGAACGAAGTGCAGAGTCGTCGCCAAAACGGGCGTCGTCTGACGACGACGACAAAGAAGGACTTTCCAAAAGGTCAAGAACAAAATAGCCTTATTTTTGGTTTAAAAAAAAACACGACAGAGAAAAGCTGCTTTGTAAAAACGTTTGATCAAATTAACGTTATTTTTTTGTTGGGAAAAACAAGACAGATATAACTGCTTTGTAAAAAATGTTAAATCGTTTTCTTTTGTCGAAACAGCGCACTTGTCACGTTTTGTTCAATAAAGTTGGCGTTTTTTCTGAAAGGAACGAGTGGCGTAGTCTCTCACCGATATTTCCTCCTCAGTACCTCGATCGCCAGGGCGGCTGTCAATCCCACGAAAAATACAATCTTGATACACCCATGGGCGTCAAATAACGACGGCGACCGCTTCTCCGTCATGAACTCTTTTAGTCCGTCCTAAGTGGATAAAAAAGAAAATGGTTTCCCTTAGGCAACGCGCGCAATGTTTTGACTAGTCACCTCTAGACTTACCCAACCTCCCTTTGTCTCCATCCAATCTCCCAAGTTCCGGTGCAAGTAGTGAGAAATCCACTCGACGACGTCGTCGACGGAAAAGCCTCCCATTCGATCTTGGCAGCATTCGGACGCCGCGACGCACGCAAAAGCCACCAGCGTTCCGATTCTCCCCCAATTGACGACCTCGTCGTCAAACGCGTCGTTCGCTATTTGTGTCAGCAACTCGAAGTATGTCGCTCTGTCCAAAGGAACGTCTCTGTGAAAGACTTCGTGTTTTACGCGATCGGAGAAATCGCGGAACGTCGAGGTGTCCTCGACGTCGTGGACCAGAGCGATTAACGGAAAAGGTGGAGGGGAATGAAGATTCGACGAATGGATAAGTTCCCTCCCGAACTTGTGGATTATCAGACTTCTTATCGCTTGACGGATGTCTTCGAGTCTCCTTTTACCGAGCGTTCCTCTCTCCATCGTGCGTCTCTTCGAAACGTTTCTTAGTCTGCGTGCGTTTGAATATATAGTGCACATTCAAAATGCAACAATCTAAGAACGAGACACATCACTGGGCTAAAAATATATCACTTTATTTTTTGTGAGTCTTCTTTTTGTTTTTCTTTTTGTTCTTCTTCTTTTTCGACGTTTTCTTGCGACCTTCGGTTTCCGTTTTTGCCTGCCTCTCCTCTGCTGCCGAGTGTCGCGGTGGCGACGCACCCTCGTCTCTCCCGCCCGCTTCCTCTTTCATGTTTTCCAAAGGCAGAGGCACCAAAAGAGACGCAGATCGCTCTTCGGCCGTTCCTTGTTTTGCCTTTTCCTCTTTGCCCGACCGTAGCGTCTGCTGACGAAACCAGCGTACGAGTTTGCAGTTGTCGCAATCGCAGTTGCCGTCACCGTCGACGTAGTTTCCAAAGGTTTCTTGCAGGGTGCCTGACGAGAAACAAATGGGGAAAAGGTATACAACAGACTTGGAAGGAAAACAAAAAAGGGAGGAAAAAGCTCCAACAAAAAAAAAAAGACAAAGTCTCTTACGTTCGCGCAGCTGGGCGTTCGCGCAACAGTAGGTTGTCATCAAAATCAAGCCTCTGGGTGAGGTGCTACGACCGGCCATAACTCGACGAACCGAAGACACAAATACCATGCAAAGTAAAACAAGAAGGTGCTGATATATAGATTGCGAAAATAAAATTTTCATGTAAAAATAGCGATCAATTCGTTTCTAAAAATAATTTACTTTACGCCTGTTAACCAGAAAAAATAAGTTTTCGTTCGCCCTCAAAAACACATAGAAATACGCGTGTGCTTTTTTTCCGACAGAACTGCACAGATAAGCCACCTTAATTTAATGGAGGTGGAAGATCCAAAAGAAATGCGGCCACCATTGCCGCCAGCGTCAAGTGCCAGCCTGCCCGCCGCGGCAGCCGACGGGAGTTGTTCCTCGTTGCCATCTATCGTGGTAGAGCGGATGAAGGACAACGAACCGTCAACGTGCGCGGAAGAGACGAAGATACTTTTGTCACTCCGAAACCCCAACAAGACGTTTCGCCTTCGCGGGCAATTGTTGGAGAAGCTAAGACTGCCGCCTTGCGATGCCTGCGGCGGCGACTCCCATCTACTCGTCGACGAGAACTCGATGTCGTGGCTCTCTAACTTGCCCACGGACGAAATTCAAAGACACGTGCAAGTGATGGAGGCTTCGGATCGCTTCCACTTAAGTTCGAGCCTGAACAAACTGAAAGGCCCTCTAATGGTCCGCGCTCACGGTTCCTTGATGCACGTCAAACAGCTGAAAACATTGCTAGACGAAATGGAAGGACTCGTCGCCGACGAACCCGACGACAAATACGAGGACGACATCGTCATTTGCAGGTCACTCTTCAGAAATCCTACTGCTATGGCCAATTCCAGGGCCGAGCGCCGGTTTTTCTCAAGCAAACTTCCACCTTGGGACGAGGACGAAGAACCCAGCTGTTCCTGCAACACTGACAGCAGTACTGACGAAGAGATTTGCAGCTGCGTTCGAGCGCACCGCATCAAGAAGGACTTCATTCGAAAGTGGAAAGAAGCCTGGTTGCTAGGCACAAACGTCGGAATAGAAGACGAAGAGGAAAGAGACAAAGAAATGCCAGCAAAAGCGGCAACACCGTTAGCGACAGTGGCGGCCGAAAAGACGAAAGAAAAAAAAGAAACCAAGACGCCGATTCGGGGAATGTTTGCGTACGAATCACAAGAAGAAGAAGAAGAAGAAGAAGAAGAAGAAGAA
>Ga0126336_10002277_pt1 | contig 10800 bp, 3 predicted proteins | sample SidCmetagenome_FD_92530 | JGI IMG/M metagenome (GOLD analysis project Ga0126336, IMG submission 92530) | Coral microbial communities from El Islote,Puerto Morelos, Mexico - Siderastrea C C metagenome | ecosystem: Host-associated > Invertebrates > Cnidaria > Coral | place: El Islote,Puerto...
CTACTGCTACTGCTACTGCTACTGCTACTGCTACTGCTACTGCTACTGCTACTGCTACTGCTACTGCTACTGCTACTGCTACTACTACTACTACTACTACTACTTTGCTACTGCTACCGCTACCGCTACTGCTACCGTTACCGTTACCGCTACTGCTACTGCTACTGCTACTGCTACTACTACTGCTACTGCTATTGCTACTACTACTGCTACTGCTACTGCTACTACTAGTACGTATACTACTACTACTACTACTACTACTACTACTGCTACTGCTACTAACAATAATAGTAATAATAATAATAAATATGTGAGTAAGTGACTTTTAGGAGTTCCCTTTCACGCTATGAAATTCCGAATTCCTTCAATGTATATTAGCTTTCACTATAGTACTCTCTGAAACAGGGGGGCCCTAACACCGTAAAAGGGGAAGGGGAGGAAGCGAGAAGCGAGAACGCGGGAAAAATGGGGGACTGCGGACTAACGACGAGGGAACGCAGTAAGTCCCAAGGGAATTGACGTTATTTGACGAGGACGTGCCGTTAGGAGCTTGAACTTGATTGCGGCAGGTGCAGGTTGCGAAATTGTCTTGAAACCAGAACAAGAAGCGGGAGTTAGAGCTCCTTCTAAAGGAAAGAGATGTTTCAGCGGTTTTGCCAACGCGATACGTCCTAGAAAGAAGAGATTTGTCATTGTCAGAGAACTGATTTCAAAAAGGGTTGCACCGTTTTGCGCATGAATTTCAAGGCGATGTAAATATCCGTAAGCGGAATCGACACTCGCCTTTTGAGAGCTGTAAATCAGAAGAAGAAGCCCTAAGAAACACTCGACAACTTAAGCAGTTAAGTCTTTGAGGACAGACGGGATCACTCAAGCTGTTGCCTTTGTAGGGAATCCATGGTATTAAAAGTAAATTACATTTTTGATTGTAAAGTTGTACCGAAATATATTTTTTTAATTGACCGATTCTTCATATTCCTTATGGCTTTCGAGTAATTTTTTAAAAACTTGTAGTTCGGTCAATAAATGGCTTTCAAAATGTATTGCGATTCTTCGCTTGCGTGTTAATAAGCTTTACCTTTCCTAGAAGCAAAAATTGAACTCGTTGGTTTTCAGAAGCAAAGAGGGGTTTATCTCAATAAATCTCTTTATTTAAAAAAGCTTCGTGTCTCGTATATTCGAAAATAAGCGCAACAGAGTGTTGTTCAATATAAGTGGGTGTTCCGAAAACGCTGGGTCGGGCTGCGGACTGCGGTCTGCGGGCTGCGGGGTCAACCCTGAAAGCGAAAAAAATGAAAAATAACGAAAAAGACGAAATAAAAAGAAAGAAAAGAAAATAGCTAAATACACACAAAAACACAATTAAAATATTATACAAGTAAAATATAAAATATAGAGAACATTGAATATTTGCCTCTCTAAACTTGACGCTGGATTCGCAAAGAAGCCTGTGCACGAGCATTATGCAGGAAGAGACCTTGGACGGACAGCAAATGACCTCGCTTTCACGTCCTGAGGCGCCTTTGTTGTGAAGAAGCCCGGAATTACTTATGTCCGTGCTCGAGAAACACGCTATTTTATTAAATGTACTTGATACGTAGTATCGCATTTAAATCATTTCTTTCTCAAATAATTGCCTTGGCGAGTCACTTTCGAAGTTTTGTCTATATGTCCGCGCGGCGACTTTTGAAGTTAGAAATCGGTTTGCATTTTGTCTGCGTACTTCGAAATCCATTCGGAAATCGACGGCCAAAAAGACTTTATCGAGGAAGCCACAAACCGGAAAGAGGTTGAGAGTGCCATTGCACGAAAAAGGTAAAGGGTTAAACGGGCGTAGTTGTAACTTTTCAGCCTATTTCTGTATTTACATGTGAAACTTTTGATGCCAGAGTACGTAGAAGCGGTCATTTATTTCAGCAGTTTTAAAATTCATGCAACCAAAATGCAACTAAACGGTATATAGAGCAGTTGGAGTCGATTAGAGTTAGCAGTTCCTAAGATATTGATTTCACTCACGAGAATAAAATCGTGCACTATAAAGCTCGTTGAATTAAGACTTGGGCTTGCGGAAATTGTTCCCGTAAATTTGTAGTCTTCGTATCGTCAATCTTCTCCTAGATCTTAGCATAGGTACAATCTTAGCATCTTCAATCTTCCAATTTTGGCGTCGGTACGATCTCTGCAACACTGCAGCGAGAGTTATTAAACTGCGTGTACAGAACAAGCCAAGTGCTCAGGTCCTTGTTGTAATGTTTGTGTTAAAAGTCACGACATCCCATTTTGTTTTAATGTCCCAACAGTCCCCATCTATAACATCCTTTGATCAGTCTGTTATCGAATGTGTCATGAAACGTTTAAGTAGTTTTCCTTTTTTGAGGATAACAGAATTTGTCTTTAATGCACTATTCAAGTGATTCTTTTCCAAAACCTTTTTTCCCGAAATTATCCCGCATTAATTGTCTCTTAATCTCACGTTAAATAATTCGCGAAACCTGGCATCGGCTATTCTGCTCACGCAAGAACCGCACAAAGTGCCGTTACTTAAAAGGAACAATATCTTCTTGATGCTTTGTTTTGTTGCCCCCGCAGGGTTTTGCCAAAACCCGAGGAGGCAGAATTGAACTCCCCGCATAATCATGGGAAATTGTTGTATACCAGATGAAATCTCGACTTGAACAAAGGCGAGGCGCGCAAAGTGCTGTCGGGAAACCGCAATATTTACACAAGCTAAATAAAGCTAACTGCTGACGTCAAATTGACTTTACAAGACCTGGGTAAACGCTCCAGTACGGTAAATGTTGTTATTAAATGCTGATTTGCCTTTCAAAAATTGTTTAACTCATGGTTTAATCCACGTTTCTATGATCTTTGCAATTTTGTTCGCAAAGCGGCTCCAATTCTGATCAACCGGTCGCCATTAAGTCATGTGAAGTGTCTGCAAAAGTTTCATGCGTGTGTCCATGTACACAAGAAAATCTAGAGTTTTTCGCTGCTAAAAGCAAATGTACTGATTTTTTGAATAAAAGTTTTGGCTGGAAATCCTTTTTGTCGATTCTGTCTATTTTACATAAGTCATGGCACAGGTAGCCCAAGCTCACCTTCGGCCGCAAAGGAGTTCCGCTAAAAACCTACCCTGGGTGCCAGAGGCTTTTCTTGCGCGGTTTCCGGTTGTGCCTTATACGCTAGCGAGAGAAAACCTCTGGTACCCAGGTAACTTCAGACTGTAATCACTTCTCCAGTAAAGTCTTTGTGACATTTGATTTAACTTACTGGTTTTCGGAAGCTCATTTTAGTAGAAGAAGACCAAAAATGATTAAACCTTCTTTGTTGAGTTGTCTAACGTCTTAATTTTACGGTCACACACGAGATTCTGTCCCACTAGCAACTTAGTTATGTTTATGTAGGATCGTTTTCTCATTTATTACTGTTTATAAGAAAGTTTCGCCGTTTGGCAGCGGGCAGTTAGTTTTGATATAGCGCAGCCGGTTTAGCACAGCCATCTAAGCACCTTGCGCAAGTTTTTTCGCGTTTCGCAAGTCCTTTTGTTTCGTAAGTCCTTTTGTCCGTTTATTCAAATTTCAGTTTGTTGCTTTCCGTTCAATTCATTTTGTAACGTTTTGTTTACCCGTATTTTTTTTTTCATTTTTCACCCTATCGCCGTCCAATTGCGTATTACGTCGCACCATTTCGCTTTGCTTCATCCAACAGTCTCATCCTTCTCTGCTGTTATAGGGCAATAGTGCAATAAATTAAGTACGCGTTAAAAATGTTTGGTTGCTGGAGTCCTTACGCCGTGTTGGCTGTTAAAAAACTGGTGTTAGGAAACAGGTTTCGGAAAAAGAAGACCTCAGTTTAAACTCTCTTTGTGGTGTTATCTGACATGTTATATTTAGCTGCCTCGTCCAAAATTCTTGTGAACTGACTTAGGAAATTTCACAACGTACACAGCTCTTTGTCGCATAACGCTGACAGGGTGACACAGTTTTAAGCTCATACATTCAACCAAGACCTAAGGGGACATCATACTTGATTTCGCTTGTACACCCAGCGACACATTTTTTACGCTCTTTTGGGTCCTTAAGCAATGTAGGTGTTTGCTGGAACATTGTAATAGTAAGTAACGTTTGGAAGTTTCCCTTTTCGGCATTAAATTGTGAAAAAAATGTTTAATCTATTACCACGTTTTGTGTTTGTCCCTTTCCCGTGTTGTCTACAGTACTACAATCACATTGAATCCAACAGAATGTAATGATTTCTAACTCATCATACTTGGGACAAAGTGTTAAAAATCTTTGTAACATTTGATTCCATTGGTTTAGGGAAACACGTTTAAGTAATTTAAACTCACTTTCATTATTTCTCTCGCAATTTGAATTCAGTTACATTGTTCTTCAAAATTCTTGTGAACTGACTTAAGAATGTCACACACGACATTTTGACGCATAATGGACTCAGGATGACACAGTTTTGTGCCTATGCAACTAAAGGGACATTATGCTCGATAATATTTGTACATTTAATGTAAAAAGAAAAAAATTAATCCTCTTTGGTTTTTTAAAATGTATAGTTTTACACAACACCGTGAATAATTCAGTATCCTTTTTTTCAGTGGAAGTGAAGAAATTGAAAGGTAACGTATATATAATACGCTGACTTTAACATTGTCACCCAGGGCAGTTTGTCGCATAACGCCCTGGAATGCTCACAGGATGACAAAGTTTTGTGCTCATGCAACTGAAAAGACATTTTACCTGATGACATTTGTACATCTTAAATGCTAAAAACACCGAAAAGGTTTTGGTATAAGAAAATTGAAAACACTTTTTTGTATTGGAAAGTGCTCACAGGATGACAAAGTTTTATGTTTATGCAACTTAAGGGACGTTATGCTCGATTAATACTTGTAAATCTAATTTTAAAAGAAAAACGGTTTTGGTTTGTGAAAATTGACCTTTTTCAGTATTCAAGAATGTGCTGTTTTTAGAATACATTAAAATGCGTATTTGATATGACACCCCGCGATTAATGAGTATCCTTTTTTTTTTCAGAGGAGATGATAGAGGAAGGTAATGTGTATTAAATATGTTAGTAAGTGACCTTTGCTAGTTTTGTATAATGTACATCTTTTTACACGAACGGCATGGAATGTAGTAGACAACATTTGCGGAGGTGCATGTAAGTCGGATGATCAGTTATTACCACGTACTTTGTAAGAAATTTCGCCGTTTGGCAGCGGGCAGTTAGTTTTGATATAGTGCAGTTCAGCACAGCCATCTAAACACCTTGTGCAGGTTTTTTTTCGCGTTTCGCAGTAAGTCTTTTTGCCCAGCACCGTTAAGCAAATGTAAGTTTTTCTATCGTTTATTCAAATTTCAGTTTTTAGCTTTCCGTTCAGTTTATTTTGTAACGTTTTGTTTACCCGTTTTTTTGAGATCGTATTACATCGCACCACTTTGCTTCGCTTCAAATCTCCCATGGAATTTGCGTCAAAATTAATTTATAACATTGGCTCCAGCCTCGTTCCCTGAGGGTTTTCCCTGGCAGGGGCGGGAAAGACCCTGGCATCGGCCGGTCACGTGGTACAACTAGTATAATTAATAAATACAAAAATAAAGTTGTCACTAGCAAAAAATATTTTTTTAAAAAAGAGAACGTTTCGGTCATGACAACCCGAATGATGCAGAACAAAACGGACTGGTTCTTCTACCTTACGCCAAAGGTAGTTAAAGTGCTGGGCCCAGTTGCATAAAGCAACTTAACATTAAGTGGGAATTTCTATAACGATTCCCTGTGTTCCGGAGGATTTTACTGCATGCTATTAGGGATAAATCGGTCGAAGGTGGATTAAAGAGTATACGAAAGACAATGACGGTGCGAAAAAATCCTCCGGACAACAGGAAGGAGTTGCAAAAATTCTCACGTAATCTTAAGTAGGAAAAGTTACTACGCGAGTTAAACACGATAAGGTGTCATAGTTAGCGCTTTAACAAACTATGATACCTTTAATAACGTGTTTAACTCGCGTATTAACCGATTAACTTTTCTTTATTATTACTGGTGTCACGCATCGACCGAGCTTTGTCTCTTCTTTTCTAATCTTAAGTAGTCTTATGCAACCGGGCCCTGGTTCGTAAGACTCAAGGATTCTGCAATCTCGTGAATGTATTGTGGCTTTTGCCCGTCGCCTGCTTGCAGGTGGTTTGTGTGTGTTTTTATCGCGGAAAAACCGCGACAAAACGCGGAGTTCGCGATTGCCGGCGCCATCTTGGACGTGAGCGAAGATCAGTCTGGCGCGAGTGACAAAGCGAGGGGAGGGGGCTAGGGGAGCGAGAGAAAAACCCGTCTTCTGCGAGTCGCAGATTTTGACTTCGTCCGCTGGTGGACGAGGCATTTTGATTGTTCGATTTACTGTCAATCATCGTCAGTTTGGAGTCACGAATAGAAGAAGCAGATCAGAAAATCGAAAGATAGAAACGTTGTTTTGAAGTCTGAGCAAAGGCAAGCTGTGAGCAGTCTACAAAAAGGCGAAGATGTCCTGGCTGTTCTGCCTACTGGCTTTAGGAAAAGCATGATTTTTACGGTCTTCGGAATCGCAGAGAGGGAGAGCGGCCGTTCATCGTGTGTGGTGTTAATTTGCCCGTTGAAAAGCATAGTTTCGGACCAGATATATAGCGCAACTGGAAGGCCTCTCTGCCGCAGTAGAACTCACTGCTGAGAACGTTAGCAGAGTATTGGAGGAGCCAGCCGAGTGTGAGTAGGTTTTTCAAATTGCACAAGCAAGTTGTTTTGAAGTTATGCAAATTTGTGCTGTGAAGTCAATTTGTGAAGTCCATCGGTTTAAGTTAACTGAAGGTTAAATATACCGCTTGTTTTATAAAAAACTTTGTCGCTTGCTAAAAGAAACCTCAAACACACATTCTCTGTTTAGAACTGAAAGCGATGTGTCGCTGCTAATGTCGCGGGGATTTACAGTGGTTTTCCCTAACACGCGCCCTTCAAGGAATTTTTCCCAACGGCCAAATGTGTTTTTAGTGGATGTCAATCATCTGTTCCTAAGACAATTTTTTCGAATTCTCGCACGCTGATTGGCTCTTGCTGATTGTCACATGTAACGCAATCCTGTCTAGGGCCGTGGATAAACTGATTTTGCGAATCTGTTGTGCCCTCCAGTTCTTAACTGAAATTTTTGTGACAGAAAGCAATTCTGGAAATATTCATTGAGGACACAATCGGTATTCTGCAAATTTTGACTTTTAATTGACTGAACTTCTCAGAAACCAACTGCGAAGCAAAAAGAAGAGATTATTTTTGATGGTCTGATAGCGAAAATGTTTGAACGGCGAGAATGACAGGCGTTTGCTGATCGACCGCGAACTCAAAGAAGTAATTCAGTGGATTTAAGCACTTCTTCGAATAGAATAAAGGACAGTTTTATAAAATTTTGCTTCCGAAGTTTACTTTCGTTAAAACAAGTTTGCATTGCGTATTTTCAGGTGTTTTGAATGCATTTGTGACGTCATTATTGATTCAGTGAATAAAACCTTTACCTCAGTGATTTGTTTTGGTACTTTTCAAGTAATAATTCAAAGTCTGCCATAATTTGCTGTCGCTTAGAGATACACAAAATTTCTTTGAGTGACTCCTCAGAAAGTGCTTCCACTTTTGTGACAATTTAAATTTAAAATACGCCCACTCAGTTTGAGATTCAATCATTTTAATGATGGCAGTTGTACTACTGGTCACTAAAACCTTTGGGGAACTCCTCTATAGAAGCGACTGGAGCACTGCACTTTAGCAATCCCTTTAAAGTACACTAAATAATTGCCTTATATGGGTGTGGCTTACATTCACTTTCACCCCCCCCCCCGGAGGTACTACATTGTAATTTTAATGGGCAGTTGACTATTTCCTGTCACATTTTCTACAGAGTCTACCAAAAATGACACCAGGATAATTCTAGTGGTGGTCATGACGACCTCTAAAAATACCACCAATTCACCTTAAAACAACACCCTAAGAGGTACCAAGAGGATCGCTTTCACTATATAAGTGATAACAAGGCTCTAGACAGTTCCTGTTAATTGAAGATAACGAAAGGGATGGTGCACTAATATAAAACAATATCAGTTCTTTTTATTCTCATGAAGAGGTTGTGTCAATACTTCACAGTGCATGATGAACAAAGTATCTCCTTGATCCCTCTACTAAGTGATCTCCTTTGAGAAGGTCCTCCTTAGCGTCCGGTCGTCAAATCTTCAATCAACAGGAACGTCTACTCCCAAAAACAGCTTGAAACCATTTGTGAATTTGAGAGATGGTGGCCATTGTTCCATTCATCTAAAATATTGCCAAGTGCAATGAATTGTCTCTAATGCAAGTACAGCCAGTACTTACCCAGCGTTAAAGGGATCAGATGCCATAACACGATATAAATCTCTCTAAAATAGTTTCCCCGGCACAGTGACAATACAAAGAAAAACCCACTTCAAAATACACCCGAAGTTAGCTGGGAGGAAATTTCAAGCCTCTCAGACGAAAATCTGCCAGGGGCTCATCTTATCAGATCAGTTCTGATCTCGTACACAAGAACACGTAAAGACCGCAAATTTCCTTGCCGGCTGTCATTACAATTCTTGGTTATCAATTTTTTCCTGTAATCGACCACTGAGAAGATCGAAATGTGGTTTCCAAAGAGGCTAGCGCTGGAAATTCACGGAAATTAAGTTCGATCGCGGAGCCCGGTAAACAAATGCACATGTTTGAAAGGAAGCGTGGAGCTGGGGAACGAGCATTTCTGGGTCAAAACGAATCTTGGGTAGAGAGGAAATAAAAATGGCGGATACCATGAGCCTTTTTCTACTGCGTTTTGAGATAGGGTTGTTGATGCCGAATTTTGTATGGGGCTAGCGTATTGTGCCAGGTAAAGAGAAGATCATTTGCTTGAGTGACAGGCAAAACGCTGGTCGGTGGAATCGTCCAGAACCCTTACTTTTGTTGAGCTGGTGATTGTACTCAAGATGATGCTCAAGTTTGCAGCAGTATGAAAAGATGGAGATGGAGAAATTCAGAGGCAAGTCACATTGCGGAGAAATTTGTCCTTTGTTTCCAAAAAGTGTTCGTGGATTATTTTGTACGTGACAAGAAAGCAGCCAATTGATTACAATTTATAGTTTCTGAAAAGACCCTAGCTGTTTTGGAGTACCCTGGAGTGTCCTGGAAGGGTACCAAATCTAAGTTTTATGTTTTCAGTGTAGGCAACATAGCATTGCTTTTATACATGTCATCTCATCTGCTGATGTTTATATATTTGAAAATATAATCATGACTGATATGATCACTGTTATTGCTTATATTATTGTAGTATTTTTAGTTTAATGGTCAATATAAAAAAGGAATTCTCTAGTGTCAACTAGAAAACTAATTATGTATCAGGCAATTCCAGTTGTGATCATTTTCTTTGTGGGCATAAAGTATGCTCTGTTCAATTCACAGTAATCATCCCACCTTGGAATTGACTGATTCACTTCAAGTCTGTTTAGTGTTGTATTAGTGAGTTGAGTGTCAATAATAAGATCTGGGCATGATACCCTGTCCTGATGGTAAAGCCCGCAGTCTAGAAAGTGAATGTGTGATGGCTGGGGCTTCACTACCTGTGCATGTTCAAATTTAATTTGTTGCATTGATCAAAAGAGGGCGTGGGGGCAGAGGTCTTACAAAGGACATCCCCTGGTCCTCGAGGTTGCTGGTTGGGCCAGGGCCAATGAGAATACATCCTCATTTAACCTACAATTGCCCTTAAGTTGCCTAAAATCACCTTAAGTCGCCCAAAATTGCCTCAAGTCGCCTAAAATCGCCTTAAGTCGCCTAAAATCGCTTAAAATCGCCATGATCCTATGACGAATTCTGCTTGAGTCACCTAAAATCGCGTAGAGTTGCCTTCAGTTGCTTAAGGTTACGGCGACTTAAGGAGGCTCGCAACAGTTTTTTTGGCCTTGGAGTGTATCTTTTGAAATCAAAATTTCGCGTAGAAGGTAAACTTCGATTTCCTCGATACTACACCACCTTTTTAACATATGACCAAAGTTTATTTTCTTATTGGTTTCCTAGCAACAGCTGTCACCATAACAATGGTAATGGACAACCCCTCATTTTAAATAATGTCAAATATCTCGAAAACGAGTCAGACGCGTTATGAACTATTTGAACTACTCAACCTACACAACTTGTATGGGAAATTAAGTAAAAATCTGTGAGAGCGTTTTCAAGTAAATCATGATTCATTTTTTACGGGCTGATTTGGTCATTCCTGCAATTTTTTTCAGTATTTCAAGAAAGATAAAACTTAACACTTTCTTTTTCAGTTGAAAGATCTTTTATGATAGTAAAACATTCTTAATGTACATTGAGCTTCCCAGGTGGCTGCGATTTTAAGATATTTATATTTAAAAACTGCTAAAGTGCGGCACAAATCAGTCCAAAAGTTCGTAATTTGAATAAATATAAATATTTCTAGACTGTCCTTACAGATATTTCTTTTAAAATTGATTGCCGTTAGAATAATAATTATTTTTGATGTTCCAGCAAGTTTTAGGCTAAATAAACATTTCTGTTATTAGATAAGAAGGCTGAAACTCGGTCAAGTTTCAGTCGTTATTAACTTTCAACGAGCAATAGTTTTGGGTGCGTTCGATTGGGAAATCCGGATTTCGATTTTGGATTTCGGATTTCGGATTTCCCAATAAAACGCGAAATCCAAAAACGGATTTCGACGAACCGAAATCCTTTTCCAAGACGGATTTC
>Ga0126336_10002278_pt1 | contig 10799 bp, 5 predicted proteins | sample SidCmetagenome_FD_92530 | JGI IMG/M metagenome (GOLD analysis project Ga0126336, IMG submission 92530) | Coral microbial communities from El Islote,Puerto Morelos, Mexico - Siderastrea C C metagenome | ecosystem: Host-associated > Invertebrates > Cnidaria > Coral | place: El Islote,Puerto...
AGTCAGTTATAGAGACATTCAGGTGATTCTGACATCTGAGTCTGTGGATGAAATCCTATAGTGTTACCATTCAAATGAAACCTCTTCAGCAGTACTTTCACATGACACTTTTTATATTTCAGTATTTTACAAATGAAATTTGGGATTCGTCTTGGATTTTGATTTTAGGCACTCTTGGGAGTGAAAGGGTTAAAGACAACTCTGATTTCCATTCCAAATACATTTGCTAATTGTACTGAACTGTTTCATTTGTGTTTCAGAACTTTGAAGAGTTTCCTGAGCACAGAACAAACTTTTTCCTCCTTCTCCAAGCTGTTGTACAACACTGCTTCCAAGGTAAATGAGCATGTAGTCTAACTTTGTCATGTTTTAAAGGGTTTTTTTCGGGGGGAGGGGGGAGTTTTCATAAAATAGCACTTTATTTCAAAGGGGGCTTTTAAATCTCTTATGTTTACCACTGCTTGAAACACAGACTGGTTCCACCATATAGTTGTCACTCCACATGAATATTTTTCTTGTCTTGTGTTTTTGTGGAGGCATGATTAGCATGTTGGACCTTTGGTCAGACTTACAGATGGAAGGTCTGAGGATGGTTGGTTCAAGCCCTGGTGTCTGCATCGTGTTATACGCACCAAAAAAAATTTAATCCACATTGTCTCCCTCCACCCAGGTGTTTAAGTGGGTACTGGCGACAAACGGCTGTGAGATACCATTCCATAGATATTACCTTACCCCACCTAGTCTTTTTTTCCCACTATTATTTTTCAGTAAGATGTGTTTGTGCAAAACAAAAGAGGATAGAAGAGTCCAATATTACTGTGGCGGCAAGCGAAATTCTACGTTATTTAGACATGGTGTTAATGATGTTTATTTTTCTTCAGCATTGTTATCAATACCCGCTCAGCAGTTTAAGCTGGTGCTGGATTCCATTGTTTGGGCATTCAAACACACCATGAGAAATGTCGCTGATATTGGTATGGCATAGTTGCACATGTAATGTTTTTTTTTTTATTATTATTATTTTATTTTTTACCTGTAAGGCTGATTTAACAGTAACCTCATATTACACCATAGTAAAACATATTGTTGTTTCTATACAGGGCTTCATATTTTGTACTCTTTGTTGAAGAGTTTGGAACAAGAGACAGCTGTGCAGAGCTTCTACCAGACGTATTACATGATGATTGTACAACATGTGTTATCAGTTGTCACAGACACATCACACACTGCAGGTACTGACAGATTAGAAGAGAATATTACCCAGTCTACTCAGTCATCAGTTGTTAGTTAATAAGTTATTTCCTCAGTTTGGACAAAGCACACTAAAAGGTCAGGTAACAGCCCCTAACCCCACGTGTCAATTAGAGTCAAAACACAGGAGAAGCATTCAAATGGAACAGAAATTTTGTGATGTTCCATTCAGAACTGGAAAAGGCGAGTACCTCAGGAGCTACTTCACTGGATATTTTGTGTGCTATTTAATTTTCAACCAAAAATTGTGGACTTTTTTTTTTGCCAATGGCATACACATTCAGATATTTTTTCAATTTCTTTATGTTGTTCATCATAATTTTTTATTCAGAGACTCCACTGACTAACAAAGTGTTATACTTAGACACCTCTTAAAATTTCTTTGACTCGAATTCCATCTAAATGCTAAGGTATCAAAAATGTTTTGAGTAGCGATGTTCACTGTTTTCCTTGTATCTTTTTCTTTTTATCTGCAGGTTTAACAATGCATGCCACCATCTTGGCACACATGTTCAGTTTGGTGGAGACAGGCAAAGTATCAGAACCCCTTTTTCCTTCTGGGAGTACACAGTACCCTTCAAATCAGGTGTGTGTGGGCCTAGCCCTGTATTGTTAAGTATTTCTAAACAATAGTTTAGTTACCCGTGTTTAATTTCAACGAATAATGTTGGACTGTATAGACAAATAATGCCCTTTGGAAGAGGTGATCATTTTTTTTTACCTATCATCTAATTACGGTAACGCATGCTAGTATGTTATCTTATGTTATGTGAAAGGTATTCCTTTTGTTTTTGTGTTTTCTCAAAACTAATTTCTTATGGTATGTGTGTCTTGTAGGCTTATGTTCAAGAGTGCATTGCTAATCTTTTGAAGCAAGCATTTCCACATTTGCAAGCGTAAGTTGACTTGTACTCGTTTCTCTTAAGGATGGGGTGGTGTTAATAGTAAAAGATGATGCACTATCAGTTGTTCTTTTCGACCCAACTATTTGTTAATTTTCTGTTGTCAACACACTGAATTTCCTGTCATTTTTTTTCTTTTTTGTTAACAATCATATGTTTATTCCTGTGTTTAGTGCACAGATTAAGTTAACAGTTCAAGGACTGTTTGACCTTAACCAAGACATACCAGCCTTCAAGGAACATCTGCGAGACTTCATGGTCCAAATTAAGGTTTGTGTTCTTCTAACAGAGATCTAATGGTTGAGCAAAGTAGGCAAACCTAACAGTTAAAACATAGGTATTGTAACAGGGGGATATCTGTGAGATATAACACAATTCACTGCTAAGTTTATAAGCCTTAAGCTTATTGAGCAAGTGATAATTACCCTCAGTCAGAGTTTCTCTTAAGGGCACATTTGTTTCTGCAGTAATTTTGATTAAACAATCTGTTTTGTTGGACACGTAAGGATCCTGGTGATGACAGTGGATAGCTTGATAAAACAATTGTTATTTTGCTTTTTTAGGAATTCCGATCTGAGGATGTGAGTGATTTGTATCTGGAAGAGCGAGAACAGCAGTTACTTGGTGCACAGGAAGAGAAGCGTAAGGTTCAACTGTCAGTACCTGGAATCATTAATCCCCATGACATGCCAGAGGAAATGCAAGATTAATATTTATTATTAGTTTTTAGTTTATAATAATTGTTATCCTTTAATTATAAGTTAGAGATTTTGTTGACAAGTACGATAGCTGCTATGTACATGTGACATGTATTTTTGTACTTTTTTGTGTTTGTACTATTAAGTAGCTGGCAGAGAAATGCAAACAAGGTTAACAAATTTAGAGTTTTTTTAATTGTCAAAAACATGCAGAATGTTGTTTCCAGCAGCAGTGCATTCACAACATACTGTGAGAAAAGGCTGCCTTTCTATTCAACTGTTTACAAAAGTTGTAATATTTCTTGTTGAAAATCTTTTTTTCTGTTGGTATGCTAAGAAGCCAAAGGCTGCACCAACTTGTACAAACCTTGTTACTTTTAGAGGTGTCCACAGCTCTTTGTGTGACATTAGGCTTTGTATTATTAAGTTTTGCTACCGTTAATTTTCGTTCATCCCACTATCGAATATATAGTGTTCTATTGCAAAGTGTGGAAGATAAATTAAAAGACAAGTAATGTATTTTATATTATTTTATATTGAAATATAGAAGCTATGAACAGTAAGTAATTTAACTGCTGTACATTTCTACACGGTTATTGAGTGGAGATAGCGTGTAGTTTAATCACCACTGAAACCAAGGACATGGAAATGCTTGACACAAAAGAATTTGTCATTATTTTCAGTGTGTGGGTGTTTTACCTCAGTCTAAATGCAGTGGTGCTGTTTACAAGAGTACAAACATATGTGATATATATTGCCTTACTTTATAGGTAACCATTTCTTTCTTTAGTTATTCCTGTTGCTCGTTCATGTTCACTTTCACTTAAGTATGAGATTTAGTTGAAATTGGAAGATTTTCGTAGTATTATGGATAACTGCATTATCTGGTTTGTTTTCTCAAAATGATGTTGTGAGTCATTTCTCTACCTAATCTCATTTAAGTTACCCTGGGTGCCAGAGGTTTTTCTTGCGTAGTTTGCGGTTGCAGCTTGTGTTCTCTATAGTGACCCGTTTTTTCTTACAGCAAGCTGCTTGTCGCATCGGCCTTTGGCCGACGCAGCTTGGCCTCAAGCCGATTTCGCCTGACACTAGTGAGAAATACCTCTGGTACCCAGGGTACATTTAAGTTAAAGCAGCATAAATTATGACATTTGAGAAAAGTTGACAAAAATATGAGAATTTGAAAAAAAAAACCTGCCAGTAGCCATGTGTTAGACATTGAGAAAACTAGCCTTAATGTTGCCAATTTTACTATGCCCTTTATTACCACAAACTCTGAAGTTCAAACTCATCCAGTGGTTGTTCTTTACACTGCCTTCAGTTGTCCAAGTGGACAGTTCAAGGCGTCCAGTGGGCTGTTGCAATACGATTTTGAAACACTTTTAAGTATGAAAATCTTGGTTATTGAATTGCAGGAATCTCACTGGTTTGTGCAAAAAATTCAACTATGACCAAAGTCAGGAGTTTCATAAAATCCTTTCATGCTTGTTGGAGGGGACTTGATTTTAACCAGTGTGGCCTTATGCAACTGGTTGGGTAATGTTGCCTCATATTCAGTCAACGTTTGTGGAATAATAATTATTGATGGCAGTCTGAAAATCAATCACTGAGTTTTCAACTGAGGGATCATATTATTGAACCTTGCAGTAAGGGCTTATTGGTAGCTGTAAAGAATGAGCACTAAGTCTTGCTTGTAGTCTGTGAGCAAACTTTTGGTTAGTAGTTGGTAATCTGGTCTGGTGACATGGCCAACACTTAAACAACTTATTAACTGGTTATGGTTACTAATGTGACAAAAATGAGTAGTAGCTGCTCCTTCTAATTTATGTTTTCAAATCTTTGATTTAAAAAATAACTTATTTGTTATCTTTGATTATATGCCATTTTTTGTATGATGACTTTTACACTATCCACGACATACAATCATGCAAGAATATCACAAGGATGTTGTCAATAAAGAAACGATTGAATAACATTAGTTTATTTTGATGTACATTCTAGCATTGGTTTTTGTGCAAATCAAAATGACGTCTTTCCTTCAAATGAGTGCTAAAACCAAAGTACATGTCAAAAACTAGACAGTGACAGATCCACTTTGCTATTTTTATTAGCAACAGAAACGGTTGTCTTGATCAGTGGAAGATCTATTAATCAGTGATTGCCACAGGCATACTAACAAAAAAAAAAGAAAAAACAGCGGAAACTGAGTTCCTCCATGAGGAGAGGAACTTCTGATCGTTGTCTTCAGCCTCTTTTTCATAATGAGGCTTAGTGCACAGCCTTTCTTATGAAAATGAATTTTATTTGCATGTGAGTGAAAACTTATTTCCATGTGAAAGGCTGGCACTAGTCCTTATCTTAAAAAAGAGCCTGAGTGCAATTTGTAAATGGACCGTTTATCTTCTATTTCCTCTGTAGTTCTTTAAGTGTTCATGACTCTCAATGGCAAAAAACCAACAAGCACTGATAAGGAGGGGGTGGGGGTGGGGGAAGGGGGCAGAAATTCTACCAGTTAATCACTGTAGTAATGTTGAACTGTTCCTCAGAAAGTCATGATTTGAATCAGCCCCCACCCTGTTACGCCTTTGATTCGTTGTTTAGTGTCCTGATATTAATGCTAAGAAAATGGGGTTCTGGTCTGCCTCATTACAGCTGATCCTTGAACTTTCTCTATAAGTTTCTCTATAAGTTTCTCTACAAGTTGCAACACAGCTGACTGCTTTGTTCCACTGCCACATGTTAAAATCTTCTGAACTGAGATGGCGTTGTGCACAGCAAGCATTTCCTTACCAGCTATTGTAAAACCAACTGTCTTTGATTTACTCTGCATTTCACAAACATACAAATGTTCAAGACTCAATAAACGGTTACAGTTTTCACTGCCATCAGTCATTGAAGCAGGTCTTAAGATGTTTGGCTCAGCGGAGACAAACAGTCAAGCTCATGATTGGTGGATCAGATCCACTTTGTTTCTGTTTTTCACAGTTTGTTGGTCGTCAATGCAGTTTAGACTGATGGCAGTAAAAAACTGAACCCTCTGTTGGGATACAAAGTTGGGCACAATAAACATAATGTCCTAGCTATTTCCTGCCTGGTGCAGGAAGAAAATAAACAGCTAGCTATGCGCAGGCTAGACAGCAGTTGGTTATATGACTGGTGAGGTCTTTAACATGATGGGGTGCTAAAAGAAATTCCAAAACTAATTCTTTTTCTCAAATATTTTTTATTGATCAAATGTATATTACAGTCAGAAATGCAACAAATTTTCACTGTCCATTTTTTCTTTTTTCTCTTTTTTTTGGGCATTGACTGTAATGTTTCCATTTAGTGTCTGAGGTACTAATTTTATTTTGGGATCTCCAGAAAACAAGCAATGAAACAGGAACATCATAGGGGGAAAATATCATGAAGTGAAACATACCAGTTGATTGTAAAAGAGATGTTCTTTCAAGGGGATGAGCGGTGCTGGAGAAATCCACTGAAGCAAAGGGTGCTTTCCACAAAATCATAGTTCAACAGGGGTGCTTTTTACAAGGCTGCTAAATGGAATCTTAAATGCTATCATAATTATACACAAATCACCATGACGTTAAGCTAAGAAGCATGCCTGTCTTGCTACGTTGAGTGTCAAACAGCATTTTGTCATTATTTGGCTTTTGTTCACAAGACTGGGTCTACATGAACATGTGGTGCAAAAACATGACCAAAGTGGGTATCAAGTGATGTCAATGGTAGGAATCTTTTAATTATTTTTTGTTGGTCAAAATGATGTAATATTGTTATATCATGTTAAAAAAAGTTTCAATAACTACAGTGAAACCTGTATTAAGCAAACACCCACGGAACTCTCGCTAGTGCCTACTTAAATGGGGTACGCTAAATACAGGTTCCTTTTACGGACAACCTAGGAAGAAAAGTTTCGAACTCACTGACACTCATGTCCGCTTAATACAGGGTGTCTGCTTAATATAGGGCCCACTTAACACAGGTTTCACTGTAGTTATATAAATTCCTTGCCTTTTCAAAAGTTGAATTTTTTCTCCTTTAGTGACAAATAAATTGTCTGGACAATGAAGTTTGTGGCCAATCCCCGGGGGGGTACTCCCTCATATAAGCTAGATAGGTGTGTGCGGTGCCAAAGGGTATGGTTTTTGAGCCTTTTTGGTCTGAAATAGGGTATAGATTTTGACAATTTTGGTCTGAAATAGGGTAATGTTTGTGCATTCTAATATGAAATCTGGTATGGTTCTTGCAAGAAGCTATCTTTTTATCAATTTTCTTCTCCTAAGAACTGAGGTTTGATTAACGTCGGGAATTTGAAGCCCGCGTCAAATTTTTATGCAAAAGAAATAGGGTTAGGGTATGGTCTGAAATAGGGTATCAAATTTTGGGGTAGGTCTGAAATAGGGTAGGGTAAGGGTTTCCAGAAGTGTGCCGCACACCCCCACCCAAATCTTCGGGAAGCACCCCCGCCCCCGGGGGGAGCCAATCACTCTATATTCACTCCATATTCTACCCACTAAAATGAGTTATTGCATCATAATAAAACCATTGTTAATTTTTTTTTCAAAAACTCTCCTTAAAAGAAAGAATAGGTCAGACTCTGAGGTGATATCACGGTAGACTGGAAAACGTCTACTGTACCAAGCTCATCAGAAATAAATAATTATACGATTACTGCATCACATATGTTATATTTCTAATAATATAATTAGTTATCATTAGAAAAGTTCTCTCTTTATAAATATATTTTTTCAAAAAAATAAATAATTTACTTTGGCATAAAATATTTCCAATCAAAATGATCTTTGACGTCATGTACCGTTCACAGAACTGAAAATCGATCAAACAGAAAAACCATGAAGCCTATTGTAATAACATCCAGTACAAATATTTTAAAAAAAAGAAAACCATTGTACAACAACAATGACAACTATGAACATGGTGTACAACAATTTGAGATATTTACAAGCGGAAGTAATAAATATTTTCTGCCCCTTGGGTGTACACAGCCCATCATACATGGAATGCTTGGAGATTTGCGACACTCGAAGGTCAACGTTTCGGACGGGGGAGCGTGAGAAGATATTTTGGGTGTGGTGTTAGGGGTAGGTCTTTATTCTGAACAAGAATTGTTCTATTCCCTGTGCGCTGAAAGTGATATAGACCTGTCTTTTAGTCTACAAATCACGTATAATTAAATAATACTTCGAGTAAGCCGGGATGAAACGGGTCGCCGGTGTTTGTGTTCAACAATGCTCCGATCTCTTCTTCCACTGCATCTAAATCAGAGCCACACTCGATCTCTCTTAACAGCTCATCTACTTCCTCAAGTGATGGTAACTCAGTTAATTCCATCGTTAAACTGTGAAGAAAGTCTGATGCTTCAGACTCCTCGCCGGGTACTCTCTGTGGTGTTTCTGGTATGACAAATGTTTCGTGAATTTCACGCGAGGGCTTATGACCACCACATGGCTTGAAATTTTTCGTTTGTACCGATACCACATCTTGTTCAACTTCCAAGGATCCGGTTATTTTTGTTTCACTTTCATGTTGCTCCACTGATGAGCTAAGTTTCCTTCTCTTTGGATGCATACAAAGACAAAAATAACTCGAACACACTTCGCTGCAAATTCTTCGCACTGTACATTCTAACACGGCCGCAACACACATGTTCGGCTCTCTCTTGCGTTTATTGCGCTGCTGTTTTTTGACTACAGACTGCACGAATTGCTCGTGTTCTTCTCTTTTTTCCTCTGTTAGACACATTTAATGAGGACAGGAAGTAACTGTATCTGAATCAACTGTGACTTTCTTGTTTTACCTCAAACCTTGGCTTGAATCACACAGATCTTTCTTTCTTCATCCAGTAATGACTAAGACTTTACACATAAAATCGATAAATCGTCCGATGAAAATCCCAACACACGCAGACCTCCTTATAACCATCGTAGTTGCAGATCTGTTGTGAAATGTTCGAACATGCTGAGTAGGACAGAATATTGATCACTTGTCACGGAATCGCCGAGCCATTGCACCACGAACAGAAACTGTTTAAACTTGACTTTATCCGATGTTAACTTTTGTAATGGAGCAAAATCCTTGAGAAAACAATCCAAACGAACTCTACGCCGAAGACCAGTCTAATCAACCGGCGAAAATTTTGCAATTTGACAGCAGGGCAAAAAAAATCACGTTTCTTCGTCCGCTTGTTTTCTAGAACTTCCTTGAAACTCCTGTGGACATGACGTTTATCCGCAAATGTTACCATGACTACTTTTGACTGACAACTCGTTTGCCAATCAAATTAGCGCTTAAGTCGGTACAGGGAAAGACCCTGATGAAAAAGTTGATGAAAACAGATTCTGCTCGATCGCTGCCGGGCTGAAACAGTGAAAGTTCGCTCTTCATTTGAAATATTCTTATGTGAAAGCAACCTTATCTCGTATTACAAAATTTTTGGAAAAAGTGTACTGTGCTCGCTAGGAGAGCTTGTTTGCAGGCCATGCAAAGGACAGCTGTTCGTGATTGCGAAGTCTAAAGTCAGGCCAATATGGGTGACGTGGTGACGTCATATAAGGCCAACATTGGTGACGTCATCAAGGTCAATTGATCACGCAACGCAATTACAAGTCACGGACGGCGTCACGGACGACAAGAGGTCAACCATCGTCAACCATTCGAATATGCCACAACAATCTACACTTAAGCATCCCAAATATGAAATGCAATACAAAGATCTATGCGTACAACACGTCACGCTTCCACCCTTGCAGATAGTGGGCTCCTGTGAGCTCCTTATTTAATTTGTATGTCTTCGTAAGAAATGAAATTGAATTTTAAATTAATTAAAAGTACAAGAGTGATACGGAATAAATTTATTTTCTAGCTTCATCGTTCAGAAATCTTATCAAAGCCAAAGACCATAGTTCTTAACCGATAGGAGCCCAGTTTTTATTCCTGTACATCTCTGGGAAAAGTGAACAATAAACAAACAAAAAGATTCCGGACAAGAACAACCGAATCAATTGTCCACACTATCAACAAAACAGTTTACTTAGCTCTCTTGTTTATTTCGCTCTCTCACTTATTTACATCATTTAGGAAGCTTAGTGAAAATCCATCCACTACATGTGTATGCTGGCCAGCAAGCAACAGAAGTTGAGATCAATAAATAACACCTGCCAATATTCTACACGTTTTTTAATGCAAAACCGTCGGCAACAGTTTCCATGATCACATGAACAGACTATTAACCCAGGGGCAACTGACTCATGTACCTAGAACCACCCACTCTCCTTCGAAACGCCCGGCCAAAAAACTGGACAATCATTACCCTCAACAAACGCCATGGGAGACTTGCTACTCTGGTTTCTCAATAACGCAGGTTGGTATCCGGATCCATACTTGTTTTGGTTCTACAAGAAAACGTCTTTGCGTTCTCTAAATATCCGCCCCAAACTATGCCCCGTCCATACGAGTGACTCTGGTTAGAAAGTAACAAGGGACCATGAACGAAAATGCTGCTGGTATAAGCAGTATCTGAAAAAGATCTAATCAGCTAAAGATAAACGTATAGTACTGCAAGCAAGGCTGATAACCGCGTAGAAAACGTAACACGACAGTGACATGACAGAGACCACACCGAAAGTTTAAATGCAGCTGCTAGTCGCTCGAACTTGTTGCTACACTGTGCTGACGAGCCGCAATAACGGCGAAACAGCTCTCCACAGTTGATTTAAACTGTCAGTTTGGATTCTATCATGTCACTGTCGTGTTACGTTTTCTACGCAGTTATCAGCCTTGCTTACTCTGGTTAGAGCGCTGCACCGGTATCGTTCAAGCCTGAATTTTTCAAGTTGTTCTTTTATCAACTGCTTAAGTTGATTTCTTAAGAACTGCGAGGGTCATCATCATTTCTTCATTTCATCCGCAGTTCACATATGTG
>Ga0126336_10002279_pt1 | contig 10795 bp, 6 predicted proteins | sample SidCmetagenome_FD_92530 | JGI IMG/M metagenome (GOLD analysis project Ga0126336, IMG submission 92530) | Coral microbial communities from El Islote,Puerto Morelos, Mexico - Siderastrea C C metagenome | ecosystem: Host-associated > Invertebrates > Cnidaria > Coral | place: El Islote,Puerto...
GAATCCCGGTCTTCAAATAAGCCAAATCCCGTATCCCGAAAAATCTACTGGGATACCAATTCAGCTCCGCGATATAGTCCGATCGAACAAGTTGACATAATCACGACATTGGTCAAAGAACGTGAATTTTAATAATTTTTTTTTTACCACAGAACGTGAATTTAAGTCATTTTTTAAAGCGACATTTTCGCTGGCATGGCTTTGCCGGGCTAAACGTCTTTGATCAGAGTATTGTGATAAATCAGGAACTGACTAAAAACCGGCTTAAATTAATCTAAAAGCCTTGCAAAATTGGTCGCCTTTGGGTGCTGTCATCACGTAATCTGTCATACTGATATTGTGAAGACGGACGACAATAAATAGTATCAATTTCAATTAATTGGTTACAATTCAATGGATAATGACCTTTTACTTTAATGGTGCATTAGTTAATGGCGTCAGTGAGGACGATGAAATATAAGATGCCTTATATTAAGCCAGTCAAGTCACGTCAAATCAATCTCGTCAGCCAAATGTTGATTCTGGCTTTTTGAGTGGATGAAATCCTAAAGTGGACCACTCAAATGAAAGCTATTGAGCAACACTTTCGCGTGGTACTTTTTATTACGCTGAACAGTACTGTCGTGTAGTACTTTTTATTATGCTGTACAAGGTGGTTTTACCTCTTGAATCTATGACGAAATCCTCACGTGAGACAGCTATCGACAAGCTATTTTTTTCTTATTTGGCGGTGGGGGAACACTTTTAGTCATCACACTTCAGAAAAAATCGGTTAAAAAATATCAAGACCACCTTGGCCTATCAATGACGTGAGGGCAACATCTGCTGGGAAAACTACTAAACATTTCATCAATTTGAAAAAAAATTGGTTATCGTTCCATCAAACTGTCAACAGCGGTAACAAATGCAAAATATAGAACGCCATGATCCTTGACACGCCAGACGGAAACTGCTTTAGACTGAAACTTGCCATCAGCGTGTTAAAGCGTATTGGATGCTTCGCTGCATACTCGAGGATTATAGATATGATCCCACTATTTTATATTCCATTGTGCGGTGAATGATTTCCATGCCGAATTTTGGTCGTTTGTCATCTCTTCCGGCAATCGACTAGAATTTGTTCTCGAGTGATGTGGCTACGAATTTTCAAGCGACGATCGGTGGTTTCAAGATGTGGAATTTCGTTTGGTATAAAAGTCTGCGTTGTATTCAGCATGTTTATGTTATACCACCTGTTTCAGGAATCGAAGTTTCACTCGCCGATCACGGCAAAACTACCTTTCAAGGACAATGAAATTATTCAAAGCACCGGCATTGAGACTACAAAACACTGGCTGACAGCTATTACAGGTACTTCATCAGACATCTTCAATAGTCGCAATTTTTCAATCAGCAATCCTGCCGAATTTAATGGGGAAGAAAAAGACGCGAGTCTCAAATTTCTCTTCGTTTTACATCATTACGAACAGCTTACCAAGACGACAGAAAATTTGTTCCATCTTGCTGCGGTCGCGAAACAAATTGGCCGCGTAATTGTCGAACCATTTGTTAGAGATTCAAGGATGTGCGGTTTGCCGTATGGCTGGTCAGGACAACTTCGAACTGAACGACGAAGATTTTATCCACTTTCCCTGTACTTCGATGTACAATTCATGAACAATTTGCTCAAGAAATCTTGCATCGCGCCGATGGTAAAATTGGAAACTTTTAAACGACATTGTCGATCAAGCGTGACAAACACAACACTGTTGCATTTTATGTATAAAGATCGCACGCAAGAAGAAATGGGAAGGTGGTACAAGATTTCTTCTCCAGTATATCAACAAATCGACAAAAATTTAAAAACTTCAGGTTGGTGTGATTGTAATTTTATTGATCGCGGCCTTAATGTCTCGAATAGGATCGGCGATCTTCAAGCTGGAAGGCAAATATGTATTGACGCCGAGAAGGTAAAAAGCCTTAAATTATTGGAAAATGAAATTTTGAAGGAAGACAAATGCGTTGTTATAATTCACTGGAGGGGATTCGGCAGAGACCGTACCCATTTCAAACCGGAAGTGAAAGTCGACCACCGGAAATTGGTCTATTCGTTACGGTCGAGTGAACGTGTCATTGAACAAGCTAAAAAGATCGAAGAATCTATCGGCGAGGAATACATCTCCATACACATTCGTTCTGAAAGACAAATTCAGTGGTACGATGTTCAAAGATTGTCGCAATGCCTCCAAACCTTGGTGCAAAAAGTTGAAAATCTCAAGAAAAAGTCCCAGATCAAGAAAATTTTTCTTTCTTCAGATTTTACCCGTTTTGGTTCGGACACCTTACATTCGATCACAGCGCAAAACACTACACTGACTAACAAAATAAAACAGCTTCAAAGGTTTTTATCCAAGACACTGAAACACATAAAGTACAAACCCAAATCGGATGATCCGACGGTCATGGACAATGGAGTTGTAGCACTCACAGAAATGAGTGTCCTTACAGGGGGCTCTCACCTAATGACTGTTGGCTCAGGGACATTCCAGCAATGGATTGTGGATGGATTTATTGAGAGGAAGTCAGGTACCAAGAAGCAAAATAATTGGACAATCACAAGGATTTGTAACAAAGAAGACAAACTGAACAGCTACAAACCAAGCTGAGCATTGTGTTTCCATGGTAACCACGTGCTGTGTTGTCTCGTATACAGGTCGCTTGAAGTTTTCCTGAAAAAAAAAATCACAAAAAAGTCAACTTAAAAGTCAACTATTACCATAGGTGTGGGAACTAGGGAATGAGTGGCATCCCCCAAGCTTTGCTGATCTCAACCTTTTTGGGCGATAGTCCTTGGAAGCCCAAGTAGCTTAGGTCTTAATTGGCAGATCTAATAAAGCTTTTTTGGAGCCTCAGCTTAAAATAAATTTCGTTACTTTGTTTTCCTTTTCTTTTCGACTTTTCATTATCAATTGGCTAATTTGATGTAGATGTTAATTAAAGTAGCTGTACAAAAAGCCTTTTTACAACTATAACCCCTTGACCTCCCCCTCTTAGAAACATCAAAGACATATTTGAGAAGTAAGGAAGTTCTAATATTTGTTAGTAAGAAAACAAAACAATTATTTGTTTGTAAAAATTTAATTTTTTTCTTACCATCACAGTAAAATTGTTAAAGTTAAAAAAGTTACTGGTTTTATTATTTTAAGTGAAGTCACACATAAGTCAATACAGAATAAGTTAAAAGAAGGAAAAAGATACAAACAAAAACAGTACATAATTTTATAATGTACTCTTCTATTTATTATTAGCTGTATAGAATATTGGTTTGTTTTTAATGATATGAAGTACTGAGTAGGTTTTTTATTTATTAATTGTGTAAGATTTTGGTTCATTTTTTATGGCAGTTTAAGAACATTTTCTGTGAAGAAATAAATTTAAATAAATACTAAAAAATATTTGCTGTTTGCACTGTATCTCCACAGAAGATGCTAAATACGACAGTGTTATCTGAATGCTTATGAAGGCTTCAGCTACTTCCTGCTTTGCTACAGACAGAATATTGATAATTGTATCATTATCAGTATCAGCATTACCCTAGACCGCGAGTAGTCTCTAATTTTGGCAACTGTGGGGCGGGCAAGATATACACATGTGTGCATGAAATTTGGAGGAGATGCGACATGAGGAGCGCCAAAACCTCGCGTCTGTATTTCACCCACCCCACAATCGCCATCGCCAAAATTAGAGACTACTCGCAGTCTAGCATTACCCTCTTCCTTATTATTTTGGCTTTCATCATCATTAGCACTGCCATTATCAGTATTACTATTATAATTTTTTCTCCCACTTTCCACAATAACACAAATTTTATTTCTCCTGGAGTGGTTCTCTCCTTCATTTTTTCCACCAAACCCTTGTTCCCCACTCCCCCCCCCTCCACCCACCCCACCCAGAATGTGTGAAGCAAATAAGCTATTTAAGATGGATTCCACTCAACATTCCAGCAATAAGTGCAAAAATTATTTACTAAAGAAAATCAACTCATAGCACGGTAACATTTTGAATATTTGAAACATCTCTCTTTAATTTGCTTCCCCAAGTGACCCTGGGATTAAATTCTCAAGGATTCTCAATAAAATTAATGTCAAATCTCATAAATGGATGCCAAAAATGGGCACCATTTTGTTTTGAACTGACATGAAACGTCTTTTCAATTAAAACATGGATAACTTCAAATTCAATTTTCTCTTGCGGGGTCAGCGTGGGAGCTTAAGTATTGAAAATTTCTTCTTTTTTTATTCAAAATGTTACCATGCTATGAGTATTTTTTTGGTAACTTTATTTTTGCACTTACTGCTCAGATTGTCTTAACACTGGTATCAGACTGCTCACAGAGATTTTTATGCGAAGAGAGACATCTGCCTTATCAGCTTTAATACACCGTGGCATGCCACGTGTGACCTCTTTATGCTTGACTTGATTTCCTGGAAGCTATCATTGAATTCTGATTAGAGAGTAAATTACAAGAAAATATTCACTAAGTATATCTTGCTGCAAGTCTGTTGTCCATTTCTTACATTTTTTCAGAGTTTTGGAGCAAACTGCAGTGTTTATATGGGAATTTGACATCCTATAATTTTTCATAAAACCCTGCGCATCCCATTGGTGGCTAGCAAATCTGCCAAGCGTATATTATAAGGTCACCCTTGGGGAATAGCTATCTGATGTCTTGGTGATCCTTCTTCTTATTACCATATTTTCTTGATAATGTAAACGCCGGGGGCGTTTATTTAAAAATCAGCCTAGTAGACCCGGCGTTTATTCGGGGCCCGGCATTTATTAAATAAATGCATTTTTCACCGGGAAGTTTATTAAACCAAGAACCAAAATTCATCAAAAATGTTCCAAAAATGTGAAACAATGTCATCAACTTTGTCTCATCTAAGTGAATCTGGTAAGTTATTAAAAAAAAACACTGACAGACGTGCTTGAAACACGGAGGAAGTGTATCGGTAACTGATCGAGGGCAAACGTACTGTGCAAGCAATTTTGAACAAGGTGGTGACGAGGTTCCTTCTCCACCAGTTCTGAGAAAGGCAAAATTATGGAAGAATTCAATTGCAAGGAACAGCTGAAGAAATGCTGGAGAGATCGCTCGAGATGATCCTTTCTTGATGCACAAGCCGGCAGAAAAGTTACCATGATTTAAAAGAGATTGACACCATACCTGATGCGTTGTTTGTTTCATCTCTCAAATGTCTAAAATCATCTAAAAAACTGGTTGCCGGGATTGGAACGAATTCTATACTTTCTGTACTTTTGTAAAAGGTAGTTTGGTTTGAATATTAGTGTATAAATTAGAGTATAAATTCAAATATAGTGGTAGAAAGAGAACTAGTATGCAGTCACGACACATAATCCTGATTTAATATACACATCTCGAATAAATGCCGGGACCTCAAATAAATGCCAGGACCCCGAATAAACGCCGGGGGCGTTTATTTTAAACTCGGCCCTGTAGACCCAGCATTTATTTGAACCCGGCGTTTATTCGGGGTCCGACGTTTAATTGAGAAAATACGGTATTTTTATAAATTAGCTAGATTTTTGACTTGTACTTTCATGGAGCCTGGAAAATGATCAATGAGAAAATGAAACCCAGATGCAAAGAAAGCATACAAGGAGTGTTGCTACAATTGTTTCCACTTCATGTGGTAGTTTATGAGAGGCTGGCGTGTGAGAAACTCAAACCGTGGCCGAAATTTTGAAAGGAACGCAGTCTTGAATCAAATGCAGTGTTTGTATGGGAACCAATCCAATATTACTTTTCGTAAAAAAACGTTCCTGAAATTTTTTACACCTTTATACTCAAACCACGAAATGGCCTTCAATGATAATATCTGGGGGATTTAGCTGTATTACAAAGAATGCAGTCGTATTTTTAATTTTCCATACGTTTGAGCTGAAAGTTGTAATTTGCGGGAAAACTTGCACATGGCATACATGTACGTCAAAATGCGACTCGCGCGCTCTTCCCAGCAAAGCTACATGCTTCAAATTCAACAGGTTGTTATTATTATTTTTTGTTTGTTTGTTAGACATTTTATGCTTGCAGACTGTAAATATTTCGGAAATAAATTTTACGGACATTATTTGGCATTAGATTGTAATTAGCTTGGAAACATTGTATTTCACGACCGCCCCTTTCAAAATGGCGGTGGACGACCTTCACGATCCTCTAGTTGTGGATTAATACAGTATTATAAACTTACATGTTAAATTGGAAGAAATACATGGTGGTTGTTGACAAACGTTTAGGAAGAGTACAAAGGATGAGAAATAAATGGAAAGCAAGTAAAAAGACCTACCATTTTGATTTTTTCCCGGGAATTTGCTACAGCTTTCAAAGCCACAAGCCGTGATCAAAGCAGCCCTCACTTAGGAAACTGGGAACGATATCAATCCTTCTGTTGCGAAGAGCCTGAGAACTAGTTCTTCGTGAATACGAAAAAATGGCGGCAACTTCTCGGTGAGTGCTTTTCAAATTAAAATTTTAAATACCACTTAAGAATTCAAAATTTGCATATCCATATTGACCGTATGTTAAGTATGTTTAGTCGGTAAATACAGTGGTTCTTAAGTCTTGTGGAAAGTAAGAGATTAGGATAATCGTCTCGATACAATTTCATTGAGTTCTTCAAAAACTTACCAACTTGTTTTTTCAGCGAAATCTCCGCCTCAAAATGGCAAATCGTGAGATCCCATGGCACATAATCATGGATATTGTTTGTTTCGTCTTACTTGGGATTGCGGACATGTTATTCCACGTAATTCCTATAAAACCAAGTCACAGGGGATTCTTTTGCGACGATACAAGCTTACTAAAACCTTTCCAGCCCGAAACCATACCAACTTGGACAACCATTGTGGTTGGTTTTTTTGTCACAATTCCTGTAGTAAGTATGTTGTCTTAAGATTAATCATGGATTGCTCTTTATTTGCGTAGTAGAGTGAATTTACTTGATCTACTTGATATACAACTCGACATCTGTTAGACTTGGCAAACAAACGCTAATACAAGCTTAAATAGAAAAGAAAAAACTGTTTAAGTGCTGTAAACAAGTTTAAATTACGTTGATCGATATTTCTAGGATCGCGCTTCTGCTGTTTCATGGGTTACGTAAATTGGTCATCCCTCGTTTCCTGTCTTCTATTGTTTAAATGTTCCCTTCAGCACGTTTACTCAAATCCAAAAAAAAAAAACAATTAAGCTACTGTTTACTAAGCAATTCAGCTGTCTTCATGCTTGTCTCAATCAGGTTATTGTGTGAAAACGTCAAGCATTAAAATCCCACAAATTAAACAGTTGGCAAAAATTCAGTACTCATAACTTCTGTACATTTTACACAATTTCTTTTAAACTTCACACAGTTTTCATTGTCCTCATGCATTTAAAACTCATGGCACAGATCTTTTTCTTTCTTTTTTTGCGGTAATAAAAAAGACAATTGTTTGGCTCAATGTTAAACCCTCTGTCACAATTATAAATTGTTTTTCCCTCACATTGTGTGCATTGTTCAAACACAAAAACAATACGTTTAGGCAAATAGCTTAACTATTTACTTAGTAATTCAGTTGTCTTTCAAGCTTACCTTAATCAGTTTATCTTTCGAAATTTTGCAAAGAAACAGCACCTGAAACTTACATTCTTTAGATACACAATTCCTCTCAATTCCTTTAGTTTTGCTGGTGTTCTGTCAAAACTTAATTGTCCTGAAATTTTTTAAACTTTTTTTGTTTTCAGATTATAGCATGTGAAGTAGTGAATAGTCGATCCAAGAAAAGAAACCGTGAAATTGGAATGGGCAAAATGAGCATCAAATTTGGACCAATGACATGGAGGCCAACACCATGGCAGAGAAGGTGAGTTATGAGACCAACAAAGTAAAATTATTGTGGTATGTTAAAACATGGCCTTTTTTCACTGATCTTTTGTCAGCCCAGTTTACCCTATGCCAACCTTTAAGTTACCATTTTAGTCACTTAATATGAAACACTTCTTTCACTTATGGGACACTTTTCATTATAAACATGAAAAGATATACTAAAAAATGCTTTAATATCTGATGATGATGATTAAGATCATAATAATATTCGCAGTTTGACAGTCATAACTTGCGATTCATGAATATAGGGCAATTTCTTAACTGTGTGTCAAAAGAAATTTGCATTTTCTCTTTTTTTCATTTTTATTTGCAATGTCCTTAACAACATGCATTTTTCTTGGTTTTGTATTATCATGCCGTGTGATTGGTTACTAATAAAGTAACTCATGCCATTTTCTAAAACAATCACAAATAAAACGAAAACCAATCATGATCTTGCTTGCAAATGTTTTTGCCCACTTGACGCAGGTTATGTTGTAAATGCTATAATAATAATAATTATAATAATAATAATAATAATAATAATAGTAATAATAACATTTCATGAGTTCTGACTGGTTCTTTATCTTGTTTGCATCTATTGTGATTGCCGGTCGGAGACATGACAGAGTATTAAATTGAATTTAGTTTGGTTTTGGTTTCATAACACTCAGTAGAAAAACACCCCATTTAAGGACCTCATAACCACCACATTCTTAATTTCTTAGATCATTAAGACTTGTGAGTGTCACACACATACCATAAGCCTAGTGTCATGGCTTCTGCTAAATAAATCAATGAAAGAGAGGCACGCAGAGGTGGAATGGTTGATGTAAATGTTCTTAAACACCAATAGCATACAATAATACATAATTTACATCCAATGTCACTTTAAAATCATGAAAGCAAATTCTCCAAAATTATACAATTTGAACAAATTTATTTTATGTGGTGGGGAATACATACTTCTCCAAAACCACACAGTTTAAACATTATTTGTTTTTTTGTTTCTTTGTTTGTTCTTTTGTGGGGGGAATACAGGTAAGGAGTGTATGTTCCTTAAAACATACAATTTTAAGTTATTGTCAATAATTATTGTTCACTTGCAAAAAGCCATAAATCCATGAAGCAAAGAATTGAAACCACCACTACCTTGCTTAAAGATTCACTTCTTCTCTTTATAGAACAATGTTTGTCATCTTCATGTTTGGTTTTGGTGCTCTCGTCACTAATCTGTTTACCGACATTGGCAAAGTGACGGTGGGAGGCCTGCGGCCATACTTCCTCACAGTCTGTAAACCTAACGTCACCCTAGCAAACTGCAGTCAAGGTTTTGTTACTGGAGATGTTTGCACAGGAAACCCAAAGGATATTCTGGAAGCCAGGTCTGTAACTTGGATAAGAATAACACATTATGATGCTAAAATTTTGCCAGGGTTTCTTTCAGTCAAGGACAGATCTCATTTAATTAATCAGTAGAATTAGAAGGCTGCATTAAAATAATACAGTATACCTCAGGGGTAGTTTGCCTTATGTTAATGAACATTTCAAATGAAGATGTACATCTCATTTTGTTTCTTATGACTGAATTTACTTAATATTCATTTATTTTTTGTTTGTTCGTCCATTTATTTTATTTTTTATTTTATTTTAGGTTCTCATTTCCCTCAGCACATTCTTCATTCTCAGCTTTTTCCATGGTTTTTCTAGTAGTAAGTTTTGTTTGAACTTTATTATGTTACCAGAATGTGCAATTGCTAAGGAAATTACTATGCAAGTCACCAAGGACATAAGCAAACAATGATTAGCAGAACTATGTTAAGATAGAGTTGCACTTTAGCCCTAAGTGGCCCATACAGTCAGAGGTTAACCTTAGTTTCTGCAGCTGGAAGCAGCCAGGACTATTACTCCAGTCCCCACACCCCCACCCCTCCAGCTTCCCCTGTGCTAGATTTTTCACCAGTACCGGTACTCATTTATACACTTGGGTAATTGGTAATTAAGAGAGAGAGAGATAGTGTGGATCTAAGTATCTTGTGTAAGGAAATGACACAGCAATATTATTTAAGGTATGCATACAAAAAAAGCTAGCCAAATGTGAAAAGAAAAAAGCATTTTCAAAACCAACATGACATGGTCGTTCCTGGATATGTCCTTCACTTAAGGTTCACCATTCAGAGTAATAACTGTTTTTATCTCTTTCATTCAAGTTGTGTTGAATATCTTATTATTAATTTATTTAGCTGTATTTGGAATCAGCAATGCCCACAAAACGAACCAACTTGGTCAAACCATTTGCTCAGGTGACATTCATTTCACTGGCAATTCTTTGCGCATTGTCACGGATATTTGACTATTGGCACCACTGGAGTGACGTGTTGGTTGGCCTGTTTCTTGGTACTATTGTGGCTTTCTTTATTGTGAGTTTTTTTATTTGTTTTTTTTTTATGATTTCAATTTATTTAAATCATCATAGTAATAATAATTTTAAGACAGAGCCTGCTAATGCACGTATCAATGTTAAGCCCCAGGATGGGGGGGGGCTACCTCCGGGGAATTTGACAATTTTAGGGGAGCCAAAGTCAAATTCCCCACCCCCAGAAAACTAATAAATGTCAAATGTCAGCCCCTAGAGTAACTTTTTCTATGAAGGTAAAATAATTGGGGCAACATGTATGTTCAAAATCCCTACCCAGGAGATAGTGTCAATTTCCCGGGGTACCCTTCCCCCCTTCCTGAAGCTTAACAATGATAGATGCATAACACAGACTATATGCAGGAAAAGCAAATATTTTAGTAAGGGCTTTTGGCATCCAAAAACAAAAACTGGCAGTAATCACCACAAACCAGGGTCCCAAAGGGTTTTAGGGCTCCAAGGGCTCCAGGCTTAA
>Ga0126336_10002280_pt1 | contig 10794 bp, 5 predicted proteins | sample SidCmetagenome_FD_92530 | JGI IMG/M metagenome (GOLD analysis project Ga0126336, IMG submission 92530) | Coral microbial communities from El Islote,Puerto Morelos, Mexico - Siderastrea C C metagenome | ecosystem: Host-associated > Invertebrates > Cnidaria > Coral | place: El Islote,Puerto...
AGTTTTCGAACAGTAAAGTCTAAAATTCAGTTCTTTAACTTATTTAAAAATAGGTTTTGAGAAAGGCGCAGCTAAGTGTACGAAAACTGGGACAGTAGGTCGAAATGTATTCGAAGATTCTCACCGCTAAAATCCAGGAGCAGTTAAATTTAAGCTGGCGTTGAAAGTTCTTCCATTCACTTTCATCTTTTATCTATCATCTGTTCAAAAATCATGAAGTTCCTTGCAAAATTACCTATAAAACAGACTATTTGTTCATTTACAATACCTTTACTGGCAATGAAAAGTGCAAATATTAGCCGCTGAACTTTTACTCACCTCGGAAGAAATTGTCTGCACTGACCTGCTTCTTCGTCAAAAAGCCCGCAAAACCGGCAATTTATAACTGAAATGTTCCTTTTATTTTTGGAATTCTTCGGTTGATGAAGATTTAAATGACCGACGAAAATAATCAAATAAAGTTCTTTTTGTACGAAAACTGGGCAACATACTTTATCTGTGTGTTTGATGTGTCGTTATTTTTCTGCGATGTTAACATTTAAGTTCACTCCAGCGTATAAGCGAGCCCTCTTTTATATGACAACAATAAGCGTTTTTAAAACTTCTAAAATAATTCGCTTCAGTGGGATTGCAGAATTTGCAAATCTTTTTAAGCCGGGCTGGGCTTTTTATCGAACTGGAGGGCAAGAAAATATATCGCAAACCAAAGTGTAGGTTTTTGTAAGGTGATAGAGCAAAAAAGAACAACAAAAGGCTGTTAGATTCGTATCCAATCAGGGTTTGTAGAGAGCGGGAAAGTTTAGGCGTCTATTGTGATTATTGTTTCTGTTGTGTTAAAAACGACGCGAAAGACAGAAATTAACATAACAATGGTTTACCTATCCATTTTACCCATCCACTTTACACATAAAGGGTTATTGTATTTGAATACAATAGGTCTAGGTTTAAGTCATGAGGTGACGACATTAGGTAGACCTTACCTAGGTCTTACCTAGACAGTAAATAGGCTTATCTTTAAACACCATACACTACTAATGTTGGACTTGGTTTTCTCTTCATGGTCATATCCCCGTACAGAAATCATTTAGCTCTCGTGGGCTTTGAGAAGGAGTCTTATATTGCAGTAGAGTGATTTGCCATTGAGTGTCGTAAAACCAAAACCAAAGTAATCACTCTGACCAATCACAGTAAGCGCAAATAACGCCAATCACATCAAAGAGAAAATGTAAGTGATCAAATGCGAATCTGAATACCTTAGAAAGGTTCCCGAGTTTTCAAACTAACCACTGCGTATGACAAACCAAAGTTAACACGAATTAATTTCAACACTCAACTGAAAACCTTTCTAATGTTAACAATAATATCTTATGTTCAGTATGTTTAACGTATTACATTTGCCATTCGTAGCAACAATTGTAACAAAACTCTCCAGGCTTGAACGGGATTTGAGTCCAACGCATGCGATTACAGGTGCAGTGACATAAAACCGGCCAGCTGAGCTATCAAGCCACGTGGCCAAACAAATTCAACAACATTCCACGCAATCGATTCACTCGGACCTTAATTTCTTGATTGTAAATGACTTGGTGTCTCGTGCATTACAGCCATTGTTCAGTCTTGGGTAACAGTGGCTCTTTTTTGAAAAGGATTTCATCCACTTGACCAGAGTTTAATCCGCTAAAGGTACGACCAAACAAATTCAATATCCTTCAATTTGATCGATCCTTAAGGACACTTGTTTTTCACTTGTTTTCTAATGACGGAGGCATTTATACACTTTGATAGAGCCCTTTTTTATTACTCACAGGAAGAGCAGGTCAGTCAGGTTGGCAAACACTCCGTGAGGTAGGGATGTGATAGCATTTGAAGCCAAATCCCTACAAAACGCAATAATTTATTTTTCCTTAGGTTAAAATGTTGCACTTAGTTTTTCCTTCGCGGTCATTTTCCCGTACAGAAATTATTTCGGTTTTATGGGCTTTGAGAAGGAGTCTTATAATGCAATAGAGTGAATGACAATTGAGGGTCGTAAAGCTAAAATCAAAGTAATCACTCTAGCCAATCAGAGCAAGCGCAATCAGCTCCAATCAGTTCACGGAGACAATAATTGTGAACAGGTAACGAATGTGTCTGCCTGAATGTGCAGCCTGAAAAGTTGGGGCTTGCACGGGATTCAAACCCACGACCCTACGATTACCGGTAAGGTGTGCTAACACCTGAGCTATCAAGCTATGCGGGAACTGGTTATTGTGCAAGATCATGTATATCAGAGTAGACAGATAGACTGGGGCGGCCTCTTTTGTTTAGTGCACGTGTAATCCTTCATCTTAATATTTCTTAGATTCAGTTACCTTTAGCAAATTTTCTCATTACGTGCCTTCATTACGACGTAAATCTCAAGCAGATGACTTAGTGAAATTTAAAAAAAAAATAATAAGACATTCGTTAACAATTTAGGTGGCTGGTGCATCCTGCCTTTACTTGACCAATTCGTTTTTCTTTCTCTTCGTAGGAATAAGGGAGCTATGCGCTAGCTCCTAATATACCGTTCAAAGTGGACAGAAGAAAGCTGTCAGTTTTGTGTGTTAAGTGTAACCTCCTTATCTGATGAAGGGCTCTTTATTTGAGTCGATTCACTCGCGCCTTAATTTCTTGATTGTAAATGTCTTGGTGTCTGGTACATTGCAGCCACTCTCCAGTCTTGACTACCAATCTTTTTTTTAAAAAAAAGGATTTCATCCACTTGATCAGAGTTTAATCCGCTACAGGTACGGCCAAAGAAATTCAATATCTTTCAATTCGGTCGATCCTTAAGGCACTTGCTTTTCAATTGTTTTCTAATGATGGAGACAGTTATACACTTTAATAGAGTCTATTCATATTACTTACAGGCTGTACAGTTTTGTCAGGTTCGCAAACACTCCGTAACGTAAGGATTTGATAGCATTTGAATACAAATACCTACGAAGCACAAAAATTTATTTTTTCTTAGGTTCCACGTTGGACTTGGTTTTCTGTTTCACGGTCATATCCCGGCAAAGAAATGATAACAGTCTCATGGGCTTTCAGAAAAATTCTTAAAATACAATAGAGCGATGGACAATTGAGTGTAGTAAAACTAAAACCACAATAATTACTCTGACCGATCACAAGAAGCGCAAACAACACCAATCAGATCAAAATTTAACTTCTAACTCTTGACAGCTTATGATAAAGAAACACCAAAACGGACGCTAATTAATTTCAGCACTCGATTGAAAACTTTCTAATGTTAGCAACGATATCTTATGTGCCATCTGTTTAGCTCATTAGAATTACCATTCATATCAACAATTGTAACAAAAAAATCCAGGCTTGAACCGGATTCGAACCCATGACCCTGCGATTACAGGTGCATTGACATAAACCCAGCTGCGCTATGTGGGAGCTAGTAAATGTGCTATCTCATAACATATCGTACAAACTGGACAGAGGAAAGCCAAGAGTTTTCTGTGTGCAATGATCAGCTCTTCATCTGGACGCTTTTGGAAATTTATCTCACTAAGAACAGCCCTTTTAGGACGTATACATTTTCCAGATGACTAGTTGAACTTAAAAACAAGAAGGCCCAATGGGCATCTTTACCGGCCCTGCTGAACAGCCCACCCCCAGGTTAACAAACGTTAGCGCGATCCCGTATTTTGACATCGCTCAACATACGAACCGGTGACTGTGTGACAGAATATTTTGACTATAGCGTTACTGGATGGCGTAATGTTTTAACTCTGATGAACTCAGCTTCTCTTTCTTATCGCTCTTTATTTATTCTGCTGAAAAACTTTGCAAAATCATCTCAGACGTTGAACGTCGATATAAATTCGCTCACAACTGAGAATATTTATACAGAGACGACGAAATATTTTCTGTTGTGCTTAGACAGTGAATACAAACAGTGGGCATAGCAGTAAAATCCAAAAAATATTGCTTACGAGCAGATCGTCAGAATCTGGGGAAAGAGAGATCGTCACTCCACGCTCAAACACGTCAAGGCATATCTCATGACAATGTTTAAATCTGGTTTGCTAACCCGGGAATACCCTTGCAAAAGTAAACAAGTTGACTTGGAATTTGTAACGATCTAGTCAAATCGAAAAGTTCTTTTCTTAAAACGAACAATTAGCTTTGGAAATGCAAAAAGGTAATACGAAACAAACTGAACATGTTGCAAGAATTGGTGGAGTTAGTGGAGCTCGTTTCTTTTCTTTGTGATATGACAATTTCGTTGTTATAAAGCGGTGAAACATTCATTGAAACAAATGTCTGAGGATTATCGAAATTAGTTTAACTCGTTTCTCTCGTTAGGTCACTATGTGACAAGACCCTCTTTATCACCCGGTGAAATATTATTCGTATTTTGCTTTAGGCAAAATTGAATGTATTAGGTAGCGTTCAGTCAAACCTCCTTGCGCATACGTTATATGTAAGATACAGCATGTACAACTATCTAGTAGTAACGTTGTTAATGTAATGTGACACGGTTCAGTTTTGTTTACCTTGTGGGACGTAAACGAAACGGTTGGATGACGGTTGCGTGACGAAACGGTTGGATGACGTTATAACCGGAACTGACAGTTCGAAATAACCACTAAGAGAAAACCGGAAGTTTACGGAGACTGTGTTGGCAGAGACAAAACCGGATGACTAAGGCAAGTGATGGGAAAAACCCAGCCCAAATTATTAACCGGCGGTCGCCTTAAGCCGAGGGCCGGTTAAAAAAAGAAACTTAACACCTTTCGTGCCTCAGGTTCTAACTTTGGCCAGCAATTTGCTTGCTTTCATAAAATAATATTGGCATTGAGTCCTTTGCAGCTACTTTCCAGTCATGAGAAAGGGTAACTGTCTTTCGAAATCTTCATCCACTCGACCGGAGTTTAATCTGCTTGAGGCCCGGCCAAATAAATGCATATCATCATTCAACAGTCAATGCGTTCGGACCTTAAAGACACTTCTTTTCTAATTGTTTTCTAGTGAGAGGAGACAAAACAGTTTGATAGAGTCAAATTTAGTCACTAAGAGACTCTACATATTAAACAAATTGGCAAACACTCCGTGAGAAAGGGATGTGATAACATTTGAAGACAAATCTTACGAAACACAATAATCCATTTTTTCTTAGGTTAAAATGTTGGACTTGGTTTTCCATTTCACGATGCTATCCCCTCACAGAAATGATTTTACTCTCATGGGCTTTCAGAAGGAGTCTTATAATGCAATAGAGCGACTCACAATTGTATCGTAAAACTAAAACCAAAGTAATAGCTCTGGCCAATTTGCAGTAACCGTAAAGAACACTCAATTGAAAAACTTTCTGGTGTTAACTGGAAAGAAATGACATTCATATCAACAATTGCAGCAAAAAAATTTAAAAGCCTGAAAAAATCAGGCTTTTACGGGATTCGAACCCATGACCCCACTATTACCGGTGAAATGTCTTAACACCTAGCTATCAAGCTACGTGGGAGCTGGTTATTGTGCGAGATCATAACAACCAGAGTAGACAGATCGATGGGAGCCGCCTCTTTTGTTTAGTGCACGTGCAAGCCTTAGTCTGAAGAAGATTTCTTAGATTGAGTTCCTTTTCGAAAATTTTTTCACTCTGTGCCTTCATTACGACGTATACTTCAAGCAGAGGACTTATTGAAATTAAACTAAAAATAAATAAGACATTTGTTAACAATTTAGGTGGCTGGTGCATACTTCACGTGACCATTTTATTTTCTTTCTATTCTGAGGAATTGGGGAACTATGTGCTACAAGGCTTCTAATGTACCCTGCAAAATGGACAAAAATGCAAGCCGTACGTGAGTTTTCTTTTGACAGGGTAATCACATTATTTGATGAACAACATTCAATTCAATCAAATCAATTGGACGTTAATTTCTTGTTTTTAAAAGTCCTAATGTTTGGTGCATTGCAGCCACACCACACTTGTGTACCAGTGCCTTTTTCTTGAAAAGGGTCTCATCCACTTGACCATCCGCTAAAGGCCTGGCCAAACAATTTCAATATCCTCCAATTCAGTCGGTCCCTAAGGACACTTGTTTTCAATTGTTTTCTAGTGAGGGAGGTGTGTAAACAGGTTGATAGAGTCAATTTTTACTACCGTCAGGTACCACAGTTTAGTCAACTTGGCAAACACTCCGTGAGGTAGGAATGTCATAGCATTCAAAGACAAATCCCTACGAAACGCAATAATTTAGTTTTTCTTAGGTTAAAATGTTAGTAGTGTATGGTGTACGAAGATAAGCCTTGTTACTGTCTAGGTAATGTCTAGGTGATGAAGTCAGCTTATTACTAAAACCTAAACCTATTGTTATCTGATACAATCCAATATCCCTTTAAGTGTAGAGTGGATAGGTAAAATAGATAGGTAAACGACTGATATGTAAATTTCTGTCTTCCGCGTCGCGTCGTTTTTAACACAATAGAAACCATAAACACAATAGACTCGCCCAAACTTGCCCGCTTTCTACGAACCCTGATTGGATACGAATCTGCTACCTTACAAAAAACCAATACTTTACTTTGTGTTATATCTTTTTCTTGCACTCCATTCGATAAAAAGCCAAGCGCATCTAAACAAAATTTGCAAATTCTACAAACCCACTGAAGCGAATTCTTTTAACAAGTTTTAAGCGTACTTATTGTTCTCATACAAAAGAGTGCTCGCTTATATGCTCGAGTGAACTTAAATGTTAACACCGCAGAAAAATGATGAGACATCAAACACACAGATATTCACTAAAAATTTATTTCAATCGCTCAACTAGTACAAAGCAACTCCTCTATATACACAATCAATCGTCCTCTTCTTCTTCAGGAGGGTAAAGGTCTCTTTTGATTTCTTCCGATTGTGATTTGTCACAGCTCCACCGTCAAAACGTCTCTTGATTTCTTCATTCACATATTTTCTGTCTTTAGGAATGCTTGGACGACACGCAGGGCAAATTTGACGGTTACCGTGCCAAAAGCACTTAGGACATTTCATGACCGCAGTGTGATAAACATTTGAGCCTTCACAGTGTTGACACGGATTCGGATCCTTTTCTTTCATGGTCGCTATTCTCGGCCATTACTTCGCTTTTCGAGGGTTGTCCAATACACCCGCACCGTAAGGGACCGTGAGACCATGGTTTCGGTCCGTAGAGCTCGTACGGACCGTGAAACCCACATACGGATTGTAGGGAAGGGTTGACGGTCCGTACACTTCGTACGGAACGTGTACCGCACTTACAGTCCGTATAGAAGAGTTCACGGTCCGTAAATTGCATCTCATTAGTGGGACTTAGAATATTTCAATCTTGTTTTCAGAGGTAGATATCGTGTCGACGGTCTGTACAGTTCGTACGGACCGTGTACCGCACTTACGGTCCGTATAGAAGAGTTCACGGTCCGTAACTTGCATCTTATTAGTGGGACTTAGAATATTTTACTCTTGTTATTAGAGGGAGATATCATTTTGACAGACCGTACGGTTCGTACGGACCGTGAACTTCAGATTCGGTGAGTATAGAAGAGTTCACGGTCCGTAAATTGCATCTCATTAGTGGGACTTTTTATTAAGGAGATATCGGTTTGACGGTCCGTACCGTTCGTACGGACCGTGAACAGCACACAAGGTCCGTATAGAATAGTTCACGGTCCGTAACTTGCACCTCATAATAATGGGTAATACAAATCGGCAGGAGGTGCGAGTATTTTTAGAACAAGAGTGCAAAGAACAGACAACAAGGCTGTGGGAATAAAAAGGCGATATTCATTGATGAAGCCCAAATTCGTATTAGCAGTTTACACGTGCAAGACTAAAAATCAAAGGATATTTGTAACAAATGACATTATTCACCGCCTTCTAGAAAATGATGAGATTAAAAACACCCGGAATTATATTTAAAGTAGTGGAACAAACGCGGCTAAAACCATCATGAAACAAGAAAGGAGGTGTTTAGTTTGGAGCCTATCATGGCAATTGAACTAAGTGCCTTCTAAAGTACTTCAAATTTAAGAATTGAAGTAAATTGAAACTAGGAGTCTACGAGACTAACATTTGAGATCATCACGGTCATTTTATGATATGCAGAAATTCATGCTGTAATGGGTGACCCCAACAGAAGTGTTTGTCTTGTTTCTGGTGTGATTCTTCCTTCGGGATTGCGGGGAAAATGGCATAAATGAGACATATATTGTTTGTCTCTTGGAGAACCCGCTTTTAGAACTCTGTTATAAGTTTGCGCATCGCTGGTAGAACAAAATAGACATATTACCGTCTTGTCTTTCGTGTATCACGCTCGCTTCGTACGTGCGCTTAAAGAACTAGGCATAATCATAGTTGTCCTCCCTTGGACAGTTTCACAAGGCTTCAATAGAAGGATTAATCGACATAATAGCCCGTTTTTAGAACTCTGTTATTAGTTTGCACAAGTCTTACAGAACGACTAATAGACATGTTATCGTCTTTTATTTCGTGTATCGCGCTCGCTTCGTACGTACGCTTAAATAACGGGGCATAATCATAGTAGAAGGATCGACATATTATTCTTTTCCCTTTCACGTATATCGATGGCTTTGTTTGTCTCCTGGAGAACCCGTTTTTAGAACCCTGTCATCAGATTGGGCAACGCTTATAGAACGAGTAATAGACATATTACCGTCTTCTCTTTCGACCTCTTTGGTGTATCTCGTTCGCTTCGTGCGTACGCTTAAAAAAACGAGGCTCAATCATTGTATTGGCTATTTATACCTTTACATACGGACCGTGAATCATGAATGACGGTATGTAAGCAAGGATGACGGTCCGTGCGAAACGTACACACCGTCAACAGTTAGCCCTGGTGTGAGAATGAGATGCATGCTCTGTATTAGGACCGTGAGCAAGAATGACGGTCCGTCCGAAACTTACGGACTGTTAACTGCAAACAACGGTCCGTATCAGTGCGGAAGTATTGGACATGAGTGGAAGCGCTTTTCACTTCCAGATCTCTGTTTTCAGTTTCTTGGGACTGACTATTCTCAGAAGCTGTTTTCTCGTCTTCTTCGCTGTCTGTAGATTGCCCCTGGTTGTTTTCGGAGTATTCATTGTCTCGATATTCTTTTCCTTTTTCTAGCAAATCTCTTAGAAGTTTGTTGTTCTTTATTAAACGCTTATCAACCCCCAACTCTGCCACTCTCTATCAGTCCATCTAGGAAAGTGTTGAGCGCACGAGGCTTGGTTTCGACACTGTTATGCGGAAGTAACACAAATTCGACTAGTTCTGAGATGTTTGTCACTGGGATAAGGTGTCCAAAACAAGATATCTTAGGAAGTGGCCATACTGTGCAACAGATCAGAGGCACGCTTTCTGGAAACAGCTTGGGAAAGATTGTCCAATACATCTTTGATTCGGGGTTCCTCCTCATCACTTTCTTCATAAGAGTAATCTTGCCTTTCGCTCTCGTCCTCCTGATATTAATCAGCACTCGTTAGAGTTAAATGACAAATGATGAGACTTTAGAAAGTGCCGTTGCTTTTATAGCATAAGAAACCCCAAGCTACTAAGAACCGGGGAACTACCCTCTTGTACAAGGGTTTGCTTCTATGTCTTGCAGGGAACGCCAAGCTGAGCAAGGTCAACAAGAACATCCTTAAAATGAATCAATTTATGTATCTCTTCATCCTAGACTGGTATGTGTTTGTGAAACAAATTACGAATAACTTACACCAATCTGTGCATCTGTTGTGGAGTGGCTGTCATTAAAAGAAATTGACGCTCCTCAGGAGAGGAATCAGCTAAGAGTTGAAGTTCAAAGTTTTCTCGTCTTCGTTTCCATGCAGTTCTTCTTGGTTTCTTGTCTGGAGTCAAACTATGAAACCGCGCTTTCCTTTCTGCAGCTATCCGGCCACTACCTGACTGTGATTGCGACGAAATCTGGGGAGCAAGTTCACCGAGAGACTGTTTCCCGCGTTCTTTAAGGGATTGCTTCAAATTCTTTCCATCAATCAAATCTTGTCCAACATTAACAGTAGCTTGCAATGCTTTTTACCAAGCATATCAGCTCATTTTTGAAGGTGAGGTACTGCCCAACGAAAAAGACCTCTAAATATGGAGCCTAATCCATAACCTTGCTGAGATCGAGCACCTAGAAAATACGGTAGATTTCCATCTTTTCGTATGGCTTGATCTAGATAGTACGATGGCCTACAAGGGACACGCTGCAAGCAAAAAGAAACCTCGTAAACAAAAAAAGGAAATCACCCAAATAAAAAAGAAACAACGCAAATAAAAAAACCCAACGCAAACAAAAAAGAAAGCACGCAAGCTAAAAGGAAACGACGCAAATAAAAAAAGAAAAACGGAAGCGAAACACAAAACGGAAGTTAATAGGAAAAACGCGTACGGCCTGAGCTCCAGGCCTCGCAAGCCACCATGTCTTGTATCAGTTTTGGAGCAAAGTCTCTGGTGGAAAGTGCAAAATAATTGCTTTAAGTGTGGAGTATTTCTTTCTAATCCCACAAGCGAATCATCCATCAAGACCAAAGGGTTCGAGGGATTTAAAAAAGGAGGGAAACGGAGCGATCGACCAAATTCCCCAATTTCAGCCTGAGAAAAAGTTCAAGGCACTGAGTAGTCGAAGTCGAAGTCGAAGGCCAAGGGAACCGACACAGGACGAAATGGCAGATTTAATGTCACTTAAAGGTTTCTTAAAGATAGAGTAAAGAACGGTTTTCTGTTTCTTTAAGTGTAACTTAAACACATTAAATGTTTATTTCCTTCATCTTTA
>Ga0126336_10002281_pt1 | contig 10793 bp, 6 predicted proteins | sample SidCmetagenome_FD_92530 | JGI IMG/M metagenome (GOLD analysis project Ga0126336, IMG submission 92530) | Coral microbial communities from El Islote,Puerto Morelos, Mexico - Siderastrea C C metagenome | ecosystem: Host-associated > Invertebrates > Cnidaria > Coral | place: El Islote,Puerto...
TTAACGGTCTTCTTCTCAAAATTAAGGCTTATAATTTCGCTTGCGGAGTGTTTAATAAACATAGTTTCGAAATCCGAAGAAAAAATAAAAGTGATTTTTTGATCATAGTAGCACTTTAAAAGAACAGATAACGCACATAAAAGAACTCTGCAAGCACATGGAGATAGAAATAACTGGAAGTGACTTACGGAAAAGAAAATATTCTCCTGTACTGATGCCGCGGTGGTTGAAGCTTAAAAAGATATAAATAAAGTGGCAATAGAAACAGGTTTTCCTTGTATCCCTACTATTTAAAAAAGTGAGGGGGGAGGGGAGGGGGGACGCTTATTCGAGATGGGGCGCTTGTTTGATATCATGGCTCAGGGGGGTGGGCGCTTATTCGGGGGAGGGCGCTTGGTAGAGCGTGGGCGCTTATTCGAGGAAATACGTTAATTTCTTCTTGCTCATAAATGAACTATTGTTTGACCTATAGGTTGTATCCTGGGCAACGAAGAAGCTGTCACTGACTCGCTACGCCAACAAACCCAGCAAAACCTACAGCGGTGGCAACAAACGGAAACTATCCACTGCTATGGCGCTGATTGGAAACCCGCCAATCATATTCTTGGTAAGAAACAAAACCATTGATATATGAAAATGAGTTGTACAGTACAGTTGACTCACGGTAACTCGAACCCACAGTAACTAGAACCTTCCGCTAGGTAGCAGTAAATTATTTTCCCTTCAGGTTATTTCCTTTATAATTTTACCCTCGATAACTCGAACCTTTTTTTTATTTCCATTGAAGGTTCGAGTTATCGGGAGTCTACTGTATTTGCAAACGAATGTGCAAGGTATTACAACTGAGCTCGTCTTACGACTGTGTAAGGAAGTCTCTAATAATAAAGCGTGTCAGATTTGAGATCTGCAGGTCGACAGCAGTGCTCTTGTCGCCAAGGCAACTATCCTCGTGTTCATGGGCGAGACATTTAACACTGTTCATGGACGAGACATTTAACACTGTCCACGGGCAAGACATTTAACACGAACGGTGACCGCTCTTTCCCCCTGGTGGCAACCTCTGGTTTACTAGCATCCCACCTAAGCGAAGTGGCAATGTACTTAGATTTTGCTCAACAATTCCTTTACTGAATTACATAATTTTATTTTTGTGCTTAACGGCGTTTGTTTTGTCCGTTCAGGATGAGCCCACGACAGGAATGGACCCACATGCTCGGCGCTTCTTGTGGAATCTGATTCTGGATATTATCAAGGACGGCCGTTCTGTTATTCTGACGTCACACAGGTCAGTTTGTAAAAACTTTTATGTGTCCGAGCTAGTCCAACAGTTCGTCGTGAACTTCTTGTTATGTGAGGTCAGAAAATTGTTCATCCTATAGCTACGAACCTTGAAAAAATGAATTGTCAAAATGCTTAAAACTACTTTGTCAACAACTCAGTTGTAGATACCAGTTGGCTCAAAATAGACTGGGGCAAATGTAACTGATGTACAAACGTCTTTTAGTTCTCTTTTGTATTGATTTCTATCCTCATATAACGGCTGAAATATTGTACACTAAAATTTCACTGTTTACCAACATTATTTTACTTAGAATTGTTATTTGGTACAAATAATTTATCTTTTGGGATTAACAGCATGGAGGAGTGTGAAGCGTTGTGCACTCGTTTGGCGATCATGGTCAATGGCCGATTCAAGTGTCTGGGAAGCTGTCAACACTTGAAAAACAGGTCAGTCCAGTCCCAATACTCGGGAATCGTTTGTACCTTGAACACTTTTTCACGTGCCATCAATGTGTAGTGTGGAATACATTGTGATTGAGGGAGGATCATTTTCTTGCAGGTTCGGGGAAGGTTACATCATTACGGTCCGCGTCCAGGGAGATCTGCCGGACTTGGAACCTCTGTACCAGTTCTTCTCGGAAAAGTTTCCTCGCGCTGTGCTCAAGGTAGGACTAGGTTTGAACGTTCGTCACTTTAAACGTTTAAGAAATCTTTCGTCTCGAAGATGTAGTTAACTTTTTCGAGGACGTAATGGGTGTTGATGGTTGACAGTGCGAAAAAAAGAACGTTTTGATAGCCTATGAAAATGCTCCATTTTCATCGAGTGGATCCTTGGCGGGTAAACTAATTCACCCCAAACATTTATTGTTGACTGCAAATTCTACACTCATTTGTCGATTGACGGTTGAAATTTTATTAATGTGATGCTTTATTGCATCGGTGATGGTTGACCCTGAAAACACGTCCCCGTTTATCGGTTGAAATTTAATTGAGAGCCTCTATTTTCTGCTCTCTTTAAAATCATTTTGTTTTACGTTACTGTACATTGAGACTCATCTCCTGCGATCTATTTCATGACCCTCTCTTTCCTTTTAGAGTATACTCCCGCCATCTCGAACACGCAAAGTAAACCAAACACTGTTGTAGATAAAGGGAGTTAGAGATAACTAATAGTAAATAAAAAAGCAATATCAATCAAGGAAAACGAGTGTTTCAGTTCGAAGTTGCGGTGGATTCAAGATCGCGGGGGTACACTGTACCTTTAAAATCGTTTGATTTTACATTGGAGCGGTTTTCAAATGAGTGTCATAAAACCAAAGCCAAAGTAATTACTCTAACCAATCACAACAGGAGCAAAAAACAAAATGAACCAATCAGAAATTGAAGCAAATACAAGTAATTAGCGTCAAGCGCGGCAAAACGCGTGCGAGCAAGTCACGATTGGTTTTGAATTAACTTCTGATTGGTTGAGAAAGTGGCGCGAACTTTTTTTGTCCAATCAGAGAGCGAAGTAAAGCAAAAGCAAAGCAAAGACAACATTATTTTCGACACTCATTTGAAAACTGCTCTATCGTACATCTTTTCAGGAACATCACCACAACATGGTTCAGTACCAGCTCCCCTCGGGCGTCATGGAGCTGTCTGAGGTGTTCCGTCATATCGAGTCTTCTTATGAAGCCTTACAGATTGAGGACTATTCCGTCAGCCAGACAACACTAGACAACGTAAGACCTGTCTCTTCATTTACCCTGATCCATTTATTTTCGGTTTGCCGCAAAGTACCATCTTTATTAAGTTTGTTCACATCTGGTCACAGAACTTAAAGTGTGTTCACCTAACATGTCTTATATCGGTACAACTTTCATTCCTGTACAAGATAAAGAATCCTTTCCTGTGTTTATATAAAACCACTTTCATGGCCAGGGTTGCAGGCACTTGACTTTACGTAGTTCTCGATATTGGAGAATGCGAGCACAAATAATGTAATAAGCCAATCGATCAAAATTTGAAGCATAAACGTGTAGCCGAACGTGATAAGTTGCGTCAACACATGCTTACCTGAGGAGACTACTTTTTCAATCTGATGGGCTAAAGTACGTTGCAGTTGTTTTGTTGACCAATTGCAGAGCTCAACAAACGAAATAAGAGATAAAACGCACGATTATTTTCTCAACTCATCGAAAATAACCTTTTACCCATTGATGGCGCTTTTTTATTTCAGGTGTTCATCAACTTTGCCCGCAAACAAACGGACGAAACCGACCTTGAAGACAAAGCTCCAAAGTCACGAAGACCTGGTTCTAGATTCCGAGTGCGCAGGCGAACTGAGAGGTTACGGGCAATGTGGTCCAATGACGTCAGCTTCCGTGCGTTAGAAGAACAGCCCGGGGCGCCTGGGGACGAGGATGACGATGATGACTGGCAAGTTACCTTCTCAGACCGGGTGAGCAATGTTTACGACCCGTTACCCCTCCCCTCGGGAGTTTCGTCAAACACGAAAATATATCAGAAGAAAGTACTCCTCAATAGCTAAGTTCATTTGAATGGTAACACTTGAGGATTTCATCCACAAACTAAAAAGTTAGAACCACTTTATATGGCATGATAAAAAATACCATAGGTAATGCTTATTGGCTTTGATTCGAAAGGTGATCCACAGCTAATTTATCCAAAGACTTAATAGTCCGAACCTTTTTGTACAACATCATGAGCAGCACCACAGGAAAGTGTCACTCAAGAGTTTTCATTTGAATGGTCACACTTTAGGATTTTATCCACTGAATCAAAAACTAGAATCATCTTGTACAGCATAATATACAACACCACTGGAAAGTACTGCTCAGTAGCTTTCATTTGAATGGTTACACCATAGGAATTCATCCACAGAATCAAAAGTTAGAATCATTTTGTAAAGCATAATAAACATCACCATTGGAAAGCACTGCTCAGTAGCTTTCATTTGAACGGTCACACTTTAGGATTTCATCCGCAGAATCGAAAGTTAGAACCAAACTAGACGACTGAATGTGTGAACTGAACTAGAGATGAAAGTGGTAATCAAGGGCTGTCAAATTTCTTCACAGCAAATCATTCAAAGCCTTTGACTAATCATTTATATATCTTACATTTGTGTTCTGCAGGCTCGCCTGAGTTTCGGGACTTCTGAAGATTTATAACTTAAAGATATCCTCCGACTCGAGGAGGGACACGAGAGCTTGCCATTATTTATGTTGTAAAAATAATAGCACAAACTAATATATTTTACAGTTTACCACTAAATTTTCTCCGAATCTGATTGGTTTAAATTGATCACGTGATGTGATGATACTCATCCGTAGAGAAACAGTGTCAGGCGATATGGTCCTTGCGACCAAAATACCCGGATGGATACAACACGTCCGCCAAAAACACCACACTTTATTCTAATCCTTTAGCAAAATGATTGCTTTTGTTGTATTTATATAATGTGTTTATTTGTTTTGTTGTTTTTTTTTTTACGTTAACCTTTCACCTAAAAGGTCAAATTGGTGAGTTGTAGCTCGAAAAGACATTTCTGGTGATTTTTGTTCGGAAAAAATTTAGTGGTGAAAAATGAAAACGCTGTCTGTCTCGGTACTATCCGCCTGATACTTTCCCTTGGAAATTAAAGCTCTTGAAGTTTCGGTTCTCCCTAAGGTTTGTTTTGTAAAGATCGTCAAATTTCTTCGGGCAACTATCAGACGATAGTCCCTCTACAGAAACACTTTATCCTCTGGTAGCAAGCACTGTATGAATAATCTAGGTATTTATCATTATACATTTAATTTTAAAATGTACTTGTGTTGTAAAGCTGTGAGACGTTCCCTTGTTTCGTTTTACACTTTCTAGTCGGGGAGTGAAACGAGGGAGAAAACGAGAATTTCCCTTCCTCTTGGCTCGGTTAAGCCTGGACTCTACTTTAAGTTATCACGCTATCAATGGCCCCAGGCTTCCCGCTGACCTGACGCGCATGCCAGGCTTTGCGCGGACAAAACTGGAGAGAATGCTTGGGTACTAGGCTGAGAAGTCCCTACTACTTATTACTGACTCACCCCCACAGATCAGAAAGTGGGAAGCGACATTCACGCGAGTTGCAAAAGTGGTGACACGCGCGTTTGCACGCGGGTATTTTCCCTGTTTCGAGCGCGTGGGTTGCCTTTCGCTAGTAGTGGGACTGTTCGTATCAATTGTTTGCGTGGTAACGCCACATAACAAGAGGTAATCGAAGAAGGGGGACGTTAAAACAGTTTTCGTATTTGGTTAGGTACGGTTCAATTTAAGGTATTTCTTAAATGTAAAAAAACGTATTAGTAACTTAATTTCGGCTGTCTCTTGCTGGTTGAATTCATTGTCACGCGAGTTTTTAAGTAGATAGCAAAACAAACAAAATTTAAATCAAACGATTGGAAAGGAATTAAAAATTATCCATATTTTGTAATTCTTTAATTTAGTCGGGTAACTTCGTGTGAAAGCTTATGTTAGAGAAAAAAGGAAAAGAAAAATAACTATCATCTTTTAACTTAAAGTTAACTGAGGGTATTCATATCAATATATTTTGTTAGGTCTTAATCCTCAGTTTGTTTGTAAAAGTAGTGTAAATTAAAGGGGAAAAACTTAAACGGCTGCTGTTCAGTTTTTCTGTTGTCAACTTCGTCCCCAGGGGCTTCTCGGCTTTAACCCGGGGGACGAGGTTGTCTTTCTTGTAACTTTCCCTTTAAAACTTTCCAACCTTATTCCCAGGTTCATATCAAGAGAAAGCACCCTGGGAACGAGGTTGAAAACTTTCCCACTTTCCCGAGTGTGTGACTTGTCTCCAGGCCCCCAGTCTAGCTGAAGGTATGCTAAGTGGACCTTTTCCTTTGTATCACAACGTTAATCTTTTGTTATTATTATTATTTTATTATTATTATTATTATTATTATTAGAATTTCGAGCAGAATAAGCGATTTTTGAGGCGAGCATTCTGCCGGCAGAGTAAGGGATTTTCGAGCAGAATTTGAGCAGAATAATGGAAAATCAGTGGCACTAATGATTTTCATAATAGTTTTAAGAAAAATTGAAGACTAAATACAAAACAAATGGAAAATACCTTGTGATTAATGTGATTATTAGCGAAAATGCACTCACATGATTCACCGTTTTGTCTCATATTAGTGATTTAAAGTAAGATGAATTACAGTTTTGCTACGTATAATATCAAATTAGTATATAGGGGTTAGGTCCAGGCTTCCTTCCATATTTGCAAAAAATACATAAGGTCCAAAGGGCCGAAAAATTTTCGGCTACCGAGCAGAATAAGGGTGTCCGAGCAGAATTTCAAGCAAAATAAGCGATTTTTACGAGCACTGCCGGCAGGCAGAATAAGCCATTTTACGAGCGGAATTTATCCAAGCCTAGCGAGTAGCAGGTTACCATTTTTTGAATTAATATTTTATTCTGAAATGGAAATACATTCAGAAAAATTCCATACCAAATTTCAAATGCAAGATGCGGTCCCACACTTAACAGTTGATACTTTTGAATAGCTGTCTTCTGTAATACAAATTAAATTTTATGGAGGGTGACCATTGTCCAACTGTAATCTTTTATCTTTCCTTTATTCAACCAAAAGGTTTTTACCAAAAAAGCTTGTTCCTCCGTTGAACACAACAGCATGCAAGCAGGAACGCACTTGTACAAAGAAATTCAAAACTGGGGGGTTCAAATTTAAGGTAGCATTGAGGAAACAAAGAACTATTGTTTCAACTATTTTTATTGAATATTTTAACTAGAAAGGATTTTTTCTCGCAAAATCCATTGAACGAGACGGTTGACTCGTAAGGTTACTTACAGCACAACCTATTCAAATGCAAAACATTAAATAAATGAAGAAAATATTTTAGCTTGGCAAATCGCAGCTAATTCTAAGGGCTCTTTCCCCCGCTACGTCTATTTCTTTTTTCCCTCTTTCCTTTTTTCTCCTCGTTTTCGATTTTCTCTCCTTTTTTCTGAAGAAGCCTCCACGGAGGAAAGAGATCTACTGTTAACTGTGTGCTATTCCATATATTGAAAATACAGGTTCACAGGTATCCCACATCAAAAGTCAACCATGTGGAAACCACATGGCACAGTTAACGGTGAGAGAGAGCTGCATTTGACTACCAAAAGTGCTTGAGAGTAAAATTTCTATTATTTCATTCATTAACTTTAAGTTGCATTGTATTCCATTATTCTGCCATTTTAAATGAAGCTAACGCCCTCTCGATCTTTCCAAGTTCGGTCTCCAACTGTTTAAGCTGAAAATAAAAGACAAGAACGAATCATCAATAAATGTAACCTGATCACGGAAAAAGCTTCAAGAAACTCTAACTGCCTTCGTTTCTCAGCCTTACTCCACCCGTCTTTTAACTAAATTTATTTTAGCTGTTGACTTGAATACATTGCTATGAAAACTACTTAAGTGGTAAAAGGATCGTGGGAGATTTCACTGACTTTTTTTTCAACAACCGACGAACGTGGACTCGAGAAAACTTCAAGCAACTTTAGTTTCTGTCTGAAATTGCCTTACATCCACGTTCAGTTACATTATATAGTAGTCAACTATGAAGAGGGTTATTGAAGGCGACTTGAGTTTAACACATGATCACATTTGCGACGAATAAATTTAGCCTGCGCAGCAGGCGTAAACGGGGAAGGGGAAGGGGAGCGAGAACGCGGGAGAAAAATGGGGGACTTGGCCTCGTCCCCAGCCCCCAGAACCCCATTTTCTCCCGCGTTCTTGCTTCCTATCCCCATACACGTTTACATTAACCCCTATTTTTGAACTTAGTCCGTTTCCATGACCACCAACGAACGTTCAAGTGCACTTAAGTTGTACTTAGAAGCCCTAAGCCAGCTCTTACGTGAAGACACGAGAGGTGACATTCTTTCCTCACCGGACGTGGGTGCGAGTCAAAGCTCGTCCACCCCTCGAGAAACGTATGAAGCCGAGACAAGATTGGTTTTGGTCATGCACGTTTAACGAGTTTTCTAAACCGGACCAGCAATAGACTAAACGAAAGCCGTTACTAAACTTGGTGGCTGAAACGCAGTGTAAATACTATCAAACAAGCCAATCGACAGACCTTTTCCGTATTCTGCTGCTGAACATTCTCTGGTACCTGAAAAATTGGAAAACACACGCAAATCATTTGATTAAAAAAGCTGTCAAACCTTCGCTGACAGAATCCTGCATAACGTACCTTTGTAGCGTAGTCGGGTACTTCCATGGCTTCTTTTAGTTTTGCAAGCTGACTGTTTAGTTTCTCTTTCTTGCCATCCAACTTGGTAATTTCCTTAGCTACGTCCACCAAGCCCTATAAACAAGGAGACGCGGTTGTCAATGACAGTAAAACACCCTAACGTATTGCATAAACGGGGATGTACGTCATTGCTTTAAGGGTCCAATGACAGCGCTTTGTTACTTCTTAGGGTGTGTTCACAGCTGTAGTTAATTGCCATCCCTTTTAGCACACAAATAAAGGGCAGAATTGTAGGGTGTCCACACAACCAACCCCATTCTTGCACTTATAAAACACTCAGTGATATCAGTAAATATTTTGCTTGGTAACTGATGCTGGAGCCGATACATAGTACCATAAAAAAGTGACGGGGGTGCCGAAATCTAGTTATTTATATTTTCAAACATTTAGTTTAGCCGAGTCGAAAAATTGCTACGTTGTTGTTGTTTTTGTTGTTGTTGGGGGGGGGGGAGTGCTGAGTTTATTTGAGGGGGCACTTACTAATGGTATTTTGCTCTTATATGCGACACTTATTGGTATTTTTGCTTCCCTGTGTGGCGCTCAATCCGGGATGCCACTTTTTCGAGTAAATACACTACCATGATTTTGGCTTCTTGAGATTATAAGTTAAGACTAACTTGGCGCCTGCTATCAAAAATATCGTGCGCGAAAGGGATTTGTAAAGGCTTGTTCCAACAACACGTCGAAACAAATGTTTTCACTAAAGGTGATGTTACACGGGACGATTCGCAACGACGTTTTTTAGCGCAACGCTTTTTAGTGCTAAAAGTTGATGCCGTGTATCATGGGTGCGCGGACGATTTTCTGCGCAATTTTTGCGTTACAAGTTTTTTTAAAAACTAGCTTCAAAACACTTGCAATGCCAAATCACGAATTTCGCTCATTCCCAAGTTGTTTCGTGTAACACACCTGTCGTCAATTTTTGCGCAACGCCTTTCCAAAACCCTATTCACTGCCTCATTGAGCTAAAAATCGTCCCGTGTAACATACATTAAAAATCGACGCTAAGTTGCACTAAAAATAGTCGTTGGGAATCGTCCCGTGTAACGTCACCAAAAGGCCTCGTGACATGCTGTACCTTGAGCAGCACATGTACTTCGCACTTATCCGAGACAGTGGCCACAGCACAACCTTGAGGGGGCTTCTCCTCACACACCACGTGAATCCTGCAAGGGTAACACTACTGTCAGAGAAATCATTAAAAAGAAAATTCCTTCCACCAGACATTAACAAACTGAATAGGTCGAGAAGTTGTTCATTACGTTAGTATGGTAAATGTATCGCGGTTGAAGTCGTACTACAGTCGTAAAAGGCCCAACCAAGTGAAAAAAGGTCATATCGTGCCGTTCAGAATTTCAGTTTGCAGAGACTCCAGGTTGAAAGATAAATCTCCTCTGAAAAGACTCAGTACTTCGTATTTTGTGGTTTTGTCCTGCTACTGTTATCTAGCTGTGAGAAGCAAATGTTGAACTGGTAGCTTATTTGGTATGGAAGCTAGAAGAGTTAAGCATGGTTTGGTCACCGACCTGAACATTCCTAAACAATCGCAAACAAATCGTAACTAAACTGTGCAGAAACATTATACCTTTCGCTGGAACTCAGAGTACAAGCTGTGTCTGTGTATTTTCTGACAGCTGTTGCTAGCGATTGGTCATGGAACACCACATAAACTATAAAAACAAAATAAATAAATAAATAAATAATCAATCAATAAATCAACAAACAAATGAGTAAGTAAATTATTGGCTTAAGACGGCTACAAAAGAGTTCGCCTTAGCGGTGCGACATCCTGCCTGATTTAAGGCAATAAAATGTGCTTTTCTAGAGCGCACAGATTAGGTCTGACATTTTACTGTTTTATCAGACTACCGTCATGCCTGGTTAAAGATTTTGTTACAATAAAAAAGTAGAAGTAAACATATTTGTATTATCTACCATTCCAAATAAAACGACACGAGCCACTGAGCCCCCAGTAGACTTGGCAAAATGAACAACAAAGCACAAGGGACACAGCAAAACGAAGCGCAAAATTGCCGTAACTTGTTTCAAACAGAATACAAAAACTGGAAAAAATTTATCTGTTCTTTTCTGTACAAGATTTTTTTCTGAGGTTACGAATGCAAAATCAACATTACGGGCAGTTCTACTGTCATTCTTTAGGCTTTAAACACACCAATCAGGCGAGAATTCCTTCAGTTTGTGTGTTTAGATAAA
>Ga0126336_10002282_pt1 | contig 10791 bp, 7 predicted proteins | sample SidCmetagenome_FD_92530 | JGI IMG/M metagenome (GOLD analysis project Ga0126336, IMG submission 92530) | Coral microbial communities from El Islote,Puerto Morelos, Mexico - Siderastrea C C metagenome | ecosystem: Host-associated > Invertebrates > Cnidaria > Coral | place: El Islote,Puerto...
ATACTTAAAAGAGTGAAGACCATAAGAAGTGGAAGCAGGTCTACACAACGACAATATATCAGTTCCTCTAAGAGAGTAGACCGTTGAGCGCAACGTTAATAAGCCGTCACTAGCTTAACGTCTCTCCAACAATCATCTCCATGGTCTGTCCATGTCAGAGTTATCCATTGCTCGCCGGTTATATTTGCCAACAGTTTAATGCTGTTAAGTCTTCTTCACTTTGATGCATTTATTATTTTAACAGAACTCCACTCCACTTTTTGTCAACCCAAACATCTTCAGCTTCGAATATTTCTTCTGTTTTTACCAAAGGCACTTGAACAAGATATCATCATCTCAAAGGCACCAGAAATTCAAGGAGAACAATCCAAGGACCAAAAACTATATAGTTATAAACAGTGCTCAGAATGGATCACAGGTTCAAGTCATGTCGGGACTGTTATAGATAGTGAAGCCGAAAACCTAGCTGTTTCCTCTGCGGTCCATGCATTCTGAAAAGAACTGAAATGAACCAATCACGAGAGGGCAGCAAAAATTTGGATCCTTTTTAATTGAAAACTTTCATAAATCTGCTTAAGACGGACCATTCTAACTTAAGACGCCGGTATCTTAACAATTTCTGGATGAATGACCCTATTAAAATAGGCCGTGAACGTCTTAAAACAACACAGTTAAGATCTTGTCATCTTGAATTAAGATTCAACAGTTTCAGGTAAGAAACAAAACCTCTTAATCAAGACCTAGGCGTCTTCCATTAAGGTCAATTAACAACTTATTTTAGGACGAATTTGTATCTTACGAATAACTAAGATTGAGGCGGTCTTATTTTAAGATGCCGCCATCTAACTTAAGGAACCGTTATCTAAAAATAGGAGGATTTTTTTCTTAATTTAATACGGCATTTTTCTTATACAAGAGGATAAAATCTAACTGTAAGATTTTAGTTTTTACGGAGGGCCTCACACAATGAATATTTCACCGTCTATAACAGCGGAATCGTTACATTACAAAGAAGAGGAAGCACCACTAATTTCACCAATTCTCGCACATACCACTTGTTTCTTTCGTTTTACCTTTTATCTTTTCCAAACCTATTGTTGGTTTTTAGAGAAGATCTTTTCGATTTTCAATTTGACTAATTCGTTACGAATTCCGAGTCAACTTGTTTACTTTTTGCAAGGGGCTTCTCGGGTTAGGAAACCGGATTTAAACATCACGTCGTCATGAGATATGCCTCAACGTGTTTGAGGGTGAAGAAGCGATGTCGTTTTCTCCAGACTAACGATCTGCTCGTGTTTATGAAGCATTTTATTTAGATTTCACTGATATGCTGGGTGTTTGTATTCAAGGTCTGGGCACAACAGTAAATATTTCGTCGTCTCTGTGTAAACATTCTCACTTGGGGCGAATTTCAACGTTTGAGTTGAATGTGATTGTTTTGAGGAAAATAAGTAAGAAGCGATAATAAAGATAAGCTGAGTCATCAGTTTAAAGATGACATCATGCAGTAACGTTATATTCAAGATATTGTCACACAGTCACACTTTTCGTCACTTCCGCTCGTATGATGTGAATCTGATTTGCTTTGGGACTTGGATTAAGGCGTTTTTTAGCAGGGGTCTGATATTGTGTTGTATGGGTGGCATTTTTCTTTCGCGTTTTTTGGGGCGTGGTTCTCAAAATGGGGTATAAATTTTATTTGAGGCACGATAAGTAAAAGCCGATAACAAAGATAAGCTGAGTCATCACAATTTAAACATTACGTCAACCAGTAACGCTACAGTCAAAATATTGTGTCACAGTCACACTCTTCGTCACTCCACTTTGTATAAATACGGGATCGCGCTAACATTTCACAACCTGGGGGTGGGGTAGGTCAGAACGGCCGGTTAAAATGCCCGTTGGGCTTTCTTGTTCTCATATAACGACGCGCAGCATCATTTTTCCCCAGGGGGTACTTCCTACAGTGGGCTATACGGAGAGGCCCCGCCCGAAAGGGGTGCCTTTTTTAAGTTCGCAGTATACTAAAGGGGAAAATTGAAAGAGATGGCAGCTAAAGCTAAGCATATAAAAGTATGCCAAAATTTGGCAGAAATAACATTTTGAGTAAATGAGCCAGAACGACTGAAAGTCCACGAAAAATGTGGCGATCATAGGAAATTCTATTGCTTTGGCTTTTAAGAAAACGTTCCAAGTTTGCTCTAGGTATATGAAAGGGGTGCCAGTTTGAAAAAAATTAGTATGTTAAAGGGTAAGGGTTTGAACCTCCGGGCGGAGTCTCCCCGTATAAAACTTTATTGAGTACCCCCCTCCCCGGCATTTTTCCAGAACAAGCTCAAAACCGATGACCCCTCGACTTTCCTAACTTCTTCGCTCGTTTGCTAGACGCCAGGTCTTTCTAAAAAACAAACCAGCCTATCTTTGGTGAAGATTCCTTTATTCTCACGACGTGTAAGTTTGATCAAGTAGTGATATTGTTAAGAGACATTAGATCATTGTCACTATTGGGACTTAAAGGGTTAAGATGTCTTCACTCGGCAAAGGTAAGTTGGTAAACCCCGTGTTTGCAAACTCCAAAAGAGAGCGGCAACTCATGTTTTCACGTGACAAACCACTGTAAACATCACTTTCTAACAATTTCACTGGCATTTTAAGTGAACAGCACGTTTGACAAACGTTGACACGTCACAGGAGAGATTTGGAACATTAAAACGCTGTTGAAAAAGACGCCTTAAACAAAGAATATTTCTGTTTCTCGCTAGTACATTGCCAGCATGTTGGCTAACTGTTGTTGCGGCATTCGCATACACTAACTTGAATTTGCCAGCACGAGTTTGCGAAGTTTAGATTGTCGTGTGAATGCGTCTTAAGACAACCAACCGTAAACTCTAAAAACGTGTCAAGGAAATTAAAATATCTTTGACACCCTTCCCATAGAATAGGCCCCGTACACTTTCGGAAGGAGGCCCACTAGACCGGAATAAACCAATTCCTCGACTAAAAAGTTGTAACTAGAGTATAATAGTCATAATAAAAGTAACTACAATTCCACACTAGACTGCAAAACAGTCGTTTTTCTCTTGAAATTCACGGAGGGAGACGCCAATCGTCAAAAGCACGAAGTCGCGAGGCCCCGGTAGCATGGATTATCAAAGCACGGGCTTAAAATTACAAAAAAAAAAGAGTCCATAGGGCGTGCGACAGGAAAAAACATTAGCTTCTCTCCCCAGTCTCACTTTACATTTTCTCCATTGCTCCAGACGTTTCGTTTCCTTCGAAGACCGTGCGCTCTAGGACTAACAATGCAATATACGGACTGTTTTGCTGACTAATTCCACATAATTCACGACCTTCCATACACCCAGTTCTCAAGGATTTCTGCTACATCCGTTCGGTCAAAATCTTTCTCCTTCAGCAATTCAATCAATTTTCCAACTGTCGCTTCACTCTTAATTGACCACGTCTTCAGAATTTCGTCAGTGGGATTTTGATATTTCTGCTCTAGAAATTCCGTTTGAATCTTACTAAGACCAACTTTCTCTGCAAGCATCCTGAAGTCGTCACATCCCAGACTTCGTTTGATACTCAACATCAAGCAGACGTCAGAGTACACTTTTGACGGCAAACCTTTGACGTTAGTTGAAAGACGAGTAATAACTTGCTTCTCAGACGGCTTATCTCCTGGATTCACCACATCAGAGCTGGAGTCATCTCTTTTCTTACTTGTAGAAAGTATGGCCGCTACACTTGGCCCTTCGACTTGTCTTTGGATGTTGTAATTACTCATGGCAAGATCCAAGATGGCACTACTTGTTGCGCCTTCCTCTCCTTAAAAAGATAATAATTAAAAAATTAAAATACTCAAATTGAAGCTGAAAAGTTTTGCTTTAAACTTCACTGCAAGACATTTGCAAGCAAAAAAATCAAGTTCTACTAACCAACCTCAGGTTCGTTTTTGGCCAAAATAAACGCTGATATATCTCATATAACAAGGCTTCGAGATACTGTGAAGGATAGACCCTGATTGCTAGGCAACAACACAGCGCGTCATGCACAAGGTTAAAAAGTTAAAGATGGTGTCCAGTTTTAACAGTTAATTGAAGGAGCGGTCAAGAATGTGCCCGAAATAAAAAATGCTGCCAAAATTGAAAATGAAAGCGTAGCATGATGATTATCAAGTGATGAAAAGTTGGAGTGAGAAAACGAAAGCCTTGAAATAGGCGGTTCAGTGGATGATCGACATGAGTAGCTTTGAAAGCAAGTGTAAATTGTAACATTTACTTTTGATCCCAGTTTCAACTTTATTAACGATGAAAATTGTTCTGCCACTTTTACGTTCGTGTCACGTGACGCAAGCTGTAATGTGGTGTATCGTCGCATTCCAGCGTGGATCACTCGCTCATTCCTTCATAAAGCATTCTTTGTTAGCAAAAAATTGCTGTTTTTTCCCTTTCCTCCGCTGGAAAGTTTGTTCGGGTCCCCTGTTGTTAAATTTGCTTTGCAGTTTCTTGTAGGGCGTTTGGAAATACTACACTCTCCTAGTAAAATGTACCAGTTATATAATGTCGTTCACACTCTTTAAGTGGCGTTGAAAAACGGTGTTGGTACAAACAAACATCGAAAAGAGACTAAACTTGAGACAACGCAAAGTAAAGTGTTTTACTTTTTACACAAAGGACTCGAAAAAACGAGGCCTAAAATGCCAGTTTGCCCCTCTGGCAAGGAACTCACAAATGGTGATTGCTACATTTACCTTCATAGCCACAATGCTAGACTTTCAAAGAGAGTTCTGCCCTGTGAATTTGTGTACAAATCTTTCCCTGAATTACAAAAAGGTAAACTTACTGCCCAAGACAAACATTGCCGTCTAAATAGCCGCTTTTTTAAAATTATAGTGGCTCACGGGTATTTTCTCGCTATCTGTACCCCCTCTTTAAATCGGGTTTTTGGATAGGAAAACGTTAAGCAATTTTTTTTCGGGTCGGGGCACACTCGACGCTAGGCGACAGGTTGCAGGAACAGGTCTCTACGATAAGCCGTCTTGTGGGCACTGCTTCGAAGACAAGACGCCTACTTGGAGCGCACAATGGGATTTTAGACGGAGAATCCTAGATTATGATCAGGGTACTAGGAAACAAGAATAAATAACGCTTTCCCATTTGTTGATTTTTATTTTGTCACGGGGACAGCTCAGTAGTGACAATGAAAATTTGTGTCATTTTATCCCCGCCACTGGATGCACGAAACCAAACTAGGTTAAATTTATCCGGCCCGTCGCGGGGACAAAAATTCGTTGCGGCAACAAGGAGTTTTTAATGACAACGGCACGCCACATTTTTCAAAACGCACGTCACACGCCACAATATATAAAGGAAACAATGAATCTGCGAGCTATGTGGAAATTGAATCTCCGCTGGTGTATATTACAATCGACGAAACGAAACTCATCTGCAAAAGTATGAAGAGGATAATTCATAAGAAACAAAGACCAACAGTAATGAGGAGATATCACCAGGAGAATCAGAGGCTAGTATTTTGGAGGAGCGAAGACCTTCTGTCACCAGTATTCAATGAGAGTGACGTGCTTCTCAACCTTAAACTAATCGAGACTTGTTCATGTACACAGACTAGAAAGGGCACTTTCGCATACACGAAGTTGTTGTTACATTTATTATTGCTTTATACAAGACAAAGACAATACAAACACCGTTTCTTGATTTAGTTGTAAGCTAACGTTTGAATGTTGTGGATCTTCCAGTTTTGAAAGAAATTGAGCAGTGATCATTTTTATTTGGAAAAGAGAGAGATTGTATGTGCTATGGAAAGTGGAAAAGAAAGCAGAATAAACAGCTGTTGTGTTGGTTACATCCGAATTCAACGGGTCGTTGCTACTAATAGTCTCTTTGAGATATTACAAAGTGGAAGTTTCAAGAGGTGCATGAAAGACGTGTTATCTGTGGAAACCTGTTGATATACGCATGGTTTGTTTATGGCGTGCCAGGATGATGCAACACTTGCAGTGCAGATATACGAGGCTAGTGGCGTGGTGGTACGGTAAAACAGCTGTTCGTTGTTCGGGCCTTCTTTAGCCACGGTTAGAGTAGCAGAGGACACAGGACACACTTATTAATTAATCATGACGTTGGAGATATAAGAAGATACATAATGCGGGCTAATCGGTAACTGTACCTGCTGTTTGATTTCCACCATCAGCTGTCTCCACCTCTGACTGCATTCCTGGAGTTGCCCCTGCAGTTTGAGTTGGGTCTGCTTCTGGCACTGCACCTATGTCAGTAAGAAAGTTTTAAAGGTCTAACCATCCACTTGCCAGATATTCCTGGCACCTTCTTTTTAAATTTAAACTTTGCTCTGCACCTATGTCATAAAGAAAGTTTTAAAGGTCTAATCATCCACTTTCCTGATTTCTGACTAGCAGCTTCTTTTTAAGTTCAAACTATGCAATTTCCTGTAGGACGTTCTGAAATGCTGAAATGCTAAATTGCTGACCTAGGTATAAGGGCATTGAAAAACAAACATTGAGGACAGACAGACTGAAGTTAAAAAAGCATAAGGCACAGCAGTGCCTCTTTTACACAAAAGGAAACCTGTTGCCCTTGCCCTTCAGGCAAGTAGGTCACCTTACTAGTATGTTATGTCATTGTATTAGCGGGCAGCAAACCCGAGAATCCCGCGCCATTAGCTTCTAAACTTTAGACATCAAGCGATCACATATAGCCGTGCTGAGCAGCTCAGCACATTAATCAAAAGTTGCAATAAAACGATTTCATTGGCTAAGGAATAAACGGGCTTACTTCTGAGTGCTTACCTACCTTTTGACCAAAGGTGTACCGTATAAATAAAAGTTTAGGCTTCTCAAGAATAGCATCAGTTTGCTGTCTAAAGTCAAAACTGATCCATCTGGTAATGGGTGATCTTGAAAAACGCAAAATTTGAATTAAATACCCCTTTAAATTTTCAAATCTTGTATCAAAAGGGTTATTGGAAGTAGCTTTTGCATTTGAGGTCTTTCTTCATGTCCACATAAACGAACCGAATCACTTCTAACGAAGAAAGTACTGCGGAGCTCTCCTATTGAGAGACCGTAACTTCAGTTGCTCGATATATGGGTGTGTAAACAAAGCCAACAAATGGTTCCTTTTATATCGTCGCTTTATGTTTACCTTAGCCCGCGTGCGACGACAACGACGGCAACAACAACAACAATAACAACAAAACTTAATTGACAGCTAAATTTAAACGTAGAACGAAAAGGTAAGAGCAAGCACGTTAGTGTATACAAATTCTCTGAAATACAATTGTAAGCACTTGTTTCTGTTGCGAATCAACCAGTGAGACACCTCATCTGACTTCACTGTTTGTTTAATTTGAATTTGATGGCGGCGTTATGATTGAACACCTTCTCCCACATTCTCTGACGATGGCGCTTTCGCCGCGAATTTGAAAATTCGTGGTGGCTTTTTAGGTCTTTAGAACAAAGCGGTTGCAACAAGTTTTGTCACAGATCTTCCAAAATTATCGACCTTTAATTTGCCCGAGGCTGGATGGCGAACGACGCGTGGAAGTGGCAGGTTCAAGGTTAGGGTCGGTTTTGGTGGCGACCGGGTTGCAAACCTGGTTTCTCCTTTCTTCTTTTGATGGGACCGTTAGCGCACCACAAGCGAGAAATTGATGGCCTCAAATGCCCATCAAATCACACAAGACCACAGGAACAACATAAGGTAACTAAAATTTTTTCTCTCGTGTACAGTATATCACAATTTGGGATCAAACGATGGGAAATTTAGTAGACAGTCACAAAGCGAAGCAATACAATACCAAATCGCGAAATTGCTTTCGACACTCAATTGAAGACTGCTCTAATTAACTATAAACTCCTGCTTTGAACCGTTGAAGAGCATTTATACATGGAAGTTCTATGCAGATATATTATAAGATATATTATAAAAGGTTTCAGGTTTTGTGATTTCGATCGAATTAAAATGTTCGTATTTTTACAGACTTTTTCTATGGAAAAGTGTCCTGTTACTTCAATTCGAAATTCATTACTTATGGAATTGGCTATATAATTATGTTTATTAAAGGCACACTTTTGTTGAACCTATATGTGTTGTGGTTTAATTTTACCTTCCTTTGTTTTATACTCATCATCATACAATACCATGCTCAAAAACAAAATTGAACCAAGGATAAAATTGAAACACAACATATGCGCATATATGGGTACAAGTAGAATAAGCTAGAATGCAAACTTTTAGTCAACAATTTGTCTCAGCTGGCTGCTGAACTGATTTACAAGTCTCCTTGGTAATCCAACACGTGCATGTATTGTAATAAAACATCACAATCTGGTGTGGAAATTAATTTTCGTTTTCAGAGTTTTGATCAAATGCCAGGGCTACCACCAGGGCATTTGATCGACTGAAACAAGCCTTGGATAGAGCATTTGAAGAACATCTTGGATTGGGGAAACAGAATTTGAACAACCCAAATTTGGAAAGTTCAAATGCCCGGATGTTTGCCCGGAGGGAGGGAAAAGGGTGTTAAAGGTTCTATTTGATCGGTACACAACTACTTAAAGTTCTGTCTTCGAGCCCGAATGAGTAATTACTCCAGAATTAAATTTGAGCCCTGCTGACAGTGTAAATGTATGACTGTCAACTGTTGGCAACTTTTAGCTAAGATGTAGTTTAAAAACTTACCACGATTTTGTTGGACCATCTCAAAAAATGTCTCCACCAGTTGATCACACTGTTCCTTCCAACTGAACTGCTTCATGTATTCATTTTTCAGTTCCTCAGCTTGCAAGTGGCCGGTATGCAAGCCCTTTTCCCTGACCTCCTTTATCTTGTCAGCCCAAATCTGTGGATCATCAGATTTCACAACATGGATTGGTCCACTGGGTAGCTTTTCCAAAACTTTGCCAAGGCCGGTATATGAACTGACAAGAACAGGAACATCTGCAGAAATGGCAAGGAGACCACTCAGTCCAAAACCTTCAGTTCGTGATGGTTTAATGACTAGATTCACCTCACACAACCATCTCCGCCAGTCTGCATGGTTTTCAGAAACCCTCACAGCAAGTTGACGAGAATCAATGCCCTCCCTGCGTAAGGCTCGATAAATCTCTGCAACATGGACTTTCTCACAAGGCCTCAAAACAACTAGCAAGTGATAAGATGGTTTGTTAAGTAGCTTGACTGCTTTGGAAGCAATGTCACATCCCTTGACTCTGAAGTAATATGATGATCCGCTTATCAACACAACAAATTTGTCAACGTTATCATCTTCATATACTTGACGGATGCCGATCAATTCTTCAAAAACTCCCGGAGTAAGCTGAAAGACTCGTTCGTTTTTTCCAGAGTACCGTAGGGCCCGTTTGTAAGCATCTGCTACCTTAGGACCAATTGCAACGATAACGTCAGCCTTTTCACACAATGTTATCTGTAGTTTGTGCTCATCATCATACTCGTCTGGATTTTCTAAAAATTTATTAACTTCTTCACTGATCATGTGCACAACCTGAGCCCACTTGCATTTCTTGTCCTTCTTTATAACTTGCGCTTGTCGCCCCAGGCCAGGACCATGGGAATGTATCAACAAAATATCAATACTAAGACATTCAGGTGGATGACCCAGGAGCTCAGTTGGTGAGTAACCAGAGAGATCCTCTGCATCAACAAGTTCAATATTTAAACTACGTGCATGCTTTCTCTGTTCTTCAGTGTGCCGAGGGACAAATCCACTCACTTTCAGTCTGGGATTCTTGGCCAGTTCAATCACCAACTGTTCATTGACAGTTTTGTTCCAGCCTTTAACATCTGATGCCAAAGTAACATTTAATTTTGCTTCATTTGGTGATCTTGAACCTACAACATTCATAAAATAATAAATAAATATAGCTTGGAACACAATGATCAAAACAATTGACAGGGCTGTATGCCAAACTTTAGGTCGTTTTTAACTCGTGAATGCAATTCAAGGGTTCTTTGGGATCGCTCACTCGTTCGTGAAAACTATATATACTTTAGATAAGCCACGACGTGTGATTGGACGAATGGAGTCACGTGAATTCATTCGTCCAATCACACGTCGTTGGTTATATGAAGTATAAAGTTTATGTGATTGAACCGTCTACCCGATCATGTCAACTTTATACTTCAAGTAAAGTTATTCAGGTGTCGTCACAAGCATGGGATTGTACAAACGAAGAAAATGGTGCCGCGGGCGGATCAGTCCTAGATTTTTAAGATGTATTTTTTTACTCTTAAAATTAAGATGCTTCTATTTTGGAGCTGAAAATGGAAAGGAATCACCCTGAGGAATATTCGAACGCCGAACAAGAGGACATTAAGCTCTGTTAACGCGACGAAAAGCCATTTCGTGTCGAGATTCTTTTGATTTGCAAAGGATAACCTAAAGTTTCCTCCAAAATTTATACCGAACCACGGACTTCAAATAGATTTTTCAAGACCTGGGTAAACGCTACAGTACGGTAAGTGTTGTTTTTAAATGTTGATTTGCTTTTTCAAAATTGTTAACTGATCGTGTGATGATCGTTTGACCCAGATTTCTATAGTATTTGCAATTTTGTTCACAACGCCGCTCCACTTGACCGGTCGCCATGAAGTCATGTGAAATGTCTGTCAATAGGCTTCTTTCGATATATTAAAATTCAGCTTGGCAGCGAGGCCTAGAGGACACAAACAAAAGAAATGAATAAACATGCTTGTAAAATTTCTTTTATTTGTGTCCTCTAGGCCTCGCTAC
>Ga0126336_10002283_pt1 | contig 10790 bp, 1 predicted proteins | sample SidCmetagenome_FD_92530 | JGI IMG/M metagenome (GOLD analysis project Ga0126336, IMG submission 92530) | Coral microbial communities from El Islote,Puerto Morelos, Mexico - Siderastrea C C metagenome | ecosystem: Host-associated > Invertebrates > Cnidaria > Coral | place: El Islote,Puerto...
GCCATAGGTAGTAACTTCTCATCTTGTTTGCAAATTTTCCGAAATACTGACTCAGCCAGAATGGACCACTGGCTTATGACTGACACAAAAGTAGGAAAGAGATGATGATACCATCGCATACCTTCATGGAGTAGGTACTCTTTGGGGAAACAACCTGCTTTGTCACCTTTCAAGCCAGGCAAGCAACGTCGTGCCACCAACATCAGTGAGACGTACGCTTGGGCCAAAACCTTCGTCTTTATGAATCGGTTCCACTTGCTTCCAAATCCTTCTTCATTTTCATCGTGCCACAAGTTTCGTCGTGCGGAATCGAGGTAGAAATGACCATTAACATGGACAGGGAGACCTGTATTTAATGGCAATGGCAAGAAACAAAAGGCTTTATGTTTAGGCTCCTTCCTCTTGCTTGAACGAGATGATGTAGATTTTGACTTCTCTGATACCTTGGCTGCTATGCCACCGCGAGGTAGCAGACCATAATGTCGACCATCTGGAACGTCTTCTTCTTTATCACTGGGCTTGAGGCCAATGCACTGATGAATGAGCCATTCTTCTTTTTGAATGGTGTCTTCAATCAAAAGCGGGTACGTAATTCCGAACCACTCAATATCCTTCGTTTCTAACGTCTTGGAGTTCTTGATGTGATGAGCAAGCTTTGCACGATTTGTAACATCTTCATCTGTCAACTCTGCAGAAACCGAATATATCTCTTCTAGATGTCCTTCTTCAATTTTAGAGAGAGTGATTTTCTTCAAATGGTTTAGAAACAAAAGGATTTCTTTCGCTTCAACAGTGAACAAATTCATAAAGCTCGCCATTTTGTCGTGAGAAACTTGCTCTTCTGATAACAATGATTCCTTGGACATTTTCGCGTGTCTCAGAGGGAATCGAAACATTGTTGCAGACGTCAAATCAAAAAGGTCCTCAAGATAACTAGGAAATATGTCACTGTAGTCGGATCGCTCTTCTTCTTCGATTGGTTCAATAAGGCGCCCAGGATTTTCTTTTGTCGCTCCAGGAGCATAACGACAGTGAGGATCCAGAACACAAAGCTTGTCTCCATTGGAGATAAAACTTGGGCAATCAGTTAGGTGGTAGACTGCGTTAAATCCAATTCCATACTGTCCTGTCTTCGTTGGATCTTCAGTTTTGCTTCCAATCCCAAGCCTCTGTATCCCTTCTAAATCCTTTTCTGAGAATGGCCTGTTGTTGTAAACACACAAAGCAGGCCCTTGCAGTTCCTTCCAGTTGTCACTCAGTACGCGCTCTGTGGGATGGTTCCGAGGATCGTAAACAAAGTGTATCTCCGTGGCACCTGCATCATCGGCGTTTTGAACGAGCTCCTTCAGTATCCCAACGTCGCAAGGATATGACTTCAAAATACCTTTTAAACGATCAGTAAGCTCCTCTCGCTGGCCAAATGGTTGTCCGATTGGTCGTGACTTCTTAGCCAGTTTCTTCGAACGAATGTCAACCGCTCCCATCTTGTATGCAAGATCGATGGGTACGTGCTCGTGAACATACTCGGTCTCAAATCTTGAAGACACCCACGGCGCATCATTAATGGCTAACTGTCGAGCAGGATGTAGAATGAAATTATGGTCCGGTAAAGGAATCATGCCATCCTCCTGTTGCAGAATACTTTCTGGAGCCTCTAGCAGCTCTTCGATCAAAGATCTTGTTACTTTAAATTCCAATGTAGACAAGGGCTTCCCGCACTTCTCCTTACTGAGCTTGTACAGGGTACACACGAAGTCTTCTGAACCAAATGCGTCTCGTACTCCTGTGGCCTGGAACAGGCGACGGTATTTTTTGGCGAGAGTCTTTGGTACTTCATAAAGGTAAGGTTCGCCAATTCCTTTCCACGTGAAAGCGAGCTGAGAGGATGAAACAAATTTCCCTTGGATTAAAATCCAAGGTCTATGACCCAGCTTCTCCACAATTATTTCACCATCAGGTTTTCTAAGAAGCTCTTGAAGGTAATCGTATATTCTTAGGGAAACTTCTTCCTTACGCTGGGCCTCAACTGGAGAGTGCACTGTAGTTTGAATAGCCTGGTCTAATTGGCCAAGAGCTTCTTGGACTGTTGGCTTTTGATCGTCAAATCCAAAAAGATTGCGCGTTCCCTCAGTGAGTTTTCCACAACCAAGGCTGTCACTTTCATCAAGGATTGGCCTAAACGACCCTGCGACAAACTTGTATTCCTCGCTGTACATCTCCTCAGCCGGAAACATAAAGACACCATTTTTCTGATCATTGGTCCCTTTCCATGGCATTGTGTAGTTTGCAGGTTTCCTTAGGACTGGAAACATGCTGACTTTCCTTAGGTTTGCCTTGATTGCTTCTGAGGGGGGCTCAAGTGTAGGAAGACGATCATTCATGTACTTGACCAGACATGTAACTCTTTGCCGAGCATAGTGTTCACCTTCTAGTCTGCACAGCTGTGGCACCGTCTTTGCTCTCTCAAGCAGAGTGTCCCAGTCAAGGTAGTCTGACACCATACCTAGCTTTTCAAGCATGAGAAGACGCTCTTCGGTATGATAGTGCTTTTCGACCGGAAATCTCCTGTCCTCTGGTGTGAACAGGCTTGCAGCTGCACCATTGGGGTTAATAAGTTCATTCGGAGATGCCAAATCAGCGTCATCTGGTCCGCAAGGGATGCAGCGGTTATTTGAAAGCAAGAAGATGTAGAGGGCTCGAAGAGTATCGGATTGGTGACTTGAATGTCCCCGCAGGCATTGGTCAATCAAGTAGCACACAATGGGATCTCGCAAATTACCAGGAATCTTGTTAATTTTGGGGAAAAAGACCTCACTCAGAAACTTCTCCTGTGTCATTGTTCGCTCTTCGATGATTTGTATGCATCCAGCCTGTTGGAAGCCTTTCTTTGTGGAACTGGGGAGTTGTACCACTTTGTAGTCAAACATTGCCAGGACGGCCTCGCTTTTTGGAAGCTTTTGCAGTTTTGCATCTTGAAACATACACTCGGTGACTGGAAGCCACTTTTTTCCCCCCATTTGCACTAACGGAAGATCAGAGCTGGCGATCCTTCGATAAACATTATTAACGAGTCTTGTCCACGTAGATGATTTAAGCGTCTCCGGATTTGGCCAAAGCGCAAAACATCCGAACGATGAAATCCTTCCTTGCTTTTGCATGAGCATCATGTCTTCAAGAAGCTGAATGTACGCCTGGGTTAGTGCATCTTCCATTAAACTTCTATTCCAACGAACTTCTAAAGGCTGAAGACTACCACCTTCGGCTGTGGTACTTTCCCAGATCCCTCGGCGGTTTGAAGTCACTGCGAAGTACCCGTTCACATGTACCGGTAACCCAGTTGGAATAGACAGGGGAAGGAAACAAAAAGCCTCGCCAGGAACAATCTCCGGTATAAACAAGCCCTCTTTGCTGTTGCTGGAAGCAATTCTCCCCGCTATTCCAGAGGCAGACAAGAGGCCCTGTTTTTTTCCTTCTTCGCTTGTTGCCAGTTGAAAGGAATGGCCAATTCCCATACAGGAAGTGATGAGCCAGCTGCAGTTTTCTTGACTTTTCATTCCATCCTCGCTGTTTGTCTTCGAAGAAATCGATACGACTTCTGACCGCTTAGGGTGGGAGGCTTTCTTTCCTGTACTACTCTGACCAGCGGCAAACTTTGTCCATGCGGCACACGATGCAAGAAACGTAGGCTCCCTATCAGGTTTCTTGTCCGGTTGATGAACGTTCACAGTTTCTTTCCACATTTCAAACAAGACTCGAGGGTTTCCTGGATCAATTGAGTTCCTTTCTACTTGAAGGAAAGTTACTTTTTTAACATTTTGGGCAAACAAAAGCAGACTTGATGACGATTCTTGAAAACAGCGCACAAGGCGTTGAATCTCCTTCTCGCTGTAAATCTTATCACTTATTTCTCCTCTCATAGTTCGAAAGGGAAATCTAAACAGAGTTCCATTAAAATAGAACTCGTCAGGTTGATTCGGCGAAATGGTGTCACAGCCAAAGAGCCCATTGTAAGGCGCAAACTGATCAGGGAAACACATTAAGCTGGCAGGATTGACTCCCAGGTCCAGCTTGATTCCGGGCTTTGAGGCGTCCAATATGTGTGCTTCAAGGTGGCTTGTGTGCGGATCAAAGAACACAGCATAATTTCTGCTAATGAAACTTGGAACATCAGTGAAGTGGTAAACCGAGCTGAAACCAAGTCCAAAGCGGCCTATCTTCTCTAGGTCTTCTTTTTTTGTGGCACCGGCCAACTTCGAAATATTCTTTAAATCGTCGTCTGTGAAAACCGCATTATTATAGACCAATAGCGCGGGACCTTGACAATCTGCCATACCGGGCGCCAAAAGCCTTTCTCTTGGATGGTTGCGCCAGTCAAGGACAAACTGTACTTCGGTGGCACTAGCATCATCTGCGTTCTGGACAAGTTCTTTAAACACACCAACACCTTCCTTATACTCGCTTAGAATATTTTTAAGCCTTGTGGTTATTGGCTCATGAGGTCCTGTCTGCTCGATTCCAAGAGCCTCTGCGCATGTGACGCGCGTGCTAATAGGTGGGACACCCAAAAGCGCAGCAACGCTGGAAGATATAGTACCATGGATCATGGGAAACCTATTTGTGATTGAAAGTTCCGAGCCTCCTTTTTTCAACCACGTTGCATCACAGAAAGTACACTCACTGCACGGAACCAACTTCAAGGTGTTATTCCAAGTCATAACGGGCACCAACAGATGTTGCCGAAGTTCAGAATTCAACTTTTTGCCATCTCTTACTATCCAGTGAAGAATGTCACGCGATAGTCTCTGGTCGTCTGCTGCATCTCCTTCAGATACACCTCCTGCGTCGTGTTTTTCTTTGATCATTGCGAGAACTCCCAGAAGATCTGAATCATTAAACGTTTGGCGAACACCGCAACTTTGAAGAAATGAACGGAGATCTTGAAAGTCTTGTGGAACTACATAAAGGTAAGGCTTCAAATTGATATTACAGGAGAGAGTAAACGCTATCTTGGTTGGTGAAGTAAATCCATTGCCATGCCAAATCCACGCTGGGAAGCTTTTATCATTTGCAATCGTGCTTGTGACAAAATCAACGTTCTTTGATGCTTCCTGATAGATTTCTTTCAACATTGCTTCAAAATGATACCTTTCACTCCCGTTCATGGCATTCATTGGAACAGAGGGTGCAGAGCGAAGTTGGTCAAGAAGACGGTGGACGGAGGTGGTCCCGTTCCAACCAAAAGCAGTCTCAAGTGCATTCGTGCAGAGCTTCGAAGCGACCGGCACCGAGGCGCCTACCAGATTTGCTTTTTTCTGGCTTCGCACTTCAGACGGTGTGAAAAATCGTCCTTTTCCCGAAAACCAAGGCATTGCACGAGGATACGAAGGGGGACGTTCCTCCTTTCTTTGGACCCACCTTTCATTCATCAGTCCCTGAAGTAAGGTCCTGTCTGACGTGAGAAGGAAAGATTGTTTATCTAAGAACTCTAACAGTGCCGCCGATTTACGTGTTGCGACACCATCATTAAATGTTCCTAGTGTTTTGGCAACGTGCAAGATATCTTGCGTGTTTGGGACACTCCTCATTCCAAGTTGCCTCAGTGTCTGGAGAATATCATCCCTGACAAAATCGTCATGTGGAAACTTGTCGTTTTCGCCTTCAAACATTCGTTGCAAAATATGCTGTTGTGGATCAAGAACTTCATAGGGAGTAACCAACCTTGAACTCTTGGTGAGGACAAAGGACAGCTGTCTAAGTGATTCACAGAATGATCTGTCTTGCATGTAGTTGTATTGTCTCAGAACCCAGCACATCAAGGTGGCAGATTGTTGGTGGTTATAGAAGCCGCTTTTTATGCCATTGAAGACAACTGAAGTCAAGAAGGATGTGGGAGTCATCACTGAGATTCCAAGACTTTGTAACAGGGCAGTTGACTGATGATCTCTCGGGGATATGGTGGTGGAGGCATTGGGTACTGGCAAAGATCCAGGAAGCTGGAAGCTATATGGAGTAACAGTGTGCAATGTAAATCCATCTCGTACAGCAACGAAGGATTCCCCATCAGCCGCATCAAAAATGGGCAGGCACTGAAGAAGGTATCTTTGATCAGGAGTAAAAGACGTCGACGAAAGAAACCCGCGTAGCGCTCGTTTTTCGTCTGGTGAACAAAACGCTGAAATTTTCACAACACACGTATCTTTGCCAAGGACTTGCAAGACTTTTAGGACACCATTGGGATCAGGAGAGGCGATGTACTTGTGTAGAGCTTCGTGACTAACGTATGGCGGCAGGTTCTCCAGAACGATGCACCCACCTTTTTTAAGCAAAGACACAATGTCAGGTGGCAAAGATAGACCTTGGTGGTGCTGTCTGATAGTCAAGCTCGATGCTGTTAGCTTCACTATGGTTCGCCTTCCGGAGGCGGAGTGAGGAATCAGAGGCAAGCCTTCAAGCGCAGAGAGATCATTGGGGAAATCACCTTGGATCCATTTCCACACTAACGCTAACCAAGACTCAGGTGGGTGTCCATTCTGGCCTGGATTCCAATGTACCACGTGGCTGGCTCTCGACCACTCTGTTGGAAGCATCTGTCGCACAAGTTGTAGCGCAATGGTTTGGTTGATCTTGACGAGCTGCACGGGAAATGTTGCTTTGGTGTAGTTCACAACAAAAGCGGCATGTGACAAATATTCTAGCGCAGGAGAACGGATTGTGTCGTCGAGGAAGTTACTCTCCATGTTGTAGAAGATGGAACGTGGATGTCTTGTTGATGAAACATACACTGCAGAGTTGGGTTCTCGGTTGTACTGAAGTGAACGAAATTCAGCAAAGCTTCCGTTTGCCAAGGGAAGAAGAGGGACACCCTGCATATCATTCAGGTTCTTGTCTTCTAGAGCATATTCCAGCAACTTAATCTTCTTCGCCTTTTGAACACTTGTTATGTTCCATGACCCCTTGTGTTTCTTCTTAAGAAGGCTCCTCAAGTAAGTGGGTGTGATGCTGCACGTGGGCCATGCCATGGACTCAACAGCCTTTAGTACATGACTCGGTAGAGTCACAACGGCTTCGTTTGCTTGCGTAAGTGTTTCCAAAACCACTCTTCTAACTTCACTGGATACACCTGCCATGTTGTCAAGATAAGCCTCTTGGATATTCACCCACTTACCACCATCTGCCGGGGTCCAAAAGATATTTCGTGACTTCAAAATAGAGAACATAGGCGTCAGCATGTTTTTCCAGTGTTTTTCTACCTCTTGAAGGTTTGGCCAGGACAAGTACACCAATTCTGCCTTCGTCAAGGAATCACCTGGTTCTTTCATCTGTTTATCAACCAAATCCAACAACATAGAGGCATAAGCTTGACTTCCGACGCGTTCCGACAACAGTACATTCCATTCGGCCGTGGGATCATTCTGGCAGTCCAGTCCGGGCCATTTTAGTCCACGCCGGTTGTCGGTTAACCCAAAGTAGCCATGAAGATGAACTGGAAATCCAGTTTTGGAGTCCGCGTCGGGCGGAAGAGGTAAGAAACAAAAGATCCTCCCTCCGGGTGATGAAAGAGTTTTACGTTTTGAGGCATTCAACGGAGCAGCAAAGCCAACCCATGGGAGAAGGCCCAGCTCTGAGGACAACTGTTTAAGGGTTGAATCTCGAGCATCAATCTGATGGTAAACTAGCCACTTGTGATCCACCACTGAACCTCTATCACCCACCTCTTCAACAGTTAAATTCAGAGATAAATTGGTGTCTGTAACCCGCCCTTCGCTCAAGAACTTTACTTGCGTCAAAAGGGATTTCTTCTTTTGCCGAATCTCTTGTCTGCAGCTGTCGTTCAACCGTACTGTAAACACATGCCTCCTAACGTTTCTTTCGTCGGTTTCAAACAGAGCTATTTCTTCGATGTTCTTTAAAAAAAGGAGAATAACAGAGGCTTCTTCTTTGAGAGCATCAAATAGTTTTCGAACTTTATCCGCGGTGTAACTCTTTTTCGATAAATCGGACGGCTCACCTCGTAGAGGAAAGCGGAACAGAGTTCCACTGTAAAATCTTGTTGATATCTCGCAGTCCAAGACGTTTTCGTACGGCATAAACTGGTCTGGGCATTGTTGAAGAAGATTGTCTTTCAGAGAAAACTGTCTTCCTGTTTCATTTCTTCCAAAGTGTATTTCGTGTGGATCAAGAAATGCTATAGCGTCTCCACTTACAATGCTTGGAAGATCTAAACGTATGGGGGGAAAGGCAGTTGCTTAACATCAGTAAATAAATCTCCTTTTAGGTGGTTTTGCTCCCTTACCAGTACGTCACCTAGATATAACAGTTTCGCCCCAAGTTAGTTTGCGTACCTATAATAAAGTCTTTTATAGCACATCCTATAATTTTTCCAGAGATCATTTTGCCATGTAAATATAAACTTCAGTATATTTATCTGTTTAATCATTTGTTGAAAAGTCGTTTTATGGTAGTTTTGTTTACCTGTAAGTGTAAAGAGGTCTATACGCGGTAACAATGTGGTTGAAACACTTGGCTTACGCGGCATGAGTCATTTTATTGTTCTTAACGGGTGCACAGCACTATCAAATCTATTTGTTACTTGAATTATAAGAAGAATTCCGCCTAACGTATGCCTTTCTCTGCAATGCCTCCAATTTACGTGAAACATCTTTTGCATTTTAAGCGAGAATTTAATCGACTGGATTCAGTGATCTCATGTCCAATACCATAAATAGTGCTCGTTCAAATCAATGTACAAAAAAATGTCAAATGTTATTGAAAAAGGTTAAAAAAAAGCGTCATAATCGCAAACGTAAATAGACACTAAATGTTTGAGGGAAGGGTGGGGATGGAATCACTCAATTTAATGTAAATCTGATCGTCAACATATGTAGGAAGCGGAAGGGCTTAAAGATATTTACCAAGACAGAATTTTCTTAGCTCAGAGTGTAAGGCGCGAGATTGACATGCGAAAATTGGCGCAAGGCGTTGTAAGAACTTATGCAGCAACGAGGGTGCAAAGAGAATCGCTGGTTCTACTCACCTGTCATGTGATAAACAGAATTGAAGCCTATTCCAAAACGGCCCACTTTCAAAGGGTCGTCCTTCTTACTGCTTTGCATAAGTCTCTCCAGGTTTTCCCAGTCGCTTTCCTTGAACAGAGCATTGTTTTGCGCGTACAAAGCAGGGCCCTGGAACTTAGCGAGGCTGGACTCGTAGAGCGAGTTTTTTCCATAGAAGTTTGGGCGCGAATCAAGAAGGAAGGAGACCTTACTAGCTTCTGCGTCATCTGCATTCTGAATGATTTCCTAAATTGGAAAATGATACATGTTTATAATGGAATTCAATTATGATCGACTTGTGACGGGATTAAAATGGTAAGGGTTATGCCGGCATTCTGTATTCTCTGTCAGTACATCTCCATCTGCCATGTTTCTTAAGCTAGTTCCAGTTCCTCGTAAGGGACGGACCATTAGAAAAGTTAGGGGCGGGGGGATGAGGTACAAAAAAAATTCATGCAAGGGAAAATTGAGTGAAAAAAAATTCATGCACAGCGAGCAGGCCAGAAAAAAAAGTTCCTCCCTACGGAAAAATATCCCTGCAAGGGAAATTTTACCAAAAAAAAAATCGTGCAGCTCGAACCCCCCCCTCCCCATAAACTTTTCTAGTCGTCCGTCCCTAAGAACGTTTCTAATAGTAGTAACACTTCATTTTACATAAAAAGTTCCGAGTACCATATCATACTTCAAACAATCATAGGTAAGTGAGGTATAATACATTTTGCAATGTATGTATACAAAGGATAGTAAGCAGTGCCTATCTATAGCAAAGCGAGTATGGTATTTAACAAGACTCGAAATGAAAGGAAACCTCCCTACACTTTATTCGATTAAATCCTAACGCGTTCTGTGTATTATTTTCAGTTTATGTAGCTTTATGGTCTGATAAACCCTTATGTGTTTTATAGAAATAGAAATATCGATCTTCTGGTAAGCGATTTTGCTCTGAAGCGAAATTTATTGACGAGCAAGTGCTGGCCCGGCAATCCCTTTTCAGCCCGTCTAGCGGGGTTCCCGGCATCGCGATGGTGGGATCCCTGCTAGCCGGGCTGAGATTTTTCCATGTAATCGCAAAGTTGATTTTTAGTGTGTTAACAGACGTGCGCGATCCCGGTAAACCGAACCAGCCCGTCTCATGAAATCGGCCCGGCCTCACTCTTCCAGAGGTTTCAATAGAAGGCAGCTACCGGCGATGGACCGCCGGCTACTTTGCTCCATCCCGCCGCCTACTTCGCCGACAGTCAGTTGAATGTTTTGACTGTGTACGTGTCAGGCTTTTTCCATACACTTTCAACCGCTCTTTTTCACGAAAGTAAAATAGCCTTCCTCGCTTTACTTACTCTCCGAATTATGGTATTATTAGTATTTTCGGACCCTTGAAGTTTGAATCAGTTCAAACCTTTACAGTCTTTTATTACGAGTGCGAAGTTCGCATGAAAACGATGCAGAAAATGTCGGATAAGGAAAAATTCACGCCGATAAAACTTGTGGATGTCAGTCACCTCATTTTAAAAACTCACCGTAAAAAGCATAAGTTTCCAGTAACGGCGTTACGTTTTGCGCTTTCCACTCTTTACTTTTCTTTGCAAAATCACGGTGGGCAATGTGCACGTGTTGTGCGTTTGACCACAGGTAACCAAAGCGTAATATGAGAGTTTGTATGGAGCTGAAATTCGATCGAAAATAATCGGCGGTTTTCCGCCGAAAATACGTTAAAATCAAAATAAAGTTTGAAAAACC
>Ga0126336_10002284_pt1 | contig 10789 bp, 11 predicted proteins | sample SidCmetagenome_FD_92530 | JGI IMG/M metagenome (GOLD analysis project Ga0126336, IMG submission 92530) | Coral microbial communities from El Islote,Puerto Morelos, Mexico - Siderastrea C C metagenome | ecosystem: Host-associated > Invertebrates > Cnidaria > Coral | place: El Islote,Puerto...
ATTAACGGTCTTCTTCTCAAAATTAAGGCTTATAATTTCGCTTGCGGAGTGTTTAATAAACATAGTTTCGAAATCCGAAGAAAAAATAAAAGTGATTTTTTGATCATAGTAGCACTTTAATGAGCGGCATCAAAAAGCAGGGGTGTTTCTTGGTGTTGCAGAAATTATTATTGTCGCAAAAGCTCAACCAACTCCATCACTGAATAAAACTTGACAAATGTCAAATACTTAAGTCCATGAATGTGATGCAACGGTCAGTAAATACAAACTTCAAATACAAGAAAAAAATGATGTACCTATTAAACTATGCTCCGTTAAGTCCAGGCCATATTAAATCGGAATGAAATAGAAATGCAATTGAATTTCAAAGACTCTTGAAGACGCACAAAAGTTAACCTCATTAACGGCCATAAACGGTCGGAAACTTATTTCATATATTCTGCTTTGTTCAATTTTCAATTGTGGGAGACCTTGGAAACCAAAGACCTCACAGCCTCCCTACGAGTGTACCTTAACAAGGATGACCAAATATAATAATTGTTTTCCTTTTAGTCACAAGTTGCTTTTACTATTTAGGAAAAGATGATAGCAGAAAAAGAAAGCACTATTCAGATAGGGAGTGTAATATGAAGAAGAAAATGAGAGTTTCGACATCTGAATCTTCTCAAAGCAATGATTCTGTCCGTGAGAAATCGGCACCCACAAACCCAGAAAAGACAGAAAAGCCAGCTGTACAGAAGGCACAAATGATCATTGCACAGTTTGTTAATAAAGGCAACGAGAAGACCCCTGTTGCCTCTACCTCTGGTAAAGAAGTCACCATGAAACTCACTTGCAATTTGACCATCAAAGAGTATAAATACGGTCACAGTAAGAGGTCTGGCTGCCGAAACACTTTGTTTGTAATGTGTGAGAGGCAGAGATCTACATGTCTTGAAAAAATAACTTAGAAAGGAATATGGTTTGACCACTGATGCAAAAAGATACCAAATCGGCAATTTCAATATTGAAATTGGCGCTTGCAGTTCAGAAAAGACATACATGGTCAACACCCAAATTGAGTGGGGAAACCTAATTAGTAGTGGAGGACAATATAGTATCCTAGGTGAGTCTTAATACTATACATATATATATATAAACTGAAATATTACGGTCAAGAGACCAACTCCAAGATAGCGTTGTTGGTTTAATCAGCACTCAACGTTTCGACCATCACGGTCTTCATCAGGAGCACTATATATATACATACATGTATATATCGTATATATATATATATATATATATAATTTCTTGAACTTGGTATGAATGTATTTAATAATTAATAATTATATATATATGTATATACATATACATACACATATATGGTTCAAGTGATAATCGCCGGTGGAGTCAAGATAGTGCTCTACAGTGAAGGAGCTGTTGATACTTAAAAGATGGACTACTCGGGTCTTGAGTACATATGGTTTTTAATACAGTTCTGTTTCGTAGGCCAACAATAAGTTGGCCCACTCATCAGTTAATCCCCACATACACTGAAGTTATGTTAATTTTTTACATCAATATGATCGCGCAAGATGCGCCCTTACAACATACCGTTGCAAATCACGTTACAATCGGCCGTTGAAAATCTAAAATAGACCGTTTAAATAAGTGCACACGCTAAATAGCTTGTGTGGTCTACATAAAAATTGCATGCGCAGCATTACCTGCGCGGTGTCATTTAACTAAATTTAAGAAGGTACTTTCTTTTGTGCCTACAGGTAGAAATTAGCTCATTCCGCTTGTTTAGCATTGCCAGCTGTGGTTTAGTAATGATAAAAAATTTCTCAGTTAAGCATAGACTGCATCGCTTTGTGATGTTCGTGTAGGCCTTCACTTTAGCAAGGATTTTCCATTTTATCGTGAAGTTTTCTTGCTTGCTTTTAAGCTGCCAAAGGTGCTTACAACTGTAGAAATAAGGACGAGTGCCCTTTAGAAGGTGCTTGCCTGACAAAGGAAGCTGTTTACCAGGCAACTGTTAGGTCGAATAATAGAACTGAGACTTATGTAGGAATAACATCAACGGAATTCAAAACCAGATGGAGAAACCACCAGCTGTCTTTCAAAAACGAGAAGCAAAGAGTGACACTGCAGCTTAAAAGCAAGCAAAAAAACTTCACTATAAAATGGAAAATCCTTGCTAAAGTGAAGGCCTACACGAACATCACAAACCGATGCAATCTATCCTTAACTGACAAATTTTTGATCATTACTAAACCACATCTGGCAATACTAAACAAGCGGAATGAGCTAATTTCTACCTGTAGGTACAAATGAAAGTACATTCTTAAAATTAGTTAAACGATACCGCTTGGGTAATGCTGCGCGTGCAGTTTTTATGTTATTTAAATCGCTTATTTAAGATTTTCAATGGTCGATTGTAACGTGATTTGCAACGGTATATTGTAAGGGCGCATTTTGCACGCTCATGTTGATGTAAAAAATTAATGTAACTTCAGTGTATATGGGGATTGACTGATGAGTGCGCCAACTTATTGTTGGCCTACAAAACAGAACTGTATTAAAAACTATATGTACTCAAGACCCGAGTAGTCCATCTTTTAAGTTATGTATTGACCTGGATTTTTGAAAACGGTATTGTTCAGTCGATGTGTCTGAGCCGGTGTGTCGCGAGCACTTTCTTGTCTCCAAAGTAGGCAATATAAAAATTATGAGTGCCAGGAGTCCTTTTTTCTTCTCCCCTATCTCCCCTCCCTTCTCTTTTCTCTCCCAGTGTCGTTCCGGTGAAAGCGGGCAAATCTTCAGGAGTCACCTTTTCAAAAATCCAGGTAGATATATATATACTAAAATGTTACGGTCAAGAGTCCAACTCCAAGATAGTGTTGTTGGTTTAATCAGCGCTCAACGTTTCGATGATCACGGTCTTCATCAGGAGCATTAGAGGTATATACTAGTTGTGTTAATCATTACCTCAGTGATGATTGGTAATTGTCAAATGATGTAAGCGTCAGTATATGATTCAGTAGATCGTTCTCGTGTTTCAGTCATAATCTCGTGTCGAACGATTTGAACGATTAAGTTCACTCTCTTCACTAGTTTGATGATCTTTATGGCTCAATCTGCATCTTCTGCTCCTCCTTGACACTCTAGTCGTCTCACTAAACCGAAGAGGGACCCAGATTTCCCATATACACAATCTCGTATTGATCACCTTGATCGGGAATTGGCTGCAGCCGGCATTTCGCCCAGGGCTGTTCCTTTGCCTGTGCAACCAATGGGCGCAGCTACTGCTAGTTCTCTTCCTGCAAGGCCTGTTCCAGAGCTTCGTCCGTCGGCTACACCTACTTCCATCGCGGGTGAAATTAAACTAGTTGAATTGCAACGGGACAAGCTGGCTTTGGAGTTAGAAGTCCTAAAACTACGCAAGGCTTCCACAGCTGATACCACGCTTTCAAAAGACGCCAACGATGGGGTGGATCCAGCAAAGTCAGGATCAACCAGAAAAAAGCATACGATCGACTGGCCCCACGAGTTCTGCCCAGGTGCGCCTATCAACGAGTTCGAGAAGTTTATGCTAACTGACTTTGTCACAGGTTTTTTTGTCTATGATCAAAACGTGCGATGCCCCACACAAAGAGGTCATGCTCCAGCATCTAGAACCCTTGATGATTAAAGCATTGAGTTACACTTCGAAAAGCGTTTGCAGTTTTCATGCTCACATCGCCAAACACGTCGAGTTGTTTCGCCTGGAATTCAGTGATTTGGCCACAATTTGCCACGACTTTCTTTAAGCATTCGGATATCAAAACCTCAGCTCCTCAACAACGCTCAAGTTCATCTGTTGGGGGCCAATCCTCTCTCGGCTCCAGCAAGCTAAACAATCGCTCCGCGAAGTGTGATTCTCCTCAGACTGGTCCCAAGACTTGTCGGCAGTGGAATTACTTAGGCTCGTGCACGTGCCACTCTTCAAGCGCCACCTATGCAGGTCACCACAAATGCCGGGTTTGCGCTGAAAATCATCCCATGCTTCACTGTCCTAATCGGCGTTTACTTATCCCAGATGTGACCTTTAGTTCCACGGGCTCGTGACTCGCAGCAACTCACGAGAACGCGGACGTTTTAGCGAATTCATCGACCCAGGCTTTATCCCCGGACTTCGCTTTATCGGACACACAAGGTACACACGATGAACGTTCATGTTTTAGCCCTAGCACGGTCATCGCTGTTATGCAGCACATGATCGCTTCTCAGTTAGACTTTCCCTAATGCCTTTGGAGCTCGGCTCCCCGTCAAAACTCAGTTGCATCTTTCCGCTTGGGAGTATTATTTACAGGGCTATCACGAAGCTATTGTCGTCGATTTTCTGCGTTTCCGTTGGCCTATCAGTTATACGGCTCAGACTTTCCCTTCTTCCACGTCGCAAAAACATCCTTCTGCTCTTCAATTTGCAAGCCATGTCGAACACTACATGGTTACCGAACTGAGTTCTAACGCTATCGCGGGGCCATTCCAGACCAACCCGTTACATCAGCCTTTAATTTGCCCGCCCTTACAAACAGTTCCACAATGGGGGACCACAAAAAGGCAAGTTGTTATGGACTTAAGTTACCCCTCAAGCATCCGTGAACAGTGGAATAGCAGTCTCTAGTTATCTTAACAAACCATTTAAACTACGGCTTCCTGGCATTGATCAGCTGGGCCAGTTCATACGGCAACACGGACAGGGCTGTCTCATTTATAAGAAGGATTTACAGCGAGCATATCAGCAACTGCCTATCGATCCTAAAGATTATCATTTCCTCGGTTTTCACGCTAATGGCCAGCTGTATTTTGACACTCGCTGCCCTTTTGGGCTGCGCACTAGCGCCATGATATGCCAACGCACAACGTCAGCTGTCATTTACATCTCTACAGGACAGGGCTACACCGCTGACGTTTATTTAGATGACTTCTATGGTGCTGAAGACCCTGAACTTGCTTTTACTGCATTTTAGGACCTTCAGTATCTCTTCGATCAATTGGGACTGCAATCTTCTCCGGAAAAAGACTGCCCACCCGCTACAACTATGGTATGTTTAGGCATCGAAGTAGACACTAACACCTTCTCTCTGCGTGTGCCATCAAAATGTCTTCAAGAGCTGCTAAACGACCTGAACTCTTGGCGATCTCACCAATCCTATTGTTTGACAGAGCTGCGCTCTTTGCTCGGAAAATTATCGTTTGTGACTGTGTGCGTCAGGCCCGGTCGTATTTTCATGTCTCGATTGCTCAACAATTTACATTCCAGTTTGCCGCCTTTCTCGCCACGTCTCTCCGGGCCATTGGGGCGGATTCTACTCGTTTTCCCCTGCATAGTTTCAGGCGCAGGGGTGCCACATTCACATTTGAGTGTGGTATTCTGGCTGAATTAATCAAATTACAGGGCGATTGGAAAAGCGACGCTTATTTCGTTTATTTAGAAACGTCAGATCCCCAGAAACGGGCTGCAGTAGTGGCTATGGCCGAGAATCTGCAGTCACTTCGCCTTATCCCTCCCACCCTTGAGGTGTCAGAGTTTATTGTTTTCTCCAGTTTTGTAGCAGTCCTGTTTTTTGTCGGTCTAACAATAAAGCTCCACATTTCCCAAACTCTCATGTTATCTGTGTTTGAATGGCAGACAATAACAACATTCAAATTTAAAATTCGGGTCAACGGTAAAAATATTTGACATGCCATAACGTAGAGAGTTAAAGTAAGACGAAAGTAACAATATGGAAATAGGCTATAGAACTATCTAGATGTGGATTATAAAAATTATACAAGGCTGTTTATAGTTGGTTTGAGACTATGAATCCGGTAATTTTCCCGAGCTCTTCTGGTATCTTGATTAGGATTTCTAACTTTTTTAATGACAGTTAATTTAAGATATTTAACTCCACAGTTTTTAAAGTGCCTCACAGTTGGAATATTTTTATGTCCAGCGTTAATGTCACTGCAGTGTTGATTTGCCAGGCGGTGAATGGGGATTCTTGTTTCGCCTATATACTGATTATTGCATTTGCTGCATTCGCTCAAACATATGACGTTACTAGTTTGGCACGTTGTGTGTTGTTGTAGTGTGATTTTGTCTCCTGTAGTAGTGCTTGTCACTGTCTGCGTAAAATGTCCGTATGTCTTGCAGCATGCACGTCTTGTGTCCGCTGCACAGGGCCAGAATCCAGAGCGATGTTATTGTGTTGGCGTTTGTTGCTTGTGTTTGTGTGAAAAGTGAATTTTTAGGTTTCTGTTGGTTTTGAAGGAACGACCACAGATTCTGCAGATGGTTTTACATGGATTCAGGATGTTTCTATCAATTGGTCGTGTTGAGTGGTCATTTGATTCATTAGGTGATCCTCATAGACTCAAACCTACTATAAACAGCCTTGCATAATTTTTATAATCCACATTTAGATATTTCTATAGCTATTTCCACATTGTTACTTTCGTCTTAATTTAGTTCTTTACGTCACGGCATGTCAAATATTTTTAGAGGGTCTATTATACTAAGGCGGTTTGGCGGTTAAAGCCAATTTTGAGTGTCGGTTTGTGGTTACTTTCCTAATGATGGGGCGGTTTATGGTTAAGAAATTATCGTGCAGTTAGGGAAAATCATAACTTTATCACTTGGTTTTCAGTCTTTGCCTCTTCAAACCATATGTGCGGCCGCTTTATTTTCCTTGAAGCTTCTCCCTAGACAAAAGAGTGCCTTTTAGGGGTAGAGTAAGGCAGCAAATGAAAATGTGGAGTTTTTCTCCTGTCTCCCCCTGAGTCCCTAAGCCTTCTGCAGCTGACCAAAGGTGAGGGGGGGGGACTGTCAGATGGTACACCACCATGCTCCCTGGGGGCCAAGCTTTGTGACCACTGGTGAAAGTTGCGTCTGGGACTCACTCAGGGGGGGATAGTGGGGCTTAACCTTAGCTGTGCTGTGCGAAAGATCTGAAAGAGAAGTGTGAACTGGCTGTTTAGGGCAAACTGATCGCTTGTCTCTGTGCACAGAGCTTTATCCAGCTAGGCAGACACCCTCGAGTGAAGGGTTGGCTAACCCAGAGAGGGTCGGAGCCGCTCCTTTACTGTAGAGCACTCTCTTGGCTTCACTGGTGAAAATCACCTGAATTATATATATATATATTTAGTATAAATCTACTAGCGTTCAATCACTAATGCTGTTCTCCGATTGGCTGCGCTACTCACTATCTATTCTGTTGTAGTTAATATGTCTGCATTTATAGAGACACGTCGTTGCTTCAGTTGCTTTCAGTTCACCATAAACAGCGAATGTCTCTGAGGTTTCTTTCAGCAAGCAACATATCTTATGCTCGCTTCAATAAAGTAAACCGATTGTAAGCAAACAAGCTATATAAAATTAACCTTCATTTCACTAATAAAACCAATGGAATACACAAATTGACTTCACATCAATAATTTGCATGACTTCAAAACAACTGGCCCGTGTAATTTGAAACTGATCAACTCGACAAATTTTCCAATTTCTCGCAGATTTTACAATAATCGCAATTTTCACAGTTTTCACAAAAATCACAGACCTTGTCGTGGCCCTCTTTGACAGGTTTGCATCAACTCCACAAATTTTCCAATTTCTCACAGATTTTAGAATAATCGCAATTTTCGCAAAAATCGCAGGCCTTGTCATGACCCTCTTTGACAGGTTTACTTCGACTCGACGAATTTTCCAATTTTTGCAAAATTTTTGTAGCTGCGTGCAAACCTGGACATATCTCCCAAGCAACGGTGACAAGTGAAGCTTCAACAGAATCATACGTGGGACTTTTTTCCAGGTGGTAAACCCAGGATTTCAAAGTTATCTTAAACTGGCCGCAACCTTGACTTCTGTGGTGGAGAACTTCTACAGTCAGATGCTCTCAAGAAATGACATGCCCACCATCTTAGAGTTTGCTTACCTCTTTTTCCCCACTATTAACGAGTCCCTAAAGCAGTTAATGGACACTGGCTTTGTGTACTACACCTCGCCACACTTGTACCATGAAGCACCCGAGAGTACGAAGATCCCCTCCCGAGACTTGCCATCAATACTTTACCCAGCCTCCGTGGAGATGAACAAAGAGGATCAAAAGATGATGAGGGACTGGCGAGACAACTTTGGAAAACCAGTTCGCCAGCTGACCATTCATAACCAAAGTACAAAAGACAGTGTGGGGATGCTTCCACTGTACGCATACACGACACCGGATCCTCTTCCAAGGTCTCTGGATTTTTCCGCCACAAATGAAATCACAGCCACACATACAGAGGTCACAGAGATGCAGCAAGTTTGCGGAGGGCATGTTTATTTGAAGCTCATAGTGTAGTGGTAGTGAAATGCGAACATATTCGTGGATTCCCGCCTTAGAGGACCCTTCTTTGTAGGAAGTATTCTAACCGACGTCAGCGACAAAGAACTTAATTCTCTTTGTGAAATTCAATTATTCATTCCTTCATTTGAAGACTTCTGTCTTCTGTTTAGATAACAAGGAAGAGTAATCCAACGAGATGGCACAGTGGGCAAAGTAGAGGAAAGGCATTTCCAGAGAGAGACAAATCTTCTCAAACTGAGCGAGGCATCGTACAAGATATTTCTCAGATATCAAAATGACATCAAAGACCTTCTGCACGAGAGAGGAGTAGAGAGTTGTGAGGAGGACAGTGATCAAGATTCTGAAGATGACAGCCCTGCAGGAGTGGTCTTTGGTGGAATGCTCTTATGCACCACATCCGGGAGACCAGTTATTTGTCCAAATCGCTTGGACCTTTAGCATATAACATTCATTAGTTGTATCTTTTTTTTTCAATTTCCCCTACAGCTAGCTTTACAAGACACTGAATTGACTGAGAGTTAAAACTTCTATACTACATTGTTCTTCTTGTAGTACGTTAGGTGCCAGGAATATAGGTAAAATTTTCTTGTGCTCATTGTTAATGGGATGTCATATTCAAAAGGCAATGACAAATGTCAATGGAAAAAAAAGGAGGTAAAGTTACGAGATTCCAATGGGCGACACTGGACCATTCTGAAATTGCGACATTACTAGTTTTGAAATTCAGATGGAGAACATAGGTACCCCCCCTAACAGGGCCTCAGTAGAGTTGCTTGTGATTTTATATCTAGCACTCGTATTCCGAAACTGTTGGATGAGTCTAGTAATTTATGTGAAGGTAAGCTGACTCTAAGTGAATGTTCTGCTGCGTTAAAAGAATTCCAAAACAACAAATCTCCTGGGAGCGACGGCCTAACTGCGGAATTCTATAAAGCATTTAGGCCTGTTATTGGAAGACAGCTTGTTGAAACCCGAACGTTTCACATGCTCATGGTGAATTGTCCACATCTCAAAAACAAGCAACCCTTACCCTGATCGAGAAAACAGTGATAAAAGATATATTCCAGACTGGCTCATGATTTCACTTTTAAACGTAGATGCAAAAATTATTTTTTAAGCTTTAAGTAAACGATTAGGAAAGGTCCTACCAGATATTATTCATAGAAATCAGCATGTATATATGAAAGAACGTTCCATTTTGGATGTAGTGAGAAATATTTACGATATCTTGGACTTAATACAAGAAACAAAAAGCTGCCTGGGCTGGTGGTTGCCTTGGACTTTGAGAAAGCTTTTGATTTATTAAGTTGGAATTTTTTACTTAGGACCCAAGAGAGTTTCAACTTCGGATCGTCATTTATTAACTGGGTTAAAACACTTTACATCAGCGCATGCAGCTGCACAATGAACAGTGGTTACAGGTGGAATTATTTCTTCATTAAACGAGGCACGAGACAAAAGGACCCGCTATCTGCGTATCTTTATAATATATAGATTTAGCCAAGCCTAAAAGCGGAGCCACGAAGGAATAAACTGGTGTTCATTTCTCAAAAATAGTCCTGAAACTTTTCGGTCTGCAATATATTTCGGGGCTTTTTTTGCCTCGTTCACTTTCAAAAAGTGTTTCTCAAAAAGCCTGAAGGTGTTCCGAATTGTCCTCCAATATTTTGGGGATCTGTTCTGTAAAACCAAGCTCAAAAGGTCATTCTAGAGGCTGAGCACAGTTTGATTATTTTACTCATGAGCCGTCTTGCTTGGTGTTTGCAATGTTTCTATATCCTGTCATTAACTGTCAAGGCTTGTCAAATCTCCTTGGATTATTGGCTGTTCGCTTGAATGAACTTGAAACAACACTCATTTACAAAAACAAAATAAAAATTATTCGAGTATTTAAATGGGTTATCTTCATCGCCTTTGGATGTTAACACATAACATGAACTGCTACTAAATAAAAATATTAGTTTAGTCAAAAATTTATACTGACATTTCACCGGCATTTTACTGGGACTACCCGAAAGAAAGGATTTGGGGAGCTTTGAAGCACTTGTAATAAACTTATTGAAGAAATGTCGCGTAGGTTTTAGCAGCCGCGAAAAAATTCAAGCACTTTGAGGAACATACATTACTTACCGGGTAAAATAGCTTTAAACTCAAAACTGCTCCACTTATAGTTACTTAAGTAACCCTTATATTTCGTTCCTTAACTTGAGACCATCGAGATTGAAAACAAACAAACTCCATCCAAACATTCTTAACTCTGTGCTATAAGTTTTGCGGCTGCAAATTGTCTGAAATTCGAGCGCTTTTAAAAATGCACAGAACTGTTTTTGGAAGCTTTTCAAATATAATAGGTTTAAACCGACAACTGCTTCGCTTATAGTTTTTCAAATAACTGTTATATTTCGTTCTCTAACTAGAGACCATCCATTACAGAACTG
>Ga0126336_10002285_pt1 | contig 10788 bp, 6 predicted proteins | sample SidCmetagenome_FD_92530 | JGI IMG/M metagenome (GOLD analysis project Ga0126336, IMG submission 92530) | Coral microbial communities from El Islote,Puerto Morelos, Mexico - Siderastrea C C metagenome | ecosystem: Host-associated > Invertebrates > Cnidaria > Coral | place: El Islote,Puerto...
CGAGCCCAGCACATGACGTCCTACAGCGGTTAACGAGATACCCCATCGGCTCCTTTGATTTAACCCCCAAAAAAATCATTCATATAAGATTTAATAATATCCTTGTTTTACTGTTTTATTTATTCCAAGGGGAATATGGCTTCTGTTGTCCTATTGTCAAGTCCTGGTGTATTCAAACAGTGCAGTAAATCCAGTGCTGTATGGGTTTCTAAGTGAGCAGTTTCGCAAAGGATTTGCCCGCCTTGTGCCTTGCTGCCGAATCTGGCGTAAAGAGTCCAAGTCTTCAAGGTCTATGTACACACAGGCTACTTATCGTAAAACTACTGTCGTGTCTCATTGTACGTCGGATGTATAGCGAATGAGTAGAGGACAAAGTTTTGAATGTTCAACGCGTTATACAGCTCACAGCTTACAACAAACCTTTTTTCTCCAGCTATTTAGCTTGTGGATAGGCTGACGATAAATTATCATAATGGCAATACCTGTCTGAATGTTTCCAGCTCACACAAGCCTCTCTACAGGCGTTGTGAAGAAGTGGAAGTCCATCGATGATATTTTTAGAATTGGTACTTCAACAATAAATTTCCATTAAATACAGCAATTAACAAATTTAAGGGCATTTCTGATGTAAACGTTTTGGCTACAATATGTCCAGTGTAAAGACGAAGGACGAAGTTTGTAGTACCGATGGAGAGGTCCACAATTGTAATAATGAGTCAAAACTGTTTGAATTATACCTGCCCAATTAGTCGGTGAACACTTGTATGTTAGTGTTTGTTTGTATCTTAGGCTAAACGTGTATGATGGCGTAATTTCCCTGGCATATGTCAGCTTAATTCGACAACAAACCAATGGTTTCACTCGAACTCTAACAAACCCAGCCGTTTCACAACCTTGAAGAGATGTTTTTTATAAATTTTAAAACATTCAGCGACTTTTGAGATGTGTGATACAAACGAATCCCTAAAAATAAAAATTCTTATTGAAATGAAAAAAAAAAACATTCAATTTATTAGGCGCTATCTCCTCTTTCTTAAGCATGAAAAAGCTCGTGAAGAAAAAAATAACGTTTGAGCTAAATAGTTTTAAAAGCAAACCATTCACGCAAAATAATAATAAATGTTGGCGGGGTTGTGAGAATTGTGGATTTTATACCATGTTAAAATATACATTTGGTGTTCCAGACTTTGTTCAAAGAGATAAAATGTTCAAGTTAAAGTTACGGTCAGAATTCGATTGATAACGAAACCAAGAGAACAGTCAACAAACTACTTATAAAAATGGATATATATGCATAAAATTAATATTTTTAGATTGTATTATTTTCTCAGCTTCAACAAAAGCTTTCACGATAGCTCACTACTTCTTGTCTTAAATATTCTGATATAGTTTGGAATTTAAGAAAATGTATAGGATAATATAGAATACTATTCAACTTAACCAGTTGGAGTGTAAGAATTAAACACAACTCTGTATTAATTAAAATTGACATCATAGACAGTGCGCAAAATGCGTCCTTTTTAAATGAGGCTACATGCAAGTACAAACGGGGGTATGACGTCAAATTACTTTTGGTTGGTTTTTTGCAATTTTCATACAACAATAGAGAGAGAATGATTACTTGTACATCTTGTATTTAGGATAAAACACTAAAGGAAATTTAGGAGAGTAGCAAAGTACTCATGCAAACCTCTCTGCCTTTCTGCCTGTCTGCGGATTGGGTTCATATAAAAGTTGCAATTCTCTATCCTATGAAAGCTCCTCTCGCCGTCATATCAAACTATGCGAGCACGCCCACCATCTAATTCAGTTCTCACATGCTTATTAGTCTGTTCTCTTGTTCTTTAAATTCTGTGTTGTTCTGTTTGTTTATGTTTATCCTCCGTTTTCCTGTACGTGCAAACACTCATACGTGCATACGTTATACGTCATTCAATAGGTATGCATTCGACAGCACTGTTTCAAACATCTCAGAGGGACGAACTACAGTTTGCCAGTCAGTATCACTCTGGATATGAAGACTAGTTCAAGATGACAAAAACAGGCCTTCTACACAGTACTCCCTACACTGATTGCAGTATGCTAGTTACACCCTGTTTGGACTTTAGGACTACTGTAAGATGGAGAACTTGACAACAAATTAGGTGCCTTTTTGCTCATACCTTATACGGGCAAAATCAAGTGCGAGCTGGAGAAAATGGAAAAGACTCATCTTTCTGGAGCAAACGTCCGCTGTCTGAATGCGATCATGAAGACCATAATGCGAGATGACTTTCACGTTCTTTCATACATGCTTCTTTCGCACGTACACCGACACATACATAGTGTTATCTAATAATAAATATATGGCAAGTTAAAAATTAAAACTGAGTTCTGCTTCTACACAAATTTTTGGTCTCAAACAGAGTTTGTTTGTGTCTTTGTTTCGCAGCTTCGCTCAAAAAAAAAATTATATAGCGTATAATATTTTTCAATTCTTCTAGGATGTGGGGCAACAAGATAATGCTCTTAAGTCAGAGTAAGGGTCAGCACTTCTAACCGAACACTACACTCACAATAGTAGAAAGCCACCCTCCGGTTAAAAAAAAGGTTGTAAACTTTGCTTCGAGGTCTCTCAAGTCACTCTATCGTAGTTCGTTTAAGTTATTGTATTTGGTTATTGAATTGTTTCTGCAGGTTTAATTAAAAGGATTAAGTTAACTTGAAGTATTCTTTATTTATTTACAAGCAAAGTTTATTTAATTACAAGTAAAAAATGCAATTAAGAAATTGCTTTTCTGTGAAACGATATAATAAGCTGGGTTTCTCCCTTACACCGAAGGTGTTTGGTAATGCCCCTGCGGAGGTGGTTCAATGCGCGCGTTAGTAGCTCATGATCACCGGGAGTGCCACATGCTTCAAATTAGCAACATCCAATCGCATGTTGAACGAAATGTCATTAAAATGTGCAGCTATATTTGTTAGCATGATGAATCTGACATTTTCCCTATGGTCACTGGCAAGACTTCAAGTTACAGAATAGGTCTAGAGTGAACGTGTAACCAAGGTCTTGTGTAATTCTCTCAGTGCTTCTGACCAGAATTGTAACAATGTTTTAACTCAATATCTTCATTCCGTTGCTTGTCAGATCCGATAAAATTTTTGCTCGCTTTATGCACAAATGAGAACAAATACAAAACGTAATTATACTGCGCAAACTTCTAAGTAAGGATAGCAAACAACACCAAGTAACGTTTCATGCACTTCAGTTATTCAGTTAGTTCGCTGTTATTCATTGCTCGAAATATTCGGTTCGAAATTCCACACAAAGTCTCATATTTTTAAACGCCATTTAATCATATTCAAATAGTATGCTTGATTCTCCTGTGAATCTTTCTTCGGCGTTAATCCTACAACGCCTCGATTCCATGCTATGCCTCTCGCTCGCCCCAGGTCATCCGCCATTTGTGAACATGGTGTATTGCGCAATGAATTTGCAGTTGAATTGACATTGAGGAGTCACATGCTACTTTACCGATAAATTAGGCGCATTCTGTTTCAGAATATGGTTTTAGTTTGACATTGCGTGCCAACCGTTTAAAACAGAACAGGCAACTCACTTATCAGTATTCGGGTGTGGTCGTTATTCTCAACACTGAAGTACACTGTTAAACAGTAGTGGTAGGCAATCCAATCAGCTTGATTTATTTTTATGCCCAAACACCTGATTTTTTAATTTCAAACTAAATCGCGCCTTGGTGAAAAAGCTTCAAGGTCATTAAAATCACTGCAGCAGGAGCATTATAGGGTTAAAGTCAGCATGAATTGTACATGAATGCGCACATCCACGTGCAAAATTTTACCTGAAATGTATACTTGCACGATTCGTTTACGTTTGCTACGTTTGTCAAGAAAATTGTCTTCTATGGCCCCGTGCGTCAGTCGGTCGCTTTCTTTTATTCTAGCAAAAAGAAAATATTCCAAAATACGTTATAAGTCAAGAGACCTACTCAGTACTTCACTGTTGGAAAAGGGTCCCCATCTCAAATGCTATTTCAATTAAATCACGTTTTCAAGGTGCTCAAGCGAAATTTATGTCTTCGATTGCGATGTTGTTCTTTCTTTTATAATTGAAACTAAATAAACTTTAGCGAAGCTCCTTTGCGGCCGAAGGCCCGCAGAGTGGAGCACAGTGAGCAACGGAATTTCGTAGCCTATCGATCCGAGAACGTCAGCGTACGCCCGCCTGTCCGTCCGCCGGTACAGACTCTGGGGGAGGGGGAGGGGGAGGGAAGTCTCCCAAGGCAACCCGACGGAGGACAATAATGCCATCTTTTCTTGGCGGGAAATCGCCGATGCTTTTGGGCAACCGCCGTTTTTCTGGGCGGGAAATCGTATGACCGTCGTCGCTTTTGAAAAAGAGGTTTTTTATTTAGCAAAATGAATGTTCGAGAGTACTGAAGTTTTTAAATGAAAAAAAAGTTCAAAAGAATACTCAATTGTCTTTTTGGTAGAAGGCGAAAAGTTCAAGTTACGAAATTTGCCTTCCACTTCATCTATGTCACGGTGTTCTGCTGCGAACTTTGGTCGGCACATCGCTTGAGTTTACAGCATTTAGTAGCGGTCCCGACACCAAATATTAGAGCTGTTTTTGTCTGTCCACTACCATAGTTTTGGCAACGGTCCGAGCACATTTTCCCAGGAAAAACACGCGCGTGTTTATCTCGAACGAGCTGCGATCAATCGGGATCAATAAACATTGGCTAAGAGCCTACAGCTAATTCTGGAAATCAGTACAAATTATTCACTAGTCTGCTAGCAGACTAGTGAATAATCTGTAGGTTGCGCGCGCAATGCATGATTTGCAAGAGCAATGCCAAATTCACTGGTGGCGAGTGGCAGCTTTGGACATAGCCAAGGAAAACATGGCGAGTCGATTTGCTACTTCAACGGAGGAAGAAATCGAAAGCTTATTGAGAGATAAAGACACCGAAAATACAAAAAGACCCACCAAAGTAGTAAAGGAACTTCTTCACGAATACCTTAGGTGAAAAATTAAGGAAACGGAAAAGAAGAAAGGGTCAGCAGAAGTTTTGAAACCTCAGTTCTATGTCGAAAACACAAAAAACGATGAATGGCTTGTATTACAAACGGTGCGTTTTTCGTTATTTTCTTTAAAACAACGTATAATATATAAACCAATTGTTAGATTCGGGTTTTGTGATATCCAGAATAATTAAGATCTCGGTAAGACACTTATCTCGGCCTTGTTTATTCCGGATATCACAAAAACTGCATCCAATAATTGTTCAAAATTAACGCGTATTTAGTCGACGTGATAGCCTAGCTCAACGGACATCGCGGGTAGCTCTGACGCGAAAGGTACGGGGTTCGCTCTCAGAGGGGAATAAATTGTCAGAAATTAGTAAGTACCAGCGAAACAAAAGTTTGGAGCTTTGCTTTTAGGCTTGGTTCAATCTATTTATTATGCGATTGCTATCGATCGTATCGCTCAGTACCAATTTGTTCAACAAACTGTTTTTAATTATTATTTTTGCCGCGATTTTGCTCCATACTGCTCTTTCGTCAGAAAGGAATTAAACATCTTCTAAGGTAAAAAAAAATTTAATATGACGTTGTATCATCAGTGAATGAGGGACTTAAGTTATTCTTTGAAATAAAAACTGAAAGATTAAAGCTTTAAGCTTTTCCGTCATTGTACCGTTTTGTTTATTTGAAATTCAGGTGTTTAGTTCTCACCGAAGAATTGCAAAAAATAAATCTAAAAAAGGCAAAGCCGAGTGAACTGCTTATCACTGTTCAGCTTTGTCAGTAGAAGGCAAGAGACGTTGGTGTCAAAACGTAGAAGTAGGTCCTTTAGACAGTCACTTGCCAAGCAAGCCATCTATGCTGTTCCAACTGGTGCGCCTCTAACAATACTTTCTTTGCTCCCAGTACAACTTCAGCATTTAGCAAAAAACGCTCGCTTTGATCTAAAAACAAACGTCGATATGAATATCACCAACTATTCGACCAATTCAGTGAAAGCTGTTTGCATTCCTTTCCCTGATGACGAGTACGCGGTCTTTACAGTGCTGTCCATCATCATAAACTTGTTAACATGTCCTTTAGTTATTTTTCTGAACGCGCTCTTCATAACCGCAATGAGGAAAAAACGAAGACTTCAGACCATGCACAACATACTGTTGGCCTCTATGGCAGGAACAGATCTGGCGGTGGGGATAGGTAGTCAGCCGGTTTTCGTCTCACAAGAGATTTTCCTGGTGGCCGGTGGATCATTATCTGTTTATTGCAAGTTCTTTACCATACAAAGGGCGACCACAAGCTGCCTTTGCCTTCTATCTCTTCTCCACTTGGCACTTATCGCTGTGGAGCGTTTTGTTGCGATGAAATATTCACTGCGATACGACAGCATCGTGACCAAATTCCGTTTAACTGCAGCAGTTGCATATTGTTGGCTTATTATGATTTTTTATTGGGTCACTTGGTTGTTTTATAAACCATTAATTCCACCTCCAGTGTTAGTAATTGCTTGCTTTTTACTGATGGTATATTGTCATCTCTCAGTTTATTTTATTTGTCGTCGTCATGTACTCCAGATAAAATCTGAGCAAGTTTCCACAGATGCCACTAGTAAGTTTTTAGAGGAAAGAAAAGCTTGGAAAACAACTACCATTATTATAGCTGGTGTTGTTGTGTCTTATTCACCCGGAATTATTAGTATCATCGCATTAAGAAATTCTCCATTTCCCATGCTGCAGAGACTATCATTTAGTTCACAACCTTTCTATTTTTCATGCTTCCTGTTAAACTCGCTACTTAATCCCATAATTTATTGCTGGAGAATCAAAGTGATTCGTCAAGCAATGCTACAGCTCCTAAGAAAACAAAATATTTGACATTCATAAGAAATATGACCGTTATAACTAATAGTTAGAGATGTAAATTTAACGTGTAACCACCGATGATGCGCAAATGAAAACCTTTGAACCAAGTGTGTACGTGTTTTCCTTTCAGTCATATCTTAATTTTTTTGCAGTTCGTAAAATATTATAAAGGCATATTTGAGTAAGCTAATACGAGTGATCTGTTGGGCATTTTTACAGGTGATCTGTTCGGGATTTTTAGCTGCAATTAAATCCGAATATCGCAGGGGATTTAGGCCTCCCGATTCGATTAAATATTCCACCGAAACGAATCGTTGGGTGCCCCCGACTTAAATACTTGGGTGTGGGCCTTTATATTTTCACCACTTTTAAGTAGTTTTTCGTCCCTATGCTGGCAAACACAACGGTGAGAAATCCTAACACCTCGGTTGAATTTATGCTTTTCCGTGAGAATTAACCAGCTACTTTTACTTGAAACAAATTGTGCGTTGATTAAAAGGCCTCAAGGGACGAAACCTGTAAGAGCAATTGCGGCAAAGGCAAAAAGACGCTACACGGGCTCAAACAGTCTGACAGAAATACCTATAGAAAGAAAGTTCCTAAAACCATTTCAGTTATGTAAAATAAAACATATTTTGAGTCTCAGTAACTAATTTGTATGGTCCTTTCCCACATTATCAATCCAAAGTAAATTTATTGCTGTCAACTACAATCACGCCTTCAAATAACACTTAACTGGTGGAAACTAAGAAGATGACGAGTAATCACTTTGTTTATTACTGTTGTTATTATTGCTTGACGGCTCAACTGCTGAATAAAACAATTATTATTATTATTATTCAATTTTTTTTGTAATAAAACATGCATGATTCAGCAAAGTGTTCTTAGTGTCAACTATATTCGACCACCGCTGCAAGTATAAATATCATAATTCTGAAAACACTAACCCATCAAAAAAAGTATTTTTACATTCGGTAAGAGGAAAGGTCGTCGAAATTCTACGTACGTGCAAAGGAACCGCCAAAAACTAGATGAACGTTACAAAAAGTGTGATTTAGGTTGGAGTTTAAACCTTAATCGATATGGATTAGCTGGAGGATTATGACGTGTACGTTTCCTTTTATTGTTCATTTTTAATAATGAGTTCGAATTGCGTCTAAGGCTTGGCGGCTCTTTGTTGTTGTACACGTACATCCAAATATATGGCAGTAAGAAAATGAAATTAAAAAAGAGAAATAACGTCCTTTTTTTAAAAGAACTTTTAGTTGTGAACATGTCAGTTTAGCCAAGTGTCTAAAATCTAAATCTTCTCTTAACTCTACTAAAAACGAAATTGCAAAATACATTATATTTCGAGAGAATTGCTACTTCAGTGTTGAAAATAGGGCCCTTGTTTGAGTATTGCCGCTAACCTCCGTCAATGCTCTTTTAATTAAATCCCTTGTTCTCATTACGTGTTGCAAAAAAAATTATGCCACTGATTACGACATAGTAATTTCTTTGATGGTAAATGCATTTTATGTTATTACTTATCGGTCTCATCGCTCAAAACCAATTTGTTCAATTAACATTAAAAGAGACTTTTTATCATCATTGCTGCAATTTTGGTACATCCTGATTAGGAGAGCAGGGGAGCAGGGATGGCGCAGTGATGAGAGCGCTCACCTTCCACCAATGTAGCCCGGGTTCGATTCCTGGTCCTGGTGTCATATGTCAGTTGAGTTTGTTCTTGGTTCTCGTCCTTGCTCCGAGGGTTTTTCTCTGGGTACTCCGGTTTTACTCCCTCCATAAAAACCAACATTTCCGGCAAATTCCAATTCAACCTGGACGTCAAGTGTTTGCACTTGAGCCCCTGGCTTGGGAGATTAGGCGACTACTCCCTACACTATGACGGTAAAATTTGATTTACCATTTTTACCATTTACCAAGGAAGGCAACAGTTACGAAAACAATTATCAAGAGGACGTGTTTTATTAGTGAATAAGTGATTTACGATATTCTTTTAAATATAAATCGAAAGACTAAAGCGTCAGTCATTTCACCATTTTGTTTAATTGAACTCTTCGACTGGTAACAGGACTAAGCACATGCTTGACGATATGACATCAAGTCATTTTCCGAAAAATAAAAGGCTAATTTGTTTTTGAGATAATTAGATGTTTGTAAGAATTGATACAAATTATGTTATAACAGAAAACACGTACACATTTGGTTCACTGGTTTTTATTTGCCCATCATCGGTAGCTAAACCTTGAAATTACAATTCTAGCTATGAATTATAAAGGTCAGTTTTCTTTTGAATATCACAAATTTTCTTTCCTTAAAAGCTGCAGTATTGCTTGACGGATCACTTTGCTTCTCCAGCAATAAATTATGGGATTAAGTAGCGAGTTTAACATGAAGCAAGAAAAATAGAAAGGTTCTGAACTAAATGATAGTCTCTGGAGTGCGGGAAATGGAGAATTTCTAAATGCGATGATACTTATTATTCCGGGTAAATAAGATATAATAACACCAGCTATTATAATAGCTTTTCTTTCCTCTAGAAGCTTAGTAATGGCATCACTGGAAACTTGCTCAGATTTTATCTGGATTACATGACGACGACAAGTTAAATAAACTGAAACATGGCAATACACCATCGCTAAAAAACTAGTGATTATAAACACCAGGGGTGTAAATAATAGTTTATAAAGCAACCAAGTGGCCCAATAAAAAATCATAATAATCCAGCAACATACAACTGCTACAGTTAAACGGAATTTGGTCACGATGCTGTTGTATCCCAGAGAATATTTCATCGCAGCAAAACGTTCCGCGACGATAAGGGCCAAATGAAGAAGAGATAGAAGGCAAAGACAGCCTGTTGTCACCCTTTGTATGATAAACAATTTGCAATACACAGACAACGATCCACCGGCTAGCCGAAAAATCTCTTTTGCGACAAAAACAGGCTGAGAACCTATTCCCACTGCCAGGTCTGTTCCTGCTATAGAGGCCAACAGTATGTTGTACATGCTCTGTAGACTTCGTTTTTTCCTCATCGTGGCTAGGAAGAGCGTAATCAGAAGAATAACTAGTGGAAATGTAAGCAAGTTTACGATGATAGACAGCACTGTAAAGAAGTAGTTTGCAATGGCAATTTCGGCATCAGTTAAACGGATGCAGGAAACCGTCGATGAGTTGTTGGTCGAATAATTGGTGGCATTCATTTCGACTTTCGTTTTTCGATCGAAACGACCTTATTTGCGTCCGATGGTGACGTTGCACAGGGAGCAATGAAATTATTTGAGAAACGCACCAGTTGAAACAGCGTAGGCGGCTTGTTTGGCAAGTGACTGTCTGGAAGGCCTTCTTTTCACGTATTGAAGCAAAACTTTCTTGCTTTCTACTGGCAAAGCCGAACAGGGATAGCAGTTTACTAGGTTTGAGTTATTGTATGCTTCTCCCGTGAGAACTTAACACCTGATTTCGGTTGAAAAAAGGGGTAAAATAACGAAAAACTTGAAGCTTTAATCTTCCAATCTTATTGCAAAGAATGACCGAAATCGTTCATGATCATTCGCTCATAAAACACACCTTTGTGTTATTTTTTCCTGAGCCGTTGTCTTTCTCTCTGAGCAGCATTGAACAAAATTGCGGCAATGATAATAAAACGTTTATTGAACAAATTTGTATTGAGCGACAAAATGGAATAGGACTGTACTTGATAATATGTAAACGAAACGCAAGTGCACGTGAATCATTTCATGCATGTGCACATTCACATACAGTTCATTTACAGTCAAAATACTCAGCGCGTTCCGCTTATTATTTGGGAATGACTTTCATTAATCGGGAACGGATTGCGTTATTGGAATCAAAATTCCACTTTCAAATTGAATATTGTAATGTTACAACG
>Ga0126336_10002286_pt1 | contig 10788 bp, 6 predicted proteins | sample SidCmetagenome_FD_92530 | JGI IMG/M metagenome (GOLD analysis project Ga0126336, IMG submission 92530) | Coral microbial communities from El Islote,Puerto Morelos, Mexico - Siderastrea C C metagenome | ecosystem: Host-associated > Invertebrates > Cnidaria > Coral | place: El Islote,Puerto...
AAAAATTTACTGTCGACCGAAATTCCAAACTCAATGTTCATTTCTTCTTCGAGATGAGAGGCTGTAATTTTTCCTCTTGATCACGGCCCATCCGGTCGAGTACTGGTCGAATCCAAATAAACAGTCCGAACCGTTTCATTTGCGATAACATCTTCCGCAGTTTATCGATGACAGGAGCGAACACATGACAGAAGCGAAGAGAAGGAATCCCATTGGTTGCGCTTAATTGGCTTGTAAGACGATATGAAATTTACATCCCAAAATCACTTGGCCGTGAAAGGTGTCTGTAGTCTCTAATTTTCGGCGCTCCCTTCGCGTAGCGTCTTCTCGAACTTTCGCGCGCGCGTGTGTATTTCGCCCGCCCCACAATCGCCATCGCCAAAATTAGATACTACTCGCAGTCTAGTTCCTTGGCAGCAACAATGATAATTAATTGACGGGACCACAATATTCATTGTCAGCGGATGAATAATGTCCCTACAATGCAGTCTATTGTCAGTTGTGGTCATTGTTTGTTTCAGAGAATTAGAAACCTGGGAGGGGGAGGGAGGGCTGAAATCAGTTTTAATTAAAACTTCTTGCCAGTCGAGGAATTTAATTTCCACATCATTTTTGTACTCTATATTCTGCTATGTAAGCCAAAACGTTGATCTTTTTTTCTAATAGACGGAGAGACATGCAACGCACAACAAACCTGACTGAAAGCCCTTCTTCGTCAGATCCGTGGCTGACCGAGCTGTCAACTGGTGAGCTTGTGGCCTGGTGCTTACCGTGTGGTTTTGTTGCCATTGCTGCCATATTTGGAAATGCATTAGTTATCTCTTCGTTCTTTCTGTCTACGAATCTTCGTCATCAAGTGGTTGTCTTCGTGGCTGGGTTAGCAGTAGCTGACATACTGGTCGGGCTGATCTCTATTCCAATGTGGATGTACATGTTGTTTCTGGCTTGGAAAACAAACCGCCCTTCAGAAGACGTTTGGGTCACCTTAATTTATGACGCCTTGGATGTTTTTGCCGCGTCGAACTCCATTTTTCACTTAACTGCAATAAGTATCGAGAGATTCTTTGCAACAGTTTACCCACATAGACACCGTAACATTCCAAAACGTCTGTACTGCATATTGTTAACGGGAATTTGGATAACTTCTGCACTCGTTTCCAGTTCGTTCTTCCTGCCAATCAGAAAAGAATCAATGGAATTTCGCTTCTATCTTATGAACCTTTTGTTTGTAATATCGCTGGTTATCATTTCTGTGAGCTACACTGGAATTTGGTTCAAAGCCAAAACTCGCCTAAGAATTACACCGGATACAACCATGAAAATGTCTTGTACTTTACTCATCGTCATCGGTTTGTTTGTCCTTGCCTGGTCACCATTTTTTGTGGTTCGCGCAGTACTTCATTTCTGCCAACACTACTGTGTCTCGTGGAGGATCTTTTACCTTACTAAGCTGTTTCATTTCAGTAATTCGGCAGTGAATCCGTTGGTATACGGCTTTAGAATACCAGAATACAAAGCAATTTTTTTCAAACTTCTCCGAATCAAGTTTACGATTCCCAAGCGTGATTCTATTGAGCTGGATAGCTTTGCTGTCAAAAACTCACCACGAAGCTCTAGAGCTTTGGGCAAAGCACATGCTAGTAAAACTGACGCCACCAGTAATTACAGACAAACATTAGTTGTGACTAAAGACAAATGCAGTGTGAGGCGTTCCAGCCTTCCAGTCATACCCATATCGAGTGATTATGATGTCATATCTAGAAGCAAATCACAAGAAGTGATTTTTACTGTACTGTAGAGTGATACTTTATTCAAGGCATTTAGGGTTCTGTGCAGCCTATGAATAAAGAAGAAAAACTTCAGCCATTATAAAAACTAGGCATGGTACCAGAACTGTCAGAAAGAAAGAGAACACTTGTACAACGGAAATCATGTAGTTTGCATCTTATATAGCGAGCAAAACAGAATAATCTCTGTCGTCACCTTGACCGTAGGATTAAGATAATGCCATAACCACTGCCAAAAAAGAAGGATTTAACAGTTGAAAAAATCGAATAAACCTTCCCTGAACAGTTTTTACCCTACATTGCCTTTCTCCACCCAGGTGTATAAATGGGTACCGGCGACACACTGCTGAGGATAATCCTGCGATGGACTAGCATCCCATCCAGGGGAGAGTAGTAATACTCTCAGTCGCTTCATGCTACAGAAACCAGGTTAAGCTCCGGCTCGTTTGGGCCTTTAGCTCGTGTGCGACTACCTAAACAGTTACAAAAAATACAACGCGACATTTTTTAACTTTTCACTTGAGATTTATGGGGCCTCTTCTTTTTTGACAGTATGTTGGCGGTGATTTAGACAGCTTGTCACATTTATTTTAAAGCCTTTTTGACTTTAGAAAGGGGAATCACTCACCCGGGCAGTCCTTGTTTGAGAAAATAAAGTAAACGTCTCTCTCTAATAAACACCCCGGTATCTAAATTAAAACGCTTCCCTCAAATAAAAAAAAAATGAGTAAACGCTTTGTGCGTTTATTATACAATTTACGGTATTGACAAAAATATCCCCCGGAAACCCCACACGAAACACGTTTGTTAAAAGAAAGAGTTTTATCGGTATAATTTATAGCGGAGCCAGCGCGCTAGGGCGTCAGCGGAGCTCCATTGCTAAGGAAATTTGGTAACCTATCAAGGCAAGAAATTGTGGTAGTGACGCAATAGTCACCTGACCGTCCGTCCGTACGTCTGTCCGTCCACACCACAGGGTTACCAATACACTTCATACAATGGATGAAACCCTCTGCTGAATCCCGTGTGTTTTTGGTGCGAAATCGCATGTTGACCCGCGTTGTAGCAAAACAAGCAAAGACAGCAAAGACAACAAAAGTCAAGAACAAATTTGATAATGCAAAAAAAAAGTTCAAAAGAATACTCAGTTGTCTTTTTGGTGGAAGGCGAAAAGTTCAATTTAGGCGAAAAAAACTAGGCGTTAAAGTTCAGGCGAAAAGTTCAAATTTGCCTCGTCGGTTCTGTTCGAATTCGGTCGGCACACAGCCTGAGTTCGCAGCTTTTCGCAGCAGTTTCGACGCCAAATATAGCAGAGCTAGTGCTTTTTGGTTTTTTCTGTCCACAACCATGGTTTTTACGGCGTCCCGAACACATTTTGCCAGGAAGAACACCAGCATTTTCATGCTGATAGGCGGCTTGTCACGAAGAAAGAAATAAGTATTAAAATTAACTTCAAAGGTTTCACTAAACGTTCATAGCCTAGTGGACTAATATCCGGCTTCAAACGCCGCTGACCCGGGTTCGGCTCTTCGCGGGGGAAGAAATTTTCCTATTTTGTTTTTTCTTTTCCTTTTTTTTTTTAATTTAACGACTTGAATGAGAGTATTTTCACAAATTAATAACTGCCAGCAAACAAACAAACAAACAAACAAACAAACAAAACAAAAACGGGGGGCTCTGCCTTTAGGCTTGGCTAAAAAGCAATTGGTTCATGCTTTTAGCTGTACGTGCATCGAGTTATGGATGCACTTGGCTGCGCCTCGAGCAACTCTTACGCTTCTCTCGTGCTCTCCAAACCTCCCGCGTGCATCCATAACTCGATGTACGCACGCTAAGCATGAACCAATTGTTAATATTATCTAATATTTTACTATAGAACTGTGGAATACCTTTTTACTGGTGATTTACATTTTATTACCATCATCAATTACTCCCTCCTTTATTTCTCAACCTAGTCGTCACAAACAACCAAATAAATAATTGAAGCATCAGATAAGCGGGAAAATACGACTTTATAATTCCAAACAAATATCAAGCAATTTTAAAACCTGCTTAAATATGTAATGCACACTAAGTAACGATTCCAATTTTGGATTAAGTTATCACTCATAGAACTTGGGCATCATTGCATTCATGCATTCCTGCCTGTCTGACATTTATGTTTACAACGAATACTGGCTGTACTTGCTTTGTGTTTCCATCGCTTGGTGATGCTTTTGCATGAGTTGGTCATCGGTTGGACAGTCAGTCGGTCGGTCATGACCATCAAATCGACTCACATGGATATACACATTTCATGAGCATAGGGTTCCGCCCCTGCGCTCCACTCTCTTGCGAAAGAGCTACGCTAAAGAAAGAGGAAAAAGTCCTCCAGCTAGAAAAAGGCCATTACCTATTGGTTTAGAGTCTAAAATACAATCATGCTCCTGTTGCGTCAATTCTCTCTGATCCGAAGCCACCATTAAGAGCTAAATAAACAGTCGCCTCTTAGGTTAGGCTGTGCCACTGGTTTCTTTGAGGAATCACGTCGTGACAGACTATACGAAGATCTAAATGATCTCGTGGACTCCCTTCTTATAAGACTTGTGAAGGTTTTCTTAAATCCGGGGATTTTTAGAGAATAAATGATTGGGTTAATGGCGGAGTTGCAGTAGTGTAATAGCTTTGTAAACTGGATAACTTCCATTGAGATTGACTTGCGTTTAAGTTCCGATTGAAAAAAATAAACAGCGTTTATGCAAAAAAATGGAAGCCAGGTGACTGCAAAAACAATGATGACGATAAGAAGAGACATAGCAATCATCACTTCATGATCGTGTCTCTTAAATGTCCTCCTTGAACCTTTCCGCGTTAACTTCTTTTCCTTTGCCTTTCGCCATATTCCAAGATACGTAGTACAGATGACGAAAAGCGCCACCGAGAAGCAAGCACAGAATAGAATGAAGAAGGCTCTTGTAATTTTGTAGTTACTGTATCTGATTGAGTGAATAAACGACAGTGTGCCTGCTGTAATCCAACATATCATTAAAACGCTAAGATAAACAACTTTCGATGAATTGCGATGACTCACTGGAAACGCGATAGCGTAAAAACGTTCCAGGCTTATGAGCATTAGGTGAAATATGGAAGCAAATCCTCCAAACACGTCCACTGCATGATAAATCACGCTTAACACCATAGGAATTTGCATATGCCGTTTGTATAAAAGTGTCATACTGATATAGAGTGGAACCGCGATCAAACCTACCAGTAAGTCAGCGGTTGCCAGACCCACAAGGATGTAGTTAGTGCGAGTATGCAGTTTAATATTTCGAGTGAACGCCAGAATTACCGTTGAGTTTCCAAATATGGCCATGACCGCTAAAATGCCAAACGCCACGCTCCATGCCATTATGGACAATGAGGTAATGGTCTGATGTGCTGGCTGCCTGAGCGTTTCATTGGCTGATGTAGAATTGTTCATTTTCCTTTGAGAATAAATAAACACTTTAAGTTATAAGAAACTGATTAACCAGAGAAACGTCAAAACTGAGCTATTTCTTTTGAACACATTTTAAATTAGAAGCAAATTTGTCAAAAGCGTTGCAAACGTCGCAGCATGGAGCCAGGGAGGTGAATTTTACTGTACAATACGCCAACGTCCATCTCCGTTTTCCCCCTCCGCGTTCTAGTTAAACATTAATAAAAGTGCTAAAAAAATACATTAGCATAAAAAGGAATGAAATAACATCATATTATTCTGCAAAGCACAGTGAGATTTTTATCTAGTTGGCTTGAGTCCGAATCAAAAACCTATGGCAGTGCTTTGCTTCTGTTACCAAGTATATAACTGTATTTGCAAGCTGCCCTTAAAAGTGCAACAGTCGTTTTTACATTATCTTGTTGATCGTTGGTTGGTTGTCAGTTTTATGGACAGTGACTCCCAAAGCGTTTGCTCTTAATGGATCGATCATTATTTATTCAGCGATGTGCTTAAAATGCTTTTAAAATCTAAATAAATTTACATGAGCTAGACTGAATATGTAACTGGTTATTTTTCAAAAGGAAGCCTCTCGTATGTAAGCAAAATCGCCAAAGAAAGAAGACAGATAATTAGGAGATATTTGAATTTACTTTTCATCTTGGACCTGTCTTGTTATTTTTGAAACACCAACTCACCGAGAAAACACGCAGACATACTATTGGTTGATTTGCTGAATGTTTGTCGGACCATCCCTTAAGATCCGGTGTTCAATTACTCTTCTCAAAACAATGTCTCATACTCTACTTTTGGTGTAAGGAAAAGAGCTCATTTTCTTTCACGTATGGTACACAACTTTCAAATGCTTTTTAAGTTGGCATTCAGCTTACCTGGTTTTTTCAAGTAATGTAAAATCGGACATTTCTTGGCTTTTTTGTTGTCATGTTATTACACGACGTGTTCTTTATTCAGTCTTTCAAATTTAAGATGAAAACTTTGAAATTAAAAACCATTCAAGGATTGGCGTCAATTTAAATTGAAATGTCTCAGAGGTTTTTTGCATACTTTTATAATAACTGTGGCGGCTATCTAACAAGGTCAACTGACAACTTCAATTTTCTTGGCTTTTCCCTAAGTGTGTGCTTCTTTTAACTGTATGACCTTGAAATTGAGCAATGTCTATTTTTAATGCGCTCTATTATGCTTTGCTGTTCTAAATTAATATTTCTTAACATCAAAATTGGTTGGTTGTTCGCGAAATCTATAATGAGAATTGAAGAATCTTTCAGATTTTAATCTTTCAAATTTTAATTCGAATTTCATGGGCGGATTGAACTGAAGTCGCAGTTTCAAAACACACACCATTCAGTATGATGCTTTAGCATAGAGACTTCAGAAACAAATTGCAACTATCGCAAATGAAGTCAATTTTAGAAACCCTTGTTTGCACAAGAACACAAGTAAATTCACATGTCACGACTCAACTGATGAAGATAAGACTAAGGACCCTATGAGCTAGAAACCAGTGCCCAAAACCCGCTCCAATTCTCTATAATCTTCATTCGTTTCATTTTCAGACTACACTACAATGAGGTTAAGGCCCAATAATCCGAAACAGACGAAAACAGTTTTTTCCTACTGATTGCAAGATGGCTTTTACATTCAAACTCAAGGTCCTCAAGGTAAACTCTGCCAGGAAGCGAAAAATAATCAGCGAAAGGGGAAAGGATCTATAATGTTGAATGGCCGCATATGACCAGTAAAAATAATCGGAACCGAAGGAAAAACTGTTTCATTAAGCTGGTAACTAAATAGTGTCAACCAAACATATCACGGTTTTATTGAAAATGCAGTTACGTTTTTAACGTTTTTAGTGTTACTGTCTTTTGAATTGTTTTGACTGACCTGTGTTTAATGCCTTTGACAGTTTCTTTTATGCCTGCAAGTCCTTAATTCTTGCACGATCTTCAGTTTTATTTTCTCCTCTAAAACACATCGATTGCAGCAGCTGCGTAAGATACATTTGCAGTGAATTTTAAATTGATAATCAATCAGATTGTAGGAAAGCAATTATGACAACACATGCATGTTAATATTGTCGTGGGATGTGATCTAAGCCACCCCCTCCAGTTATTAGAGTACTTTGCCAGAGCCTTCGACATAATTCCCCAATAAATATGGATGAATGCGTTTTATTAAAGATTCATAAAAAAAATGTCAAACATGTCGGTTCAAGACGAGCTACTTTTTGAGCTTTTCATTACTACTGTGCATGAAAGTCTACAAGATACAAGCGGTAATTCTACCACCATCAGAGAGTGAAATGAAACGTGGAGACAGTTACCATCTTTGACAGTTTCAACTTTTCAGTATATTAAAATGAAAGCCATCCTCTCAAACAACTTTTAAAGCAAACAAACAAACAAACAAACAACATTGAACATAAAACTTCGATACGTTGTCGCCCCCGTCAGCATTCTGAAGACGGATAGGACGAAATAATCCAAATTTTAAAGTTAACACTGTTTATATTTATGGTTCTCCCGCCGTCATCTTGAGTGGATCAACGTAAAATAAAACACTGCGTTAATTTCGGCTTATTCGCATTTGAATTTTGTTACGCCGTTCAACACTGTTACACGACACCTGGTTGTCATCAGCCGTTCACTCAACAACATGCGCAGCATAGAAAATCAACCAAAATAATCAATACACAGTTGCTAGGGTAGTTGACGATCGGTTACTACCGATGTACACTTCACTTCTTGTGAACTGGTGATTTCAGAAACCATCTGTGTCCATCACATCAGTGCAAAGCTAACGAGGCGCGTACGAACTGCTTATGACTTCACGCACAGCTCGATTCCGTAGAATAATTATTAAATTCCCAATCTCGGTTATTGAATTTCCAGCCTTCTGATTGGTTCACCGCACACAGGTTATCAGCAAATAACCCGGCTTTTTGCTTTATAAGGAAATTAGACGCCATGACAAGTGCCGCGGCGTAGTTTTCATCATGAAGCTAACGTTTGTCGAAAATTTTGGCCAGACAGAAAAGTTAAATGAAGGAAAATTCTGAATCCTGCAGCTGAAATCAGAGTAGCTTAATGCACATCCCTTCGATATGTTTGTCCAGTATTTTTTACTAAGGAGACGGATTCTTGTGCGTGGCTGCCCGCATATAAGGAGCTTCAAAAATAGAAGAATTTTTTGTTCCCTGTTATACGTTTTAACACAGAATGTTACCTCAGAAATTTCAGTGTTTAAAACAAAAATACTGGCTTATTTGAGGTTGTTAAGCTAGCACTTTGCTAGAGTGTTCTTAGTGTTGGTTTGACAGTCGAATTTCTTAAAGGTACTGAAGATTCCTTCCCTTCGATCGCTTCCTCTCTGTTTGACTGTCTAGTCTTACCAACATGCATAGTCTGTTTAGAACAAATCCAGCGCCTAGTTCAACCCTGGATAGAACCAATTTCGGGGTCAAAATTCGTTTCAGGTCAAAGTATATGAATACAAATTCGACAATATTCTCCTGCACAATCAAATGTGATATCACCTCATATAAATGCTACTATTGACCAGTAACTTCACGTTCACAATGTTTCTGGTTTCTTAAGCGAACAAAAAATTCCTATTCGGAAGAATAATTCAATGTTATAGCAAGCCTTTTTAACTTTTGTGTTTTTTTTATTGTTTACAGTTGTCTAATTTCTCGGCCATCTTGCGTTTCCTGTCCAACAAATACGTTAATTAAGAAATAGTGCAAATACAATACATCCCCGAATAGAGCAAAATTTTTATCATTCTGCACAGTTGGTTTCCAATTTAAGTAATTGAAATTGCGCAAAACTAATATAACAGGAAAGTTATAGGCGGGCGCGTGGCTGGCGAAAATCGATTTCTTAAGGTTGTAACAAATTTAAAATCCTACTTAATATTTTTCTCTATGAAAAAGAATCAGACTTCTTGCTTAAAAATTTCCAAATAGATCACACCATTAGGGTAGAGCAGGTGAACTTCGACTTGGTTATGAAACGAAGTAATTTAAATACTAATTATTGTTTTTCTTTGAAGTAAAAGCGACGTTATCTAATTTTTCGGAAAAGGCCGGCAGACTGACCGCCAACAAAGTTTGGATTTCTACTGAAATTTCTAGTTCCATTAGGTCCGCTCAAATAGGGTGGTTACAAGATGAATTCTTTTACAACAAAGTTTATCAAGAAGCTATTGTTGCTTATTTGGGATCGTTTCTTCGACCGTTTATATCAACAAAGCCATGTAAATTTCCATTTAAAACTGAATATTGAAAACTGATAACTCATGCTCACACTTTATAGTATGAAAATTGACAAGCGGGTGTACTAAAACTCTAGTACATAATTTTTGTGGTTGTTTTGGTTCCCTTGATTTTCTGGCAATAAATGTTACTTAATGCCTAACAAATCTCTCGCTGTTTTACGAGTTGTGTTTTTGTCAGAACCAAAGTGAAGTCACCGCTATACGCAAGGAAAGTTACAGGTTTCTACGAATTGACGAAGACTTTACGAAAAAGTACACAATAAAATGTTTCTTTAAAGGATAATCACCTCACCTCTGGAAAATTTTTGGCTGTCTCACTTCAAATAGTAAACGGCACCTCATCTGAAAACTAGCCTCTGGATTGTCTTCCGGTTACGATGTCTTTAAGTGAAGAAAATAAATTAACAATTAAGGATATTACAAAGGACAAAAGGAATAAATTACAACATCACTATAACAACTTCTGGAGTGTAAGGTGTTTTTTGTATTTCACTTTAGAAATGATTAATTTCAGGCTGAAAAAGAATCGAAATCCGCGCTTTACTCTTATTCCTGGGCTAGCATTAATCATTGTTATGGGCTCCGGCAATAATCGGGTTTTGAAACATCCAGGCTCTACTGCTAACAAAGACACAAAGCCAGTGACAGACGTGCATGAATCTCGCGTTACGACCATCCTCGTTCTCAGGTGGAGTGTCGACACTCCATAGTCGTTCCTGTTGCTGGAAGTCGCTCTTTTTTGCGGTGGTGATAGTGATTTCTTTTGCCTGTGTTACCACAGAGGGAAATGTGCGAGACTTTTGTGAGCAAATGTGTACAAGGGAACATGTGTAGCGTGGAATATCGAAGCGAGAATGGCTACAAAACGGACAAGCTAGAGCGCCTCTGTTTGGCGTTTACTAGCGAAAAACGCGGCATCCAAACTGCATCGTTTCAATCTTACCTAGACTTGCTTTCTTGCTGCAGTAAGGGTCATTTGGAGGCGAGATGCTTGGATCTTGCCAGCGGGAAATCTGCAGATACGTACGAAGGGTAAGAAAACGAAACGCTAGTGATTGCGAGACCCAGAATCAGCCACCCGAGCCGATATCCGCTGGGAACATGTCCTTCGTATCTAGCCATCAGAACTGGTGGCCCTTCTACTGGAGAATCAAAACCAGCGACTGGTATCAAGTATGAGTCATCCAGAAAAAAATAAATCACCGTAACATCACTGACCACTGATATCTTGTATGTGTTCGA
>Ga0126336_10002287_pt1 | contig 10788 bp, 5 predicted proteins | sample SidCmetagenome_FD_92530 | JGI IMG/M metagenome (GOLD analysis project Ga0126336, IMG submission 92530) | Coral microbial communities from El Islote,Puerto Morelos, Mexico - Siderastrea C C metagenome | ecosystem: Host-associated > Invertebrates > Cnidaria > Coral | place: El Islote,Puerto...
TGTCAAATCCAGAATAGACCCATGCCCTCACTAGCTCGGTCGTGTACCAGATGATGGCTAGATTTCGTAACTTTTACAGCCTATAAAAAGTCAAGACTGAGGGGGATTTCATAAAAAAAAGGCTTTTATGTGCAGATGCTATAATAGGGGAAAGCATTAAAAGTCAGGCATGCATTACCAATATTTACGGATTTAAACTATGTCACGCACGCACGCGTGTGCATGACTTGTGAACTCCGTGGGTCATGGAATGTGTCTGTCTTAATTGTGTAAGCACTGCTGTCAGAAGAGTTTTCCATAAAACTTTACTTCTAGTTCCTTTAAAACGAGCCGCTTCTCCATGTTTCTTGCTTAGAATGGTCAATTAACTGAAAAGCTTCAATTCAAGACAATTAACAGGGCCTGAAGTGATCTTTTAGACGATTAACAATGATTAACACAGCATCATATAAATAGAAATACTTGATAGTCTTTGTATTATTACGAATCAGCTGTTAACCGTTCTAAACCTCTGTTAATCGTGTTTTTATGGTTCCATTGTAATTAATATACAAAGTCAACCATCAATTCTTCAAGTATTGTTTAAGTACTGTTTATTCAAGCAGGTAAAAACTACATTTTACATAATGGCGCTGAAAATGGTCCTGCAACCTAACCAAGTGCAATCTCGTCTTGTAAATAGGCATTAACCTGGTCCGGAAACCAAAGGGCCCCACAATGGGTTCTAATATCGAATATTGCAAGACTATTCGAAATGTAACCAACAGGCCAACTGTACTCTAAAAATTCGCAAATGATATTATCATCATATTCCTTCAGAAAGCTGCGCCAGTTGGCGATATGCAATGTTGAAGGAACTGGAATCTTGACAGCCAAATAATTAGGTTGTCCTGTTTGCGCGACAGAACAAAGCGCATCCAGAAATGAAAAGTTGCAATAAACAGGGTTGCAAAGTCTCGATGGACTACGAAATATGGTACTTAGTTTCTAAGTGAGAAAGTCTCAGATCTATAACTTGTAGTAAGAACAATTAAAAAGTCTGGACTCAAACCTGAAGATGAAGCATCAACAAGAGAGTGAAAACTGGGTGGTGAAGAAGGAAAAGAGACACCTATGTCCATAATGTGGTGGGAGAAGTTGTCTGAACTAGTTAGCTTTTGAAGCCGTACTTGTGTTCGCGGCAGTTAAGGGACAGTCGGAGGAACCTTCACAGTGCTTTGCTTTTCTTGGTTGCGTGTCTTCATCCAGCACTCAGCACAAATGTGTTTGAGTCACTTTCATTTGCCATGAACATAGCTACCCATAGTGATCTTGGGAGTTCGGGCAACTCTGGTGCTGATAATCGTGGCAGACTTAGGATATCCACAGAGAGTGCGGCTTTCCAAATGAAAGAAGGAATCGCCCCAGTTAACCAAACCCATTTGATTTTGAGTAAAACGGCCCCATGAAATCCCCACGTGCCATTCGTATTGTTTGGTGAAGTACATCAAGGAGACAAGATGTTTAAACCGAGACGAGGACTCCAACTCCGTAACATCGGGAGAGTGAAGAATTTGCCCATATCCAGCAACAAATTCTTCCATTGTAAGATCCTTGTACATGACCTCTCGTTGAGCATGCGTTAAGCTGAGGTAGCTGTGTGGACATAACTGGGGCAACACGATGGTAATCGTTAAAACTTTATATTCTTTGCTGGACTTTACTTACCGGATGACTTATCTGTGGTGCGACCTTTGTCGTGTTGAAATCAACACTAGAAGAATTGACCAGACCAAGCTGAGCAACTTGGCAATCCACCTGATGATTAAGAGCATCCATGGCCGGTAGTTCAGGCAAGGTAACACAGCGTTCTTGCATCACTGACTGCACCAGAAGCTAGTGATGGGGCATCAGCAGGCTGCACTAGAGGACGTAACTCGGTATTATCGATTTTGATGGCTGTCACTTTAGCCAACAAGTCCTGAACGACAGAAAGTAGGTTCTTTTAAAGGACTGATTGATCAGGAGCAACCTCCTCGTGGCTAGCTGAAGCTGTGGTAGAGATATCCTCTGAAGGACCAAAGCAGGACTTGGATGGCTTCCCAAAATGTAGTAATCTTGTTTTGCTAGGTGTAACTCTCCAGAGTGATTGCAAATTTTAGTGTGCATGTAAATCTTAAATTAATTAAAAACAAACAAATGATTACGTGTCTTAAGGACCCTTGGATAAGAACAATTATATTCCCATGCAGAAATAGATCACCGGTTTACATCCCTAGTTTTGCCCAATTTGATTTCTTTTTAGTTTACCCGTCTATGGGGCATCTGAACCTGATCTTAATATTATCCAAAACCTTGTGGATAGATGTCATAAGCGTCGGTTTATTTCTTATCCTGTTGCCATCAAGGACCTTTCAATTAAGCAAGGCTGTAAAATTTTTAAGAAGGTAATCTTGTTAGATAATCACCCGCTCGGTCCATTCATCCCTTAAAAAAAGGACTGTTTATAAAGTCAGTCTCCTCAAGAGACAATGTGTGGGCCCTAAATTGCATACTGAGCGTTTCCTGTCTACCTTTGTAAATAGACTAATATTCAGACATAACTTAGTATTAGGATAGTTAGATTTAAAGATTATAACATAAATATTTTTTTATGATGTATCATTTAGAAGAAAGTGTGACATAGGATATGTAGTTTTATCTTATGAGAAATAAAGACCGTTACTATTATTATTATTACTATTATTATTATTATTATTATTATTATTATAAGAGTGCTCAGATTGCAGAGTCTTGCAACTGCGATAACGACACGGACGTACCATGAATTTGAAAGGATGAGAAAGACAATAAAGACGCTGAATATCTAAGCACGATCATACACAACTGAAACTAGCAAGCTAATGTAACTTAACACTGAGTTTAAATGGGTGTGCCAGTCAGGCCTAGGGCAATTAATCTGTTTGCGCCTGCATGCACGGCCCAAACAAATACAATAGAGACGTAAATCATAGTAACCATTTTTTGGGGAATTTTTTTATTTTATTTTAGTAACAGATCATGGACTTTGCCTTTTGAAAATCATAACAATATATCAAGAATTAGCTTGTCAGGAGATGGCAGGATCCTGATTACTGTTGATGAAGGTCAGTGCGGGGAGAGGTTTCTCAGTCTTGTTGATAGAAACGACTTGCATCTGTACAGTTTTTTATCTTACCTTGCTAGATATACACAACTCTCAGTGAGGTAGTAAGCAAATAATTATATTTTAAATTACTGACTATTTTTATTGGAAAATATTATCAGATGATTCTTTTGCTGCATCTCAAGTGAAGTTCTTTGTCTAGCTTGAACTTACATGTTGTCATTTTTTACAGATGGACGGTGTCTCTTAGTTAATCTCAAGAGCAAGACTGTTCTTCATCGTTTCAATTTTAAAAAGCCTGTTTTTGACCTAAAATTTAGTCCAAGTGGACGGTAAGTGATCTATTGAGATATAAAATAATGGTCTTGAACAGAGATGTAACCAAGATAGCAAACTTTACCAAGGCATGCATATGAACAAGAGGTTATGAACAGCTGAAATGTCACCTGATTTGGGAAAACGTACACTAATGGATATCGGTTAAACGGCTTGAATAAACGGATAGCAAACGGATCGTAAACAGTCGTTGAAAGTGTTTTAAACGGTATCTCAAACCGTTTCGACGGATAAGCAGAATAATCAAACGGTTTGACTAAATCATTAAACGGTTTCCTAAACCATTTAAACGGATAGGTGAAAATGGGAAACGGATGTAAATAAATGGCAAAGCGTTTGAGAAAGATAGAGAAACAATTAAATGGATAGTTGTTTTAATTAAACATGGAATTTAATAAAATTTAAAGTTATCAAAAAATTATTTGCCTAGCTGTGCTTGTTTTGTCCAGCAGACTATTTAATCAGCGTGAAAACGTTAACAATCAAACATTTTGTAAACCAGAAACATCAAGAACACTATAGTGTAGGTAGTTTGAATAAGTTCACAAACTCTCAGTTTTCATGTGAGTATGTTTGAGTATGTTTCATCCTCTTGTGTTTTTAATTCTTTAAAAGGTTTGTGGCAGTTACTAATGGAAACCATGTGCAGGTTTGGCATGCTCCTGGTCACAGTAAGGAATTTGCACCCTTCTCTGTTCATAGAACATATACAGGTCTTTATGATGACACTGTTTGCATTGACTGGTCCAGCGACTCCAGGTAAGTACTGCTTCTGGTATGTACCTTTGGTCCTCACAGTGTTTTCTCTTATTTCTCCTTGGTATTAACAAACTACACTCTTTAGATTATTATGGTCATATTTGCTGAGAATGTCAATTGAAAGAATTTCGTGTTGAGCAACTGCTTATCTTTGTTGTCACTCTTGCATTTAGTAAGTTCAAGCTACCACTTTTCCTAGAACTTGTACAATACATGTAACTATGTCAAAAATTTGCAACAATACCATGGTCAGGCTTCAATTATCATCAGGCTCAAGACCCGATTACTCTCCCTCTCCCCCCTCCCCGTACCTTCCAATTTTTGCTTTTGTCCCAAATTTTGTACCCCCAAAAGGTGAAAAACCCTTCATATGCACAGAACTTATAGAATCGTTTGCTACACAAGCAGGCTAGTTGAGGCTAGTTACCATTCAAATCCAAGCTTTTGAGCAGAACCTTTCAATGGTACTGTTTGTCTTTCAGCTCTATACGCAAAGGAAATTTGAGATATTTCAAGACTTTTGATGTTTGACACTGCTGAGAGTGAAACTGTGATTGAAATTATCTGTTTCTACTAATATATACTCTTGTAACATTCAAGGTTTTTTAATTCTTGGACAGGTTTTTTGTGGTGGGAAGCAAAGACATGACAAGTCGCATCTTTTCATTATTTCCAATCAAGGATTTTTCTCCAGTCACCTTGCCTGGTCATCGCAACTATGTTACAGGCTGTTATTTTGAACAAAACTCCTTGGATGTATCTTTGTTCACACTCATCTGGCATGTTAGATTATGTGCAGCATTGGGTGTCATTAAATAATATATTAAGTGATTATTAAATTCTCAACCTCGGATAATGCATTTATTTATTTTAATTTTCTAGCTTTCTTATTGGTTCACTGGATTTCAGTTACCAGCCATAATAAAGATTATACCTACATTTGACCTTATATGGAATTCAAATTAAGTTCAGCAAATGTCGCTTAGCTTAAAATTTTTCGCCAAGAAGCCAAGTTTCTTTGACAAAAAAATGCACAAAAGGGCAGATTTGGTGAGCTGTCTACAGAAGAAATACAGTAAATTATAGACAATGCCGTCCCAGCAACAACAAAAAAGTCACAAAGTTCAGGATGAGATTATTTAAAGGTACGTATCCGTGAAGTTTATCTTAAAAGTTGCAAAATTTCAAATATTACCGTCGAGATTAAATGCATTGTTTAAGATTACATAACAACAACAACAATGTTTACCTTAACATTTCAGAATGGTTAGCAAGTCTTGGGGGCACCAAGTTTTCAAAACTGATTCAAGAAATGTCAAAAGAAGAACTGAATGCTTGTCTCTCGTGTTTTTACATGTCTGTGAGGAAGAAAGATGGCACTTATTCCCAAACCTCATTGGTGAAATCCATAAGAGCAGCCATTGATCGTTTTCTTCGCTGGTTGCTGCACAACAAACCATTTTCTAGCATCGCTCACCCCGCTTTTACTGAGGCAGATTAAGTTTTAGGCGCTTCGGTGAAAAACCTAAGAAAAACGGGCAAAATAGGTGGACTCATCCACAAGAAAGCAATCTCCAAAGAGGAGCTGAAGAGACTATTCGACAGCAGCGAACTCAAACCACAAATGTCCACAATTAATACACTTCTTGATGAGCTTGAACTTCGAACATTGAGTACTGCAGTAAGGTTTTTCTTGTGCATTTGAACATTCCTTGAATTTTGGAATATTGTTAATTTTATTTAAGCTGTAATTTGCTTCACTCTTGATTTTTCATTCAGCTGTTTGAATGGCAGTGCATGTGTCATGTGATCATGTCGTTTTGGCACCCAGAAGTTACATCACTTCCCGATCATGTTGTAAAATGAAATAAAACTGGGCAAAAGCAAAGGTTGAGAATTTAATAAAACAATAAATTATTATTCCATTCGCCCTTGTTGGATACGAGATTGGTAATAGCCAATTCAACTCGGTGCTTCGCGCCTCATTGGCCATTTACCACCATATCTCCAACACGGGCTCCTGGAATAATTGTTCATTATTCTTTGGGATGACTCCTAAAGTGTTGAGTGTGTATAATGAGGAAATTTGGGTAAACAAGGAAACCTGTGGGTTGTCAGAGATGGCCCTTATGAATGGATAATAGTGAGCCACTAGTTAGTGGGGACTTTTCTGGGAATTGAAAAAATAAAGATTGCAAAAATGGAAACCCGCACAAAAATTTCATACCATACCATGCACACTAGTATAATTTAAACCTTTGAATTCTCTTACAACCCTTACGTAAATTTCAATATTTTGGACTAATAAATGGCACCTTTGTTATAAAATTTAGTTGTACCCAATCTTGGACAGAACTAGTTGAGACATACCCACTAGTAGCATGCTCATTTGCATGGAAACAAAGACAAGATGGGAGAAATGCTTCCCCCCTCCCACCCCTGCTTATATGCCTGTTAAGTTATAAACATGAACTGGTGGGTTTTCAAGCTTATTTCTAAATATTTGTCTCTTCACAACACTTCTCTAGAATAGCAGACAGACAAAGATTTCCACATTTATGCAACTAACATGAAAATGTTTAGTATTCAAAAACATTTGAAAAAGATTACCTTGACAGCCCATCTCAAGTGGCTGTTGTTATCAAAATGCAATGACCCCGTGAACTCTCTCTCTCTGATCCCAAGGTAAACAAGGCAAAACAGAAGGCCCCTTGTGACCTGTCCCACATAGAATATCATGACCTTCAGAGCCCCTTCCTAAAAGGCTGTTGCCGAACTTAAGACAGTCTCTTCTTCCTGGGCCAGTTGAAAAATTCATGAAGTTCCATGACAATAGCTCAACCCTCCATGTCAAGTGGCTGTTTGTTAATGATAAGTGCTTACTAAAAAGGTTATCAAAATGCAATGACCTAAATCCCTCTCCCTAGAAAAATCAAGTCAAAATGTTAGCCCCCTCCTGCCCCCTCCCCCATAGAAATGTTTGACCTTGCTAGCTCTTCCTCCCATAAAAAAAGTTGTAGGAGAGAAGACTTTAAATCCTAGGCTTATGGCAGCCTGGGCCTATCTAGTGAGTTGCACGTATACACTTGAGCTTTGCTTATTCCTATATGCAGGGTTTAGGTAAGATGAACGTTTATTCGTTTGTCTTACGATGGAATCGCTTTGAGTTGTTGATCGCGACATTTCGACTGCAATACTGCTAGTCTTCATCAGGTGATGAGGTCGATTGTTTACGTGTTGCTGTGACCCTTCACGCGAAAGGGGGCTTATGGATTTCACAAAAAAGCGTGAATTTTTTTCACGGTCACGGTCCGTGAATTTGAATTTTCACAGCGTGAAGTAAAAGTTTCACGCCGTGTTCACTCTGTGCTACAAAACTTTCTTTCCTGGCGTGAAACTAGTCATGCCGTGAATGATCAGTGGAAACTTTCACGCCGTGAAATTAAGAGTGAAAATTTTCACCCCGTGAGATTGATCGGCCGTGAAGAAACTTCACGCCATGAAATCTAACTGACCTAAAACCTGCGTTCCTTTGTTTTTCTCTCCGCTGCAGCAACATTGAACAAGTCGAATAAATGGAAAATTTGTAAAAGAATCTCCACGATAGTCGGATCTTAACAAGAAAATCAAAAGAATGAACTTAAACTAACAGTTGACTTAAACTAAAACATCACGCGCTGTGGTAACAAGATATCTATTACGCAAATTCTCTACAGTAATTAAATCGTTTGTTGAATTGTACAAAAGTGCAAATTTGTTGAATTGTACAAAACGGCTTGACAAAAATTGCCTGTAAAGTTGTGATCAGTAATGACTCGGCAAATTTTCAACGCTTTCAGATATGTTAAACAGACGCAATAAACAGACAGTACATGCTTGGCACCACGGAGTCTAGCAACGTTGGCGTAGCCAACAATTATTATTCGCGAATACTTTTTACAGTATTCGCTTTCCACGAGAGTTTTACTAGTAAAACGGTAGAGAGGAAACTTGCAAGCTCTATTTGAATAGATTAGATTTTGGTGAAATGCTTGAAGAAAAGTCCGGTCAATTTATACACGACAATATTCACCTGATTCGCGACTTGACTGAGTCATGTTTAGCAATTTCATTTTTTTGAAAATTGATCTGTACGTGCCTAAAAGTAAATGTCACGTTCTTCATGCAAAGATGAAACTGTTCTATAAACAGTTCTATAAACACAAAACTGTTCTATAGGGACAAAAGAAACAAACTGAGGTTGCGTGTATTTTAGCAGGGAAACGCAGTAACAAACGCCTGTGTAGCCGTCAACACCTGATCTTTGCAACCGACTGTATCGGTTTTGAATGATGATGACTTCAATGCTTGAAGCAAATCACTGAAATGCGCCCCTGTAGGTAGCGTCATTTAATAATACAACAACATTCCAGTAGCAGAGTGATGTTCACATAAGGACTGAATTTTTTCCGCGCCATGGAATATTTCATAGAGACTATGACCTTTTTCACAGCGTGAAACATTTCACGGCGAGTATGACCTTTTTCACGGCGTGAAATATTTCACGGTGGCCGTGACTTTTTTCTTGGCTTGTTCACGGTGTGTTGGAGAAATTTCACTCGCATTCCAATAATTTTTCTTCATTTCACGGTCAAGACCGTGCAATTAACCATAGCATGAAATTTGGATAAGCCCCCTTTTCGCGTGAAAGGTGATTAATTTATTCCGACTATTATATGTTGCTCCCTCACAGGTCCGCTTTGTGGTTGGTCGGCTGTTGTGCTATCTGATCGTAGGTATCCAAGCTTCAGGAATTTCGATTCCACTATCTCTGTTGATGTTATTAGAATGAAGTCTTGTATGGATGGCCTCTTTGACCCTACGTGTGAGGGTCACGATCAATAAACTTAACTTCTTTCAAATAGGAAGATGCCCCATTTCATTAGCGTGCTCCGAAACTGCGGAGGTTTGCATACAAGCAAGCTGTATATCTCTGTCGTGTTCTTTAATCCTGTCTTGCATCGCTCTCCCTGTTTCACCAGTAGCAGCAAACCATCATGCTACAAATAGCGACACGTAAACTATCGACCTCATCGCCTGATGAAGACTAGCAGTATTGCAGTCGAAACGTCGCGATCAACAACTCAAAGCGATTCCATCGTGAGACAAACGAATAAACGTTCATCTTACCTATCGTACACCACGATGAACAATAAACACATCTTTAATGACATGCAGGGTTTAGTTCGTAATTAAATGGGAGTAGAGTAATTTCGTTTACTAATTTCAGTTGCTTGTTGTTTGATATCAAAGTTGTGATTTTTAGCTTTGTTGTAATTTTGGCAAGTCAGCAAAATGTTTGTTTTGAACTGACAACATAACAGGAAAGCATTATTTTGTTCATAGGTAGTCAAGATTGTTTTACTGCAGAAAAATTCAGATATATACCAATGTAATTTTGCAAAGGGGGACTGTGTAACTGATCAAGTGGTGTCACTGTTCTTCTGTGAAGTGACAATTCTGACTGCAGTGGATTGCTTTACTGCAAAAAATTCAGATATATATATGTACCAATGTGATTTTGTGAAGGGAGACTGTGTAACTCAAGTGGTGTCACTGTTCTTCCGTGAAGTGACAATTCTGACTGCAACAATTAAAATTTAATGAAACCCAGTATTTTGGATCTCAGAGCACCGGTTCATCATGGTTACACTAGGGCATTATACTTCTAGACATCAACATTGCTGCAGAAGCATATTTTTTGTGATGTAGCCCAACTATATAGGAAACAACATGTTTTGGAAACAAAAGTGATTATTGTTAGAGCAGCAACCATGTTTTGTTTAACAAATAAATTTCTTGTTTCTACAAAGCAAGATTTGATTCCAAGACAATAATTTGACAGTTTCTGGCATGTCTAAATGGGAAAATTTGTTAGCCAGTGCCACTTAACAAGGCTTATGGGCACTGCATATACTTTCAAAGGGTGTTTCATCAGCCGAGACAAACAACCATGGTTGTACCGCAGTCCACCCCAAGTGTAACTCTTAGTTAAAAGCAAAGGAAATCTTAGCCTATTGTTTTTAACAACTTAAGATTTTATAAGGTTACAACAATTTGTTTTAGTCTTAACAAAGCTCAATCAGATTTATACTGTGAGTAGAGATGGTGCTCTGTTTTGCTGGACGTGCAGCTCTAACCTTGAGGATCTTCAGGTTGTTGGACAAGATGCCAGCCAAGAGGGTAACTACCAACAAGTTGTAACCATAATTATTTGATCACCACAGAAAACAGTAAAAACCCACATCTAAGAACCTAGTGATTTAAGAACCTACAGGCTCAGAAATTTGTCTACCCATTGTTAACACAAATATATATATCCAATAATTAAGAAAACATAGAAATATAAAATTTAATATATATATATATACTCTAGAATGTATATGGATGTAGTCCTTAGGGCTTGCTTTTCTTCATCTGACACATATGCAATTCAAACACCCAGTATTTTTGCCAATGGTTACACTACGACAACCTCTGAAAAAGTGAGAACCTATTAAGAACCTTATAATCAGCCTGAATTGTGAAAA
>Ga0126336_10002288_pt1 | contig 10786 bp, 7 predicted proteins | sample SidCmetagenome_FD_92530 | JGI IMG/M metagenome (GOLD analysis project Ga0126336, IMG submission 92530) | Coral microbial communities from El Islote,Puerto Morelos, Mexico - Siderastrea C C metagenome | ecosystem: Host-associated > Invertebrates > Cnidaria > Coral | place: El Islote,Puerto...
GAAAATGGACAAGAATAACTGAAAATGCATTGTGCAAATTGAATCAACAACACATTTTCATCCTCAATTAGCCAGCAAGGCGGAAAAAGTCTTTCCGATTCCGCTAAATCGGAAAACCCTAATGGAAAAACATTTTTTGTACTAAGGTAATAAGAAAGACGGGTTGTTTGAATCGTTTAATTACACTGCGTTTTCATAGCTAGTCTGTTCCTCCATAGTTAATAAAAGGATCTGGTTATGAAGCTCAGCAAAGTCCTTCATTTTATGTTTTCGTTACCGTTTTTAGCCTTGACCGTGCACAAACAACAATAGCTTTTGAATTTTGCATGAGCAACGAACCAATAAAAATGTGACTTTTAAGTTATTCAGCCATAGTGTGCGAGCGTTAAACAAAAGATTGTGCACGGTTGTGGTATTTTCAACATAAATTGCAGCACCTTTGTTACGGCCTTTGAAACTTGCAAGTTTTCATAACCAGTCCCTCGAGTAACTATGGTTCCTCAGACCAAAAAAAAGCTTATCGTTTTGTGTTGTTCGGTAACTAAAGCAATCTACATGTTCATTAACCCTTTCACTCCCAAGAGTGCCTAAAAACAAAATTCAAGACAAATCTCAAATTTCATTTTGAAAAATACTTAATTTATAAATAGTACCATGTGAAAGTACTGCTGAAGAGGTTTCATTTGAATGGTCACACCCAAGGATTTCGTCCACAGACTCAAAAGTTAGAATCACCTTAATGTCTCCATAACTGACACTGGGAGTGAAAGGGCTAACTATTAACACCAAGTGGTAGATTTTTTTTCTGGTAAAAACTACGGAAAGTATAACCAAAATTTCGCTGAAACAGTGTACGCAATTATTGTCTTCTAATCCGCTTCGCGTTCGGAAAATGCCAAAACTATAAAAAGTGTCACATTTTAATTTTTTTATTATTATGTTACCTAATTAATGATTTATATAATTTCATTATGTCACAACTAGAGGAACACTGTTTGATTTGCATTCGTTATGAGTATTTGGACATACATGTATACACATGAAATTTGCACTCATAAAGTGATGTGATTATTATTATTATATTATTATTATTATTATTATTATTATTATTATTTTTATTATTGTTACTGAAAACAAAACTAAGATAATCAAAACTGTTTTGCCTATCGTCGTTTTCAACAAAGAGTGCCTGATAAATACACATGACAATAAGTGACATTTATAAAACAATATTTTTCGTAACTGAATGAAGAGCCGTTATGAAGCCCGCTAAGGGAAGTGGACTGTTTATCGCACAGTGTTAAGCTTATTTAAACTGATTGGCTTAAAGACATTTCCAGGGTCTTAGAAGCCAACTTTGTTTACCCTGATTTCACTTCCGGTCAATTGCATGCCCCCAGAAAAAGGGGAACTAAATCCCCCCCCCCCCAGCCACATCGGCTTCATGAGGATGGGGGGGGGTGGTCTGGCGAGGAGACTAACCGTCATGTGGCTCGACATACATAAGCACTCGGCTGATTAATTTTCCACAGCCTTAAATTCTTAGTAATTTCCTGGAATTTAGGGGATCAACGCGGCGCAGATTGGAATGCGGTGTGTCAGGACTTTCCGTGTCACGGGAATTGAATCCACGTCTTGGCAATTGCATGGCTGACCCATCGAGGTCCATTTGTGTCTTTTATTTATGCATTTGTTCTATATTTCAACAAGAAATAGCTAAGCACTATATATGGCATGCGACTAACGTTGTGGAAAAATAGGTGCAAAAGATTGAAGCATCTTCTCACTATTTACTCCATTCTAAATACGTAACTTATGTTCTAGCTTTGTGATGGTAGTCTTTTGCAACTTGTTAACAATAATTGAATTTCAAAACACCTTTAATTGATAGGAATAAAAAGCAAACTGCGGTGACAAACATGACAAAACAACGCATGTTGCAAAAAAACATTGATTTTGTGAACTTAACGTTTCGTATGCTTCAACATACATCTTCAAAAGTGACTGTTGGGGCAAATTACAAATAAATTTAAATGCAAAGTGAAAGACTGGTACCTAATCAGGAAAATGGAATAATTAAGGTTCTTTTTCGAGTCTTAACATAAACATTATGCCTCGTTGCAAAATTATGCCTTTATTCTTACTGAAACAATCGACAAGTGTAACCTGTAAGTCAGGTTCTTCACAGTACACTATTATACTCCTTCTTTTTTTCGTATCAATAGCCTCGAGGGTGACATTCCAGACGCCTTCCATAATAAGATTACTAATTTTGAAATAAGAAGATCACTAATTTTGAAATTGAGATCTTACCTGAAGTTTCAATAAATCTATTTTTCTAAAGAGCAGCACCAGTTTAATGAATGTGGCTTTGGTTTAATGAATCTGAACTCATTCAATAAAGTAAGCAGTTTAAATTCTGCAGTCATGGTCCTTTCAGGAACCTTTTCGATGGTTGAAACCATGAGAAAAATAAGTTTTACTTTACCAGTCAGTTTACCAAAATAATCAGTCGTCGTTGGGAGTAAGTTACTTGAAGTAAATAAAGAGTGGCAGTTTCGGCCCTTTTAGTTGGAAAAGAAACTTCGTCTCTTACGTTGGTTTCTTTCTCCTGAGACATTTAATTAACGTAAGAGTAGATTTTTGGACCTCTGACGTTAAGAGACAAAAGTGTAAGTTCTACTACTTAAGATACGATCTGGTTATTTACACGACGTATAAATCCGTATCATAATATAATAATAATTTATTAATTTATATTGCGCTATTTAACATAAATATGATCAAGAGCGCATCAAAATGAAAGGCCTTGGAGTCTAAGATCTCGTTATGAGCACAAGTTTCTAGAGGAGCTCGATCTCTCCGTTCTTCTCAAAAAATGTGAAATCCAGCCTTAGGCGTTATATGCAACAACCACACGTCTTGCGTACCGATGGTGGCTCTCAAAACGACGAAAGGACCGATGATGGCTCTGAAGACGACATAATACCGCCGGAACACAAGTTGACACGCGTCGTCCGAGCCCAACGCGCTGACCAGACCTCAAAAAAAGCTTGGGAGAAATTAATGAGATTCTTATCGACATTAACAAGGGCCGCTCGCAAAGTTACTAACGAATGGAAATCTTCCAGCTAACCAAAAAAGTGGCTGAAGGGTAAGAGTAGCGTTGAACGAAATTGACGAGATCGGAGTGGTGTCTATTTACACACACATTGTGGACGTATTAGTTTAGTGGGCATGAGCATGTGCGAACGTGCTCGGACGCCATCTTAGAAAACGGACGTGAAGATGGGAATGCATGGGGATGGCAAAAACGACAACTATACAACCCTTTGATCCATTCAAACAGGCCGGCAGCAGTGGTCCCCGATGGACCAGGGGGAAAACGAGATTAGAGTATAACAATCGATGGCAGTTGGCAGTCACAAAAACGAGTTACTTCTTCACCTCACCAGATCGGCTGTTTAAGACATCTTTGTTACGACTCTGGCACTGTAGGGAGGCTGAGACACGTATTTTCCCCTCACAAGAACTTACGGTTTGAACCCTTCTCCTTTCACAAAGCTTACTTGCAAAACAAATCGATTGATCAGTGTACTACGCTTCTACGCCGTCTAGCTGTGAAAACTGTGGGTTTGGCAAATATTCCATCGATGAAAACATCAATGCGCAAGGGACCATCGTTTTGTTCCAAACATGGCCACTATGAGAATCCATATGACGACTCACACACAAGACCTCCCCATGGTCACGTGGCCGCGATCCAGCACCACACCAGTTTTAGCTCCTTGGGTAGGATGGGGTGAGATGCGTCCTGGCAAAAGGTTGACATTTAGGATTGTTTTTGAAATTTTGCTTTGTGCACTCTTTGGAGTGAAAGAGTAAAGACACCGAGATGCGACGAAGTTTTTAGTCGTTACCTGACAACAAGCAGCCCTATTTGGAGCTGCATATGAATTTTAGGAATTTACTGAATATTCAAATCGTACCAGGGATAACAGCACACCAGTGACTAAAAAAGCAGTGAATATTTATTAACTGTTTTATCTAGTGCCTCTAAGTATATACCATATCAATTGCCGTATAGGTATTGCTGCATTTTCCACGAAAACAGTGAGTGGATATCGTTCGAAATTTTTGAAAAACATTTCTACCATTTCATAACAAGGTTTCTCATCATTTCTCGGAAAAGGTTTGGAAGGTTGATGGTTGTGTCAAGGCCCAGTGCCGAAACCTTGATAACGTCTGAAGACCAAAAAATGAAATAACCAAGAAAGATCAGAAAATGTTCCCGACTACACCCAAACTGAAATTCAAACCAAGGCTACCGGTACATCAAGCCGTATTTAGCTGCATGCCAAATTGTGGTGAATACTGTGAAAGTTGTACGGTGAATACGACCCGTGGGATAGCACAAAATACGCCAAGGCAACGTCGTAGTTGTATATGATATGTACAGCGCACGTCGGTAGCCATTAAAATGGCGGATGTTCCGCACTTGTGGATCTTATCGTATTTGTGTCCTTCTTAAATTCCTACGCATAGAATAACAAGGAAAGTTAAAAATCATATCACTTTTAAACGAAAAGACCATACACCTCGGCACATGTTTGCCCTTCATTGCCGGCCTCCAAGCACTTGGTTAAGTCCTCAGCGAACCATATCTGAAATTGCTCCCCAGCTGAAACGTGCAAACGTGTGGTGAAATTATCAAACAGAAGCTCTGGAGAGTCGGGGTTGAGTCCTGGAAGTCTGTAAAATATACGAAACAGACAGTTGCCGGATGAGGGTTCCTTCAAAAACTCCTCTTTTGGAAGAAGGCGGTTCTTCTGGGAGTCAGTTATGTGGGTTCCCATTTGGTGGTCTGGAGGGAGAAGTCTACAGCCCCAGTGGGATCGGTATCCAGGATAGCACTGCACGTACCCACTTTGGTAGATCAGTTTAAAGGTGATCACATCACCGGAGGTCGGAGTTGTGAAGGTTCCAAAAGAGTCACCTGTGGCTCCAAAACAAACGGGAGTTGGGGTCATCTGGATCCAGTTTACTAAGATGTAAAAAAAACATTATTTTCCAAGACTGCCAGTTATTGCGCTGCAAAATTGCACACATCATTATATCCGCTAGTTTAAGAGCACCCATCAATTAAATTTGCCACAATACGAAAAAGAATAAAAGCAGAAAGCTAAAACACATTTTTTCCTGAATATTTAACACATGATTCACGGCTAACCACTGTTTTTGTCTTTTGTGTTGTTAAGGCGTTTCAGAGCATTTTTCACTGCATAATCGAGGGTTGGCCTTCGACGACTACGAACAATACCACAGAACTCTAGCTCAACTCGAAACTTGAAAACAGTTAATGTGTAACTTAATTGTCAACAACTCAGGGACACGTTTGACGAAGGCCGTACCGAAGGAATATGAAAGACTCACAGCTGACTTTCATGCAAAACACACTGTATCAAATATTTTCAATACCTACCAGTTTCACAGTGTTGCCCCGTGAATCCTGGAAGACACACACATTGGTACTCATCATGACTGTAGATTGGCGAACACGTAGCTCCGTTTTGACAAGGAATTTTCATACATGGTGTCTGGTGAGCAGATAGCAAGTTAAAACTTACAATGACATGTGTACAGTATGATCATCTACAATGTAAATGAATGGAGAACATTTATGTGCTTTGGTTTTCGGAATGAAATAAACGTTTGTAACTAACTGTAATAACGTTTATATGACATGAATAACGTAGGTGTACTAGTACAGGTGAAAGAATAAAAGAGAGTCAGAGAGAAATATTGCATTTAGCGGCAACCGAAGCAGTTGAAAAATAAACGTAGAAAATAACTAACTTCGCAAACATCGTTGGTCTTAAATAATTTATTTATTATTTTCTGACGAAAAGAAAATGAAAAAAGTGAAAGCGAAGAAATTTGCTAACCTTGATATAGTAGTGGTCAAATTCCCTGCTTTCGACAAGGTGTTTCGATTGGCTAAATTTATCCGTTCCCAGCAACTCACAGGAATGTTTCCCATCAAGAGATGCACCAAAATTTACCGAGTAGCATTCATGGTGGTTGATGCATTCAAATGTACATTCTCCAACTCTTGAAACCTTCAGATTAGCGACTTTAAGCGCGTTCAGTTTGACGGAAGAAGCTTTTACAAACTTTGCGAAGCTAACACCTTGTTTTTCTCGTTTGAAGTTTTGAGCACAAGTTGAGGAATACGGATAAAACAGTAAAATGATAAGGGTGAGAGAACGAAACTTGAGTTTGTCTTCCATTTTTTATTAAAGGAATGTTGTGTTCGAATTATTCAGGCTACTGCTGTTGTGATTATTTATGTTAAAGCAATCACATCATGTTGTGATATTGTAACATACTAACAATGGAGGCTTTTAAAAACTGTTTCTTCTCTTAGTTAAATTTCAGCAATCTCACTAACTTTTGTTAAAAATAACCAAGTACTTTTTGTTGAATATCTAATTTTCTTTTGGTATATGAAAATAAGTTTTTTTTTAATAATTGCTTCTCTTTAAGAAAAGATTTCAATATCCCAGTTTTCTCTATCAAAGAAGGTGAAACTAAGTAAAAGTAATTCTCACCTACACTTTCAACTCCTCCTTTAGTGTAGAGTGTTTTTTAATTTTTTTTTTGTTTCTGTTTTTTGGTAAGCCTCGGGGTTCCTCTGTCTCCTATTTATAGTTGTCTCTTGATTACTCTTTCACTTCTCGTGTTCACTAATGTGAGAGAGGTCCAGGTGTAGAATACAATAATTCACCAAAGCTAAAAATTCCTAAAAACAGGACTCAAAGATAAACCCAGACACGCCAATGAGTGGACGTCTTCGCTTTTTTCAGTGGTTCGCTCAGTTTGTAGTTATAGTAATCAAGAGTATCTACTGGTGCAATTGTGCATTTTGTTTCTGAAATGTACATCGATGTTCTGTTTTTTTTTGTGTGTGTGTGTGTGTGCAAGTAAGAGTGACACATGACTCGTAGAAAAAATTCCGAGCACACTGTTGAGTAGAGGCCTAGGGGTTCGCTTTTTTAATGTTTCACTCAGTTATAGTAATTGAGAACACAAGCATAAAAATTACAAAAAATGAAAGAAACACTCTGTCAGAACCTTGCGTTTTAATTATTCAGTTTCTTTATTTATGTTAAAGCTATCACATCATGTTGTTATATTGTAACATATTTAAAAAGAGTCTTTCTTTCCCTGGCTGTCAGGTTTCTCGTTAATTTTTGTTTAAAGTTATTTTATCAGTCGTTTTGATAATTGTTAATTTTGTTTTTGGTATATGAAAATTGGTTCACTTCAAGAAATGGCGTCAACTTCTCAGTGTGATCTATCTCAAATAAGGTGGAACTAAGTGTAAATAATTATCACTTACTATTTCATCCCCTCCTTTTTTGTGCACTGGATTTTTGTTCTTTTGTTTGTTGTTTTTTGTAAGCTGCGGGATCTCTTCTGTGTTTCCCAGTTGTGCAATAACGTGAGAGCGGTCCAGGTGTTGAATACAATAATTCACTAACGCTAAAAATTTGCTAAAACAAGACTCAAAAAACACTCAGAAACACCAAAGAGTTAGACTGCGAGCAGTCGTCCTACTTTCCTCAGATCCTACGCGCGAGTGGAAATGAATAAATTATGCAAAATAGGGGTAAAAACGCGCCAACTCGCCAACTTCTCGCTAAAATTAGGAGAAGAAAGAGACTGCTCGCATTCTACCAAAGAGTTAAGGTTTTCGCCATTCTACTAGTTCGCTCAGAATTTTCATAGTTAACTTACTGAACGTTCGTACTAAACAGTAATGAACAAAAGTTTGAAAACTGAAAGAAACAAATGAAAGAAACACTGTCTAGCTATCAACAGTCAAAGACACCGTCTCTCTCCTCCCCAGAGGCCCCTATTAGTAAAACAACAGTGAAAACAGGAGCGCGAGGAACGATGGGAAGAGGGAAAAATAGGAGCTTCCTTCTCCCTCCTCCCTTCCCAGCGTTCCCCGCGCGCATTACTTTTTCCCTTTACCCAGCCTCCGCGCGTTTTTTTCCCAAGCGTGTAGTCAAGGCGCGACTGCGGAGGAGAGAGAGACTGTCATAACGGATGCGACTTACAGTTAGTGTTGGGACGTTCGTGGTAAAAGATAGGTAAGATTAGAATACATTAGAATACAATAAGGATAAAGTTATAGGTAGGGTGAGGGAAATAAGAGTGTTAGGGGTAGGGTTAGGGTGAGGGGTAAGCTTAGGGAAAGGTTAGGGTTAGGAGTATTGGGGTAAGGATAATGTTGGGGTAAGGATAATGTTGGGGTAAGCATAAGTGTGGGTGTAATAGGTGTAGAATAAATTGGGCTTAGAGGAAGGGTTATTGGTATGGATACACTTAGGGATGAGAGGTAAGAGTAAGGATAAGGGTAGGAGTAGAGGCAGAAAATGCGATAAGGGCAGAGGTAGGATCCTTTAACTAAAAGTTTCTTTCATTTGTTGTGGAAGATGTATTTTACTCATGTAAGAGCATTAAAATGCTTTATTATTAATCATTTTCGTAATTCCACACGATTTATTATTTCGTGCATTATTTCTTAACATTATATAGTTACGAAGGGAACCTGGTGTTGACTTTAGTTTTAAGAATAGAGTCATACTGTCAAAGTTTCCCGAACCGTTCAAAAAATATTGGTCATCATTTCTCATGCCTTATTCCTCTTTAACCCTCGGCAATTGCCGACTTATATAATGATGTTCTTGTGTGAACCGTTTAGACCCAAGGCTTCAAATGGCACGAAAAGAAAACGTGATCGTTCTGTACACCATTAATTACGGTGTATGCGTTTATGCTCGAATAACTGATGCAACAAGCAAACGTGCACATCCATTGACTTGTTGGATATCAAAAAGGCTACAATTAAAACGAGATGTCACATCACACTCAGATTTCGTTCAGACATTACATGGCAGTTCTTTTCTCATTAAGCTGACAACTATGCAACACAGTAATCATCCTATGCGTCCGTAATCATCCTGTCCGCGAGTGCAGAATATTATTTACTTTTTTACACATAACATTTGGTGGATATGGAACTGCATGATTCTCATCAAAACTCCATCACTTAAACGTACAAGGCGTACACATCAGTACAAGCTTTCTCAAATGTATTATCAGAATCACCGCAATCGTATAAGGCCTCGTTAAACCACACCATAAACTGCTGCTCAGCTGACACAGGCAACGGATTAGTGAAATTATCGAACAACAACTCTGATGAGTTCGGTTTTTGACCTGGAAGCCAGTATTGGCCGCAGTACCAACCTTCATGCACATACTCCTGCTTGGGCAGGAGGCGGTTCTTCTGAGGGTCAGTTATGTAGGTTCCCATTTGGTGGCTTGCAGGGACATTAGGATGTGTGCAGCCCCAGAAGGATCGAGTAGCTTCAGTGCTTCCGCAATTCACGTACCCAAACAAATGGACAAGTTTAAATGTGATGACGTCACCGGTGAAAGGGATTGTGAAGACTCCAGGAGTGTCATCTCGGGATCCGAAGCAAACTGGAGATGAAGATCTCATTTGAAACCAGCCAAAAGCTAAAATTGTAAAGAAACACCATGAATTTGCGGTCAGCATGTTTGTGTGCAGTTGTTGTCAGTCTTTATATGGCTGAGTTATATTGGCACGTGACGGAAAGGGGTTTTAATTCGTGAGCTGTCCGAAAATTATTACAATGACCGCTCTTACGTTCTTGCTATTTGTTATTCTGGGAACTTTGCAAGGACTGAAGGCAACAGATTCTCAATGAAATAGCCGCTTAAATTAGGTACCTTTTTCACATTGTTTTCCTTCAAATCCTTCTTTGCAGTGACATCTGTAATCATCTTTTACATAAATTGATTGACATGTGGCGTTATTAAGACAAGGACTGCTCTTACAAGCTGACTCTGAAATTACATAATGTTAAGAGTTTACAAATCGTGTAATGCAGAGGCGTTTTTGTCGGAAAGAGGGGACCGGATTACTTTATGTGTGCATTATCTAGATCTTGGAATGGGGATAGGATGGTAATTCCCCCCTAGGCCTCCTCCTTCCCTTTCATTCAACTCTTAGCGCAACTCCTACCCTGCTACCCTAGGTTTGTTTATGAAGTCATGTGCTATACTGCTAGCATAGACCAGATCTCGTGTCAGTTGGCCCATATAATTATACTTTGCTAAAAGACGTACCTTTTTCGCAATACTTTCCCCCAAATCCCTCAGGGCATTGGCAGGCATAATCATCCTCGGAATAAACTGGCACACATGTGGCTCCATTAATACACGGACCGCTCATGCAAGGTGTCTAGAAATCAACAAATGAAGACACTTCGCATGCGAAAATTAAAAAAAAAACTCCTTTAACACTTCCTCCGTTTTCTTTTGAGGATATAACTTCACGCGCCATATTGTTGCTGCTTAAGAAAATCTATTATAGGCTAGGGTAGAGACGAACTCGTGAACTCCCTTTCTTGATTACCTGTAGCAGCACAGTTAAAGGGCTAAATATATCTTTGGACAATATGTAAGTATCAGTGACCTTTTGTCTTCCAAGCATAACCCACCCCCCTCCCCACCAAATGACCTGGAAGGTTGCTGTGAAACATGAATTTAATATCTAACCTTCATCAGTCCGGGATCGTTATCAATTTTGATAACCCAGTCCAAAACAAACCATTGGCCAATCACCGCTCAGAGTTTTGTGCACGTGACGCTATTTGCGAAGCATCAACAATAAAGTCAATATGGC
>Ga0126336_10002289_pt1 | contig 10785 bp, 9 predicted proteins | sample SidCmetagenome_FD_92530 | JGI IMG/M metagenome (GOLD analysis project Ga0126336, IMG submission 92530) | Coral microbial communities from El Islote,Puerto Morelos, Mexico - Siderastrea C C metagenome | ecosystem: Host-associated > Invertebrates > Cnidaria > Coral | place: El Islote,Puerto...
ACAAAGGGGCATACTTTTTTACTGGCTTGTTAAAATTGATAAGGTGTCTTTGCACGAATTTTAACAACTGAGCCCTTACTGTTAGTTGTGTGAGAAATATATGCATTGTTATTCGCAGTGTTTAGCTGATGTTCCTGCAGCTTTGATTTTTTGGCTCTCCGGCAATACAATATCAACTGCCACTCTTCTCGGCTTTTACTGCACTTATTGTTAATGCTGTTGTGTCTTGCAAACCAACTGATATCACAGGCAAATCACATGATCATTTGTCCACGTGACTTCTTCCTGTCTTATTGTCTTCATTGTATAATTATTATCAAATACTAAAACTTTAGATTTATTCAACCTTAGTTAGATTTCCCAAATTCCGGAAAATTTTGGGCCAATCCATTGCAGTCATTGCTCCATGTTGCCAGACTTTAGAGTCTTTATTAACCTCCTCCAGACAAACATCCATGTCCTCACCCTTGCTAGGGTTACTCGAGGTACTTATGGATTCTGGTTTTCGAACAAAGTGTGCCAGTTTTTCTGGGTAACCAACTATGTCCAAACGGGAAAAAACAACTTTTGTTATTAAATCTAAAACAAACTAGCATGTTGTTGCAAACGCTTTGTTCATAATCATGTTTTTTGAATTATTGAATCCATTCAACAACATGGATCCACTGAGTCCAACTGACGTGGTCCAGACTGAGAGTCCCGAAAAATTTTATGATATTAAATCTTTGAAATGGAATGAAAGAGCAAGGAAATTATGACTTGCAGACCATAAACAAGTTGTGGCTTTCACGACAGAGGTACCACTCTTCAAGCTGACTTTTTGTCCACACCGACTACACTTGAACTCGAAAGCTTCACCTGTGTTTTGTTTTACTGAGCAAAATTTGCATTTCTCCTCGAGTTCCACAGTCATAGTCTTTAAGATCGCTTGAATTACTTTTTGCTAATTTCTCAAGCAGAAGTTACTCATCAGATGTGTCTGGCTCACCATTATTTGTCAGGTTTTCTATTGTGTGCTTAGAAATTTGCGCGATAGAGCTCCTTTCAAGGACAATATACCAGCCTCCTTTCTTGCTGTATGCTGCTCCATGTACGCATTGTCTTGCGATAGTGGCTGCAAGTCAGTGGCCTGGAGAGCTTCGTTTGTTGAAGAGGTTTCTAATCACTGGAGTTGCTCAGGTTCAGAAAGAAAGTTCACAGGTTCGCACATCGAACACAGTTTTCTCGCAAGCGACGTCAGGTAGTTTGGAAGCAGTTGAAGTCAGGGCCATGGACACAGGGATTCTTTATGGGTTTGGGATGATGGCACAATACTTATTTCGGTTTGCCTCGGCATCATTGACATTTCTCTCCCCGACCTGACACTGAAAATCTTTGAATGTCGGCTTTTCGCAATCTGCATTTCCCCATGCCTATGGAGATGAGAAACCTATCTTACATTGCTTTAAGAATATCGTTACATAATAGGTTTAAATTTTAAAATAGCTTTCCATTTCTTGAACTTTTAAGTAGAACTTAGGTGTTTACTCCCTCTTAATTCATTTGTAATATTTAAATATTAGCATTTCAGTATTTTTAGTGAAATTTTATCTTGTTATATTTTCACAGTGCAAAAACCACCTTGCGTGATGTAGGCCATCTGTGCAAAGAATAGCATTATTATCATTAGTATTATTATTATCGACTTGCAGCCGGTATCGCTGCTGCATTCTGTTAATGTGTGCACGTGGATAGCTCATTTTCAACTAAAACATTCAGTTTAAGAAATAAAGGCACCACTCACATGTAAACCAAACGTAAAGCAGACAAGAAAGTTTCCTAATGCGTTTGGAGGACAGAAAGTGCGCTGAAATTTTTCAGTCAACCAGAAGTAAAATTGCACATGCATGGCACCGCGTATCATAGCAACGAGATACTGTAATGGGCCCTTAAGAAATGAAAGACTTGAATTCCTTCCTTGCATGAAGACAGGCATGACATTTGTTTTACATGTTGAATTGTTCATGGGTACCAGCTAGTAATCAATAAATCATGTCTTGTATTTTATAGTATATGAAGGCATTACAGTGTATCTAATCAATTTACATTTACCTGTCATAAAAGTCAGTCATCGCATACTTCAAATCACTGCTGCAGTGGAATAAAGGTGAAAACACTGTCTGGCCTGCTTTCACATAGTCAGTATTACCTCGTCTAGCTCTTATGCAAAACACCAGAACCCCCATCAGGTAAACATGTAGAAATATGTTGCATCCTTTTTCACCATTTTCAGGCAGCCAGGACTACAGGTGATCATTTACTGATAAAGGCAAAGCAAAACTGAGCCGCGCACGGACATAATGGGATCAGCATTTCCTGCCATAAACCCAAATGTGCCACCCTCAATATTGACATCGTGTTATGATGGTCAGTCCCTTCTCTCACAACCTTCTGAGCTGCCTCTGACACAGATCCAGCTGAGACAAAACAGCATCTGAGTTCGTGTCAATGAATGTCTTGCCATATTCATCTCCAGTGTGTCCCAATTCTCAACATAACCCAACCAAATTCTTGCAGACACTCGCATCTCTGTCCCTGGTGAACCTCAACACAGTGCTTACAACGTCCTTCTTCGAAATCTCTCCACTGCACTCAGTACAAATCAACACGTTCTCAATTACCTGCCGTTACACTCAACCACTCATGGGCATTGGGTTCACCAGGATGATTCTGCCTGATCTTACAACTTGCACCAATCCTACGAAAGACATCTTTCAGGGCATCAAAGGATTTTTGGTTCACAAATACAGGATCATTTGCCGTCACTTTCACCAGGTAATTGGAATGCTGACTTGGCACATGAATAAATTCATCATAGCGCTCCACTACTTGCTCCTTAACAGTCACACAGGATTCTTCGTTTGAGTCAATTGTGAAACCAAAGTGCATCTCCTTAATCTTATATCTTTATTCTCTAACAGGAGCAACAAGCACAGTTCCCAAGAAAAAAGAGCTTCCGCACTTTTCAGCGTCACCATGCATACTGTGCTTATGCACTTTCTACGGAACTATTCCATTTTCATCTGACGCACTGGGCAAGCTTACACCTTCTCTTTCTTTCAATTCCTGAACTCTCCAGTCTATGTCATCCCTCTACTGGCCATTTATTTGAGTTTGCTCTTTTAATACCATTTGAAGCGTTTCATGAATCATCTTGTTCTAGGGAATACAAATTTAAACAAACAGTAACTTGTTGTATTTATATGAAAGACCATTGCAACTGCTTAAGTGACAGCACTGTGATGGTACGTGTATTTCTGGTAATTTCCTCTTTAATCTACAGTTCAAATATATCAAATTTTATAATATATTGATTCGAACAACGAGATCATGAAATCAGAAGATGGTGCTAGAAAATTTGATCTCAAGGACGTATATTGGTTTATCAAATTCCTCCTTACATTTGAAACAATATTATTCTTAGCACAAAACTATATTCTTCTTGGTGTTTCACTACGTAATGAGTTGTACACTGAATGGACACTTGCTGATACAACATTGTGGGCGTTTATGGAGTGGAACCTCAAAAGGGGGGAGGGTTGCTTCAAGTAGGAAAAAAATGGTATCTACATGTGGTATCCTAAAAGTTAACAATGAATAGGTGCACAAGACCTATTTATAATTCTTGTTCATCGAAATAAGCAGAATTTTAATAGCCAATCACTAAATCACTAAACCAAGACATGTTGGGAATGTAAATATATTCTACATGTAGCTTGCATCAGCCAAATCAGGATAATCAGTGAATTAAAAACTGTGATCAGCTCAGATATTGTCGAGCATTCCTCTAGTAACCTGAAGGTCTTGGGCCCGGCTCCCACCTAAGCCAATGATTTTTTTCAGTGTCCTGGATTGTTCGTGCAGCAATTTATCATTTATTTGATACATCATCAAGCTCAGTAAATTGAAAGATAATAAAAAAGAATACATTGTTCCTTTCTTTTAAACCTTGAAGTTTACAAATAAAATTTCTGATACCTCATGCCTGATTAAGTCCTTATCTGCCTCTGAATTCAGGCGTTGTTACAACAAGGAACACCTTTGTTCACTGGACCTTGCACTTGCCAAGGTGTTCTGCCACTGTCTGGAAAAACAACTTAAAGAATCACTGCACTGCTGAGCTATTGACAAGTAAATCTATCTATACTTAGTCTGCTTGAAGACGGGGTCCTTTTGTTTTACCAGATACCCCATTGTTTAACCATGTAAGCCCGAACAGTGATTAGAATTAAATTTCTTCAATCTCTAATTAAGTCTAGACTACTGCACTCTAGCAGTTTTATTTTTAACCCTTGTCAGATTTTAAAAAAGTACAAGGGCGGCCAGTAGTTCCATACACCCCCTCACCCACCAAAAAAAAGTAACAAAGTCCCAATTGATAGAGCAATAAAGCACCAATTAAATTTCTTATAACATAGAGGGCAAAATTACTGAATACTGATTGGTTGAGACAGAGGGCGTTTTTTCTTAATTTTCTTTTGGACGAGGGCAAAATTACTAATTCCTGATTGGCCAAGTGCCAAAATTCCTCGCATTTGATTGGCTGACCGCGGGAATGGCCATTTGCATTTTGTAGGCGACTTGAAACGAAGAACGGATTTTTAGTGGTTCAACACAAGGATCGCTTGAAAGTTTGAGTTTTAACTGAGTTGGTTGGTAAAAATGGTATGGAAATCGGGTGTCAGCTTCAAGAGAAATTCCAAAAGGCGAACCTATGTGTGTTATGGGAAACAACAAATAGTTATTTGTTGTAAGACTACTGAAAACTTTGGAGTCACTTGGTCGATAACTTTTCCAGAAAGAGGAAGCTTCACAACTCAGGTGGATAAAATTTACTTTAATAGTTTGAGTTTTAAGTGTGTTTTGTCAGTGAACTAGAATTGTATTTATCTCTTAAGATGTACATAATTGGTAGGCTTTCTTGTTCTGTGCACTGAGCAACAGTTAAACTGCTTGTATGATGAATTGTTTACGAGCGGGTACTTTTATTCTGAGGGCCGGCTGATTGTGTTTTAACGTGTTGGAAAGTTTTCCGAAAATTTGCCCTCTGTGTTATAAACAAGTAATCGCAATGAGTCCTCGTAGAATTGCGGATAAATTTCACTTGCATTTTCAAAGTTTTCACAAATTGTCCTCGTCGCTGCGCGACTCTGGCAATTTTGTGAAAACTTTGAAAATACTCATGAAAATTTATCCTTAATTCTATCTACTTGGCGTCATGCGATTACATATACTAATTACACCTTTTATTGAGTCCTAGTATTCCAAGAGAAAAGTATAGCATTCAACTTGTTTTCCAATGTTAATCTCTAAGGTACAATTTTTCAGGTATTGTAAAAATACAATAATTACAGGTACCTTGGTGCAAGGGCTTTCTGTTTTGTGCCACACCAGCTGGATCAACTTCTGCGACACGCACACTTGTCAGCACACTTATCTGGGCCTCATTATCCTTTCTGACTGTCCATTTCTTTATTACAGTTGACCTATGACACGTGGATGGAAACTCCAAAATTCAAAACGTGATGAATCACATCCCCCATATTTGGGCATTCTCCTTGTGTCTCTTGAGATTCGGAGAGGATTTTGAAAATCAAAAGGACATTTCAAATCTGTCACGGATTTGTTAAAATTTTCAGACCTATTTATGTTAATGCATTAGGTCGGGAGTACAGGCCAGGTAGGCCTCTCCACAAGGAAACGAGAACATGAATAATTGATCTTTAAATGACTGGACAGGGACTGATAGCAATTTTGAGAGCAGTTCATGTAACTCCTGGCGCAGTTTATGGTATCATTCAACATTATGAAATGTGCAGTACATGTGAGGCATTCGGTCAAGGGTGAACAAAGTTGTCCTTCTAAACTTTCAGACGATGTTCTAGAATCTATTGAATTGTTTAAGCTAGCGAAACCCAGCATATATGGATGGGAAATTCACGAAAGATTGCTGAGGGATAGGATATGCGACAGGCAAAGCACAGGTTCCCAAAACGTAACATGAGTTTGCATGGAGCTGAAATTCAATCGAAAATAATCGGCGGTTTTCTGTGGAAAATACCCAAAAATCGAAGTAAAGTTTGAAAAACCTTACCTGTTGTATGTTTGCTGTGTTTTACCACTTTTCCGAGCTTCTGGAGGCTGTTTTGGGTGACTTTCTGTTTAACGGTCAATGTGAAGTCATGTCATGTACATCATCTTCGTTTTTCCTGCACTTCCACTGGAGCTACCATTCTTTTTACCCAAGCGTTCAGCTCCAAGGTTTGTTCTTGTTTGGTTGAAGCAGGAATCCCACATCGGCAAAATTTGTAATTGCAGGGAAGCAGGTCACCTACTTCTCTGTCACCTTCTTCTTCTCTGCTAGCCACCATAACAATTCATTCAAGTAAACAGTCACAAAGGGCCACGCAAAACCATGTGAAAACCAAGTGCCAAGTTTTTCTTAGGTCTTGCCAAATAGGAAGCACAAATATCGGTTGCAATTAAATGGCAACAAGATTGGAGTTAAGGGGTGTTTTAGCAAGACTGTACACTTTCCAGTGGAAAAATTATGGTTATGATGACCTGATCTGTTACGCCTCACAACCGACCTACTAGCTTCTCTTTACAAGGGTTGTGACTGATATCCAACGCATATTTCCTCATAAATCTTCAGACCATAACTTACAACTATTGTGGACAAAACCCGACTGACAGCAGGACTTGGCGATGATCTGTCAGGATGAGCACAACATCTGTATAATTTCGGTGTAAATGCTTTGTGTTTATGCTATAGACACTAGAATTACTGTGATCCAGTGACAATTCTTTCCTTTCGCCAAAACGAGTAAAAGTGTATGTGATAATAATCAGCTATAGAGCAATCAAAGGAAATTTTCTGGCTAGCTGTTGTTCTCTCTCTATCAAAGCAAAAAAGACGTTATAAATTTCATTAGCCACTGCTGTCTCGCCCTGCAAAAACTAACTACTTGTTGTAGGTTCACCTCAGGCTTTTGGTCCTTTAACTGATAAATTTAAGGGAATAGCATGCGCTTTACCTTTTGACAAACAAAATGTAACTGCAATAACATGGCAAGATCTTTTCGATTTCTCCTCATCAGGCTCACTTATTCCATAAACTAAAGCAACATTATCATCCTTGCCATATTCACTGCCAGGAACTTCTCAGAGAGCGAGACTGCACCGCTTTGTTGTTGATCCTTCTGGATAGCCAGGTATATTACTTGTTGAAAAATGGATTCAGAAATAAGATGCCTCAGCTGATTAGCCTTAAACATGCCTCAGTTAGCCTTAACTGTAACTGGGACTTTTGGGATTTAAGCAAATCTTGTTCGTTTGTAACCTTCAAACGAAAAGAAAGATAGCTTGGTGAGATAAGGTCAAACTTTTTGTTGAAAATATTTTTCAATACTGAATTTGGCGGGAAATAGCACGTGCGTACCTGAAAAATGTCGAAGGTTAAAAAAATGAAACGAAACAAAACGACTGAAATATAAAACAGATGGGGAATAAGCGATTGCAAAAAGCACAATCTTTGCATCAACTTCCTTTATTCCTTTGAAATATTAATTTTTCAAAAGAAGACACTGTTTCTCGCCAATTCCAGAGAAGCCACGTGATTGGTGGACTCAGTGTTGATGCTAATGTAGGCAAAGGTGGAAATTTGGGGCTCCAAGGATGACCAAGGCCCGGTTCAGACCGAACCTTTTCATCAGCTGAGCATAATTCGAATTTAGGCTTCCCAAATTAGATAGTACGATTTTCAACATATATGGTAGATAGATGGTTTATTGATAATCACTTTGCAACCAGAAGTTGAATTATGGGATTATTTGCAAGAAAATAAGTATTTAATAAGCACTTTTAAGTATTTAAAAAATACTACCAGTAATTTGAAACTAATTTGAACAAAAATATATAAAAACGAGTACTAGAAGCACTATATATGTGCACTATTTATTATTCATCCGTTCTTAGGATCATCATTTCTCTGCATGATTGGTTTTGTTGTGCACGAATCGAAAGAGCAATTTTCTCACTGAAAAGCCATGATGGACTGGAGATGGCGGCTCTTCTGTATGAATGCTGCTTATTGCCACATGTTTGAAATAGACTGCGAGTAGTCTCTAATTTTGACGATAGTGAATGGGGGGCCGGCGAAATACACACGCGCCCCACAATCGCCATCGCTAAAATTAGAGATTACTTGCAGTCTAGTTTGAAAAGGAGAATTATGAAAGCTATTATTTCAATTGTGCTCTTACAAAGGCAAAGAAATACATACGGTCAAGGAGGCTGCTTGGGATGGCAAGGGAAGAAAGGGCAAAAATCTCAATTTTGTTGCCGGTTTAAGCCTTTGATGTGTTTTACCTTTTGGATAATACCCTGAGTTTTGGAGTTTTCGCTTTAATTTAACTCGTGTTTGAAACTCAAGCAGCAAAACTGTGACAACGAGGCATAATGGGTCGAGGTAAAAAATGTCTCGGGGCCTTTTGCAAAACAGTTTTTTCATCCCATTGTATATTTTGAGAAAGGACCTATAAAGCCCGGGGTAATGACATCCACGTAACAACAGCTTTAAAACCAACCAATTTCAACTTTCCCAGGTGGCAAACAGAATCGCTTATTCCAAGCAAAATTATAAATGAAATTCTAATCCGCGTGCTGTAAGAATAAAGAACGGACACAATAGCATGGACTATCAGGAACAACTATCTGATTTTCATAAATTATAGTCCAGGAAATAACTAAAAATGTACAGTACTGCGTTAGAAGGATACTAACTTTAGACGCATTTCCAGCCATTTGAGAAGACCTTAATTCTAATTTTCCCGGGGGAGCAGTGCCTTCTTACCCTCCAAGTATGCTCACAGTTTAACCAAAAAATCTACATAAAGCTGAACGACCTAGTTGCCATTCCATCCATTCATGTATAACCTAACCATACTGTCAAGAAAAGCAAATGGAACCAAAATATGTGGAAACGATGTGAGAGAACTGAGGTGTTGGGGTGAATCTAGAAAATTGTGCATACCTCTGGAAAAATCCTGGCTACGCCCCTGTCAGGAGTCACTTTATCTCTTTCCTTTTGAACCTTAATGGTTAAGAAATCATTGTTTCTTTGGCGGGTTTCTTTTAGCATTTGCCAGTTGCAATTGCCACCCATACCCTTTGTATTCGACATCACACGAGTTTTAATTGATAATGTGATGGTAAAAATGTTTAACCTATTAACTCACTGTAAACACGCACTGTTCTTTGTCGACAGCTGAGAATGGTTTGCGGCTTGTATAGAGTATAAAACGTGGGTTGTTCCTTCGTGTGGCCTGCTGCAATAAAAGGAATTCATCTACAGTCTTACTTTGAATTAAATTATAGTTTACTACTTCTCCTTACCTTGTCTTTTGATTTTCTTACTTCTGACACTGTGAGTTTCTTAGACTTCATTTTACACAGTATGTCGAATTACTCCTCTTCACTGTGTCCATAAAGAACCAGAAGGAGTGTGTAGTATGTACACCGTTTCGCCGATGTCAATGTTCACAAGTCCTTTCTTTCAACTGCCCTCCCTGGTGCAACTATCTTCTCAAAACATCGATTACTGATCCTGGCAGCAGCGTAGGGTGCTTAAAGGTCTAGATACGTGGGAGCAAAAGGGTTTCTTGATGTCAGCATATGCTTAATGAAGAAAAGTATTCAAGCCAAAGGTTTTCTCTGTTACAAATATTATGTAAGGTGTTTTACAAGGAATCTCGAGAGGTAAACAGGCTTTTGGTGTCAGCTGTAGCTCTTCTCATTTGTGGACAATAGTTTTTTCGTTTCAGATTTGATATGGCACATACGATGCCCTAATACTGGACAAAATTAGTCTTGATTGCAAACTTTTTCTTAAAAGTATCGAAAACTAGAAATTATGAATCCTCTTCCAGGAGATCAATTTTGAGGGAAATACCTGCTGAAGATCAGTTTCGATAATAGATTGGCTTGTTGTTGATGGGTATAAGGGATTTATACCAGACTGGTGTCCCACCAAATTTGGAGTAATTTTTTAATTAAGTGGCAACCTCATCTAGATTGAGGTTACCATGCAAAAGAAGCTTAACTCTAGAAATCTAGAAACAGTTTCCATTTTTCTTTGTTATTTAGGTACAGTTATCTTTGAATCCACTACTCATTAAGGGTGTAGTTAAGCCTTTGTATATCCAGCATCTTACATCTGCCTTCTGCATAGTCATTAATTCTTTGTTCTTTTATTTTATCTCGTTTACCACTCCATAAAAAATTGAAAAGGACATTTTTTCAAGGTGGTGATGCGACATAGGGGACGTAATGTGAACTAATTGTGAAGCAAGCAAGCCCTTAATGACCATCATTTTTCCAAGAAGGGTAAACCTTATGAATTGCCAATTTTCAGTTATTTTAGAAATCTTGTCCTCTTTTTAAACCTTTTTTTTTTAATAAGTAAATATATACTTGTATTTGCACAACGGCGTTAATTAATTTACAATACATCACAAATAAAACAAAGTAATACAATGTGCAATGATAAGTACCAATATTCTCTTAGAACGTATAAGGAAAGTATAAGGTTGGTGGTTATATGAATGAACAGTGCGTGAAAAGAAAAAGAAGCAGAGAAAAAAGGAAATGAAAAAATCAGATGAAATTCTTCCACTTATTGTTGAAATGTTCTAGCTGTTTGTTTTTGAGAGCAATTTGTTGGAGGGAATCGATCTTGTTATTTAA